>OIYH01001195.1_pt1 | contig 15799 bp, 10 predicted proteins | sample 1587911 | NCBI WGS metagenome assembly OIYH01 (sample SAMN03283252) | human gut metagenome | biome: human-associated habitat; material: feces | host: Homo sapiens | place: USA | collected 2013
TGCTAACTGAAAGTGCCTTAGCTCCTATTCGCGATTACCTTGGAATGCGCGATGATTCACGTGGCAGCTCCCCCCTTTTTACCTCGGTTGCTCGAAGGAATTCTGGCGAGAGGCTTACAACGCGTTCTGTATCTCGCATTGTTAAAGAAGCGATGCGGAAAATAGGTATCGACGACCCTCGCTATACAGCTCATTCTTTGCGCCATACTGCCATTACGTTTTCCCTTCTTGGCGGCGCGAGCGAGCGTGAAGCCCAGCAAATGGCCCGTCATGCCGATATCACCACAACGATGATTTACGCTCACAATATCGATCGCATTAAGAATGCTGCCGAGAATAATATCTCACGCCTTTTAGACTAGACGCTTCGGGGAAACGAACCCGCCTCTCTATTTGTTATTTCCGTCGCGATTCCTTTGTACCGATATAAGCGATATACATCTATGGCTACTTATAAGGTTTTCGTCGGATATTACTCCTACTCTTTAGTCGCCTTCTATCTCTGTTTTTCTTCGAGGTGGGAGGCGATTTTTATATTAAGGGGTTTCCTATGGCGTGATACCTGCCGGCCTTTACACCATCTTGGGTTTCGAGCCTGCCATTTTTACCAGCGGCGAGAGCATCCTGAATTCCTTTTCAGGTGGTTTCAGTGCTCTCTAGCTTTCTTTTATTCGTTTTCATCGTTCTAGACAACGACTTGTAAAACCATCGGTACGAGCTGGTGTTATAAGAAAGTATACTTTGTATAGCACGCGATATCTTTACTTATTAGATTTTATAACCTTAGTCTAAAATATGAAGAAATTCGCTCGAAACCAGCTTGCCCGACAATTGATTGATCTTCCTAGCTGCGGTGGGCGCTCCTTGAAGGCGTCGAGGATTTCCTCCCCCCAGAGCCTGCGTCGACCCCATGAAGACGGAGCAGGCTGAGCCGCTTCATGAGCCCATAGGGGGCACTCTCGCGTTTTCTAACGCCCGAATTTATGCGGGTAGATGCCAATACTCGCTTTTTGGTACCTAAGACCTTTAAACCCCCTTAAATTCGATGCGGAACTTGCTGTTTTTCTGCTCGCCGCCCATTTACAACTTCCGTGCGCTTGTTTACTCGCAATGGACCTTTAGGCTTTCATGTTATAAAATCTTAGCGTTCTTAGTGTCACCCTTATGGGTTTGGAAGATCGATGTTTGGAGTTGCTCGTTTTGGCTCAACCCTCCCCTCTCTCTACGTTCAATCTTGATGAGGCTATTGCTGAAAGCCTTCGTGCTGAAGCTGAGTTTCGTCGCTACAACGCATCTGCTACGGCACTTACTGACTGTCTTGAATCAAACGGATTTGTTGAACTCTCCGTTGACTTAACGCACGATGAGCTTCTTCAGGGTTATGAGGCTTTGACCTACGTTGAGCCGGCTTTGGCTTCATCGGGTACTTTGCATTTCGATTCGAGCATCGGTTCTTTTGTAATTCGCCCGATTGCTCCGGTAATGACCGTTCCGCCTACTGCTTTGCAGTTTTACTTTGACTTGTTTGGTTTGGGCGATCCTGAGAAACACGCCTATAACGAAGTGCTCGTAAGCTATCTACACCTTCATGACGATCGCGAGCAGACGTATAAGCTATACGCATGCGATTCTCTTGCCGACATCGAGTTCCTTCTTTCTTCGATTCGCAATGAGCCTGCACTCATTTTCACGGGGCGGTTCCAGACTCGTAATGGCGCATATCGTATGCCTCTTAACACTCAGCGCGCTCAGCAGCGAACGCTCAATGCGATTTGTGTCGATATCGATCCGTCGCATAACGGCGTCGAAGATGAAGATGGTCCAATTGATCCCGTTGTTTTGGAAAGAATTTTCGAGCGTATTGATGGACGGCTTTTGCCGTCGTACGTCTGCCTTACTGGTCGAGGTATTCACCTCTGGTACATTTTCGATGAGCCCTTGCAAACGTTCCGAATCCATAACCCCCGACGTACGAAATACAAGGCTTTGGCCGATGCGCTCTATGCATATTATGGCCTTATCTGCTTCGATCTCCCTTGCGTGCTCGATACACATTGCACCTCGCTTAATCACGGGTTTCGCGCTCCGGGGTCGCTTACGAAGCGCGGTGAAGTTGTTCGCTGCTTTTGTCCCGTTGACCGCGTTTTCAAGCATTCAACGGTGAGTCCGCTTTCGCTTTCTCATGTTTTGGCTTCTTTCGACCGCTTGCCATATGATTCCGAACTGGTTCTTTGCGAAGATGATGTGCGGTGGAAGTCGTTCGAGGATATCGCCGACGAGATTGAGGCTCGCCAGAAGGCTTTTGAGGAAAAGCCCGCAAGCGAAGATCAGCTCGTTTTTATTCGCGATTTATACGAGAAAGGCAATTTGACTCAGGCCGAGTTCGATTCTGCTGCCTCGTTGAACGCTCCTGGTGCGAGCATCCTTATTCAAAAGGGCGTGCGTCGTCGTGGACAAAAACAGGAATCTGGGAATAGGCGTCCCGTCCGATCCCGTTGGAAGACGCGCCCCCACCCCTTGATTGCAGGCGAAACGGGAGGCGTGTACCAAACGATTTATGAGAATCTGCCAAAAGTACCTTTGGGCAGGCGTTATTTGTCGCTTTATATGCTCGCTGGAGTTGCGTACATGATGGTTCAGCCTGTTAAAACGCGTAAAGAATTGCAGCGCGATTATTTAGACTTGCTGAATACCCCATGGGCGAAAATGGGCACTCCCCTCACCCGCCGAGATATCGATAACGCTTTGATGGGCTACAAGAAGGATAACTGGCAGACGAGGAATTCTGAAGTTCGCACTCTTGGTTTTGATCCATTTGGCGAGCCGGAGAAGCGTAACGGTCGTACGCGTGTCGCTCACCTCGAGGAGGTCGCTCGTCCTGCATATTCTCAAAAATCTCGCGATGAGAAAACGGCGGCAATCGCGAGCGTTTTGATTGAAAATCCTGGCGCGTCGAAGAACTTTGTTTCCAAGGTTACGGGTATTTCCTACCCTACCGTCTTGAAATATTGGGTTGCTGCATGCGATTTGGCAAATGTCGATGATACGCGATCGGGTAACCATTCTCTATAGTTTATTGCTATGGATATCTCGCTTTTTATAGGACTAGTTCGCTATTGATGTATAAAACTAGCCTGCTATCTAACTATTCTATTATCTAGATAGCAGGCTAGTAATCTATTTAGCTATTAAACTGTTATGGAAAAGCGTGCAACCATGCCAGGTCCATCGTTTGTGACCTGGGGTTTTGCTATTGCAAGCTCAATTTGTGACCCAGAGGGAAAGTTGCTGAACGTCACGATTTCTTTTACACATTCAATAAATTCGTAGTCTTGTTGATATGCGCTTGTAAGAAAACGTTCATCGTCACTTAGCCATGCAAAAATAGGAATAGTTTCGTCATTCGTTATATCAGAAAGTATGCCTTTATTGCTCCCCTCCCCTATTGTGGCCCATAGAAGATAGAGCTGCGTAGCTTCCCCTTTAAGCGCTGGATTGAGAATTGTTGTTCGTGCGGGAACGAACTGGTACGCGTCTCCATAGAGCGGGACGCGTACCGGGAGGCGACTAGCCATTCTTGCGCAGTTCCTTCTTGACGCTCTCCTGAATCCATTGGCTTACAAGGCTCTTGATATTCACATCTTCGCCTGCGTACTTCTTTTCGAAGACGATCCTGTCAATGTCACGCTTAAGGCTTACAGGAATACGAATGTTCATTTGGGTGAGCTCTTCTTCAACGGGAGCTGCTTCAACTTTCTTTTCCTGTTTGGCTCTTTTCTTTGCAACGGGGATCGATGCCTCTTTGGCCTGCTTTGCAGGAGCCTGTGCGGCTGGCTCCTCGGTCTCTACTGCGCGTCTAGGTTTTGGAGCAAATTTGCTCGAGAGCATGTCAGCCTTTGCAGCCAGTTCAGGTTTCAGGTCTCCCATCAGGATCTTATTGGGGTCGGTTCCGGTCCTGCTCATTTACTTCTCGCTCTCTTGCTCTTTGGCGCTTTCATTATGAAGGAATTCTGCGACAAATGCGCGATAGTCGGCAATGGCCGCCGATTGCTTCGGTGCGTCGAAGAGGTCAACCGATTCCATTTGGCATTCCATAACGGCTACCGATTGTCGAATGAAGGTGTCGTAAACAGGCGCTTCGAAGTATGCGCTGAACTTCTCAGTAACTTCACGCATAACTTTCATTGCATTGAAGCGTGGGTTGAAACGCGTAAGCAGAATGCCAATTACCTTTGCTTGAGGGTTTAATTTTTTGCTCACCATAGCAAGGGTTTCAGCAAGATCATTCATGCCCTTTGTTGAAAATGCACCAGTATCGGTCGTGACAATGATACCGCCATCGGATGCCACGAAAGCATTGATTGACAGCGTCGACAGATTTGGCGGCGTATCGATAAGAATGAAATCGTAATCATCTTTAACCGATTTCAATGCATCGCGCATATGTTCATAACGATCGATTGCGTTAGCAAGCTCAGTTTCTGATGCAAACAAGTCGTTATCTGCAGGCATTAAATCGTAATGTTTTGTCTCGTAAATCGCCTCAGAAGCTTCGCAGCGGTTTGTGATTACTTCGTATGTAGTGTTTTGACCATCGGTGTTAAAGCCAGCCCAATCGGAAATATTTCCTTGGGGGTCCATATCTATAACAAGGACTTTGCAGCCAAGCTCATTCAAGCCAGATGCAAGTGCGCCTACTGTCGTTGTTTTTGAGCAACCACCTTTTCGGTTTGCCACTGAGTATGTTTTGCCCATTTTTACCTTCTACCTGGGATTACTAAAATCGTATCAATCTATCTGAATAGCATTTTATCACGATATTCAGCTAACACCTTATCGTACTAACAAAATATCCCCCTATTTTGATAATTAAATAGTCGCATATCTAGCTATTGAGATAATAAGCTACGCAGTTAGCGAAGTAGATAACTCGCAAGCTAGCGAACTAGAAGAGTCACTAAGTAGCAAGATAAAGAGTTAGCTAGATAAAATAGTAGCGAAATATGAAGATAGCAAGATAGCAGACTACTAAAATAGATGGATAGGAAACTCCCAAGCTACGCAGCTAACAAGCTAATCAGATACTCAGCTAATAAAATAGCGTGATATGAAACTAATAAGATAAAAAGTGATTAGACTAGCTAGCTACTCAGCTAACAGAATAGTCAAATAACTCGATATCATACTAATGGGATAGCTTGCTTATTAGCTACTTTGATACTTAGCTAGCAAGGTAGCTAAGTATCAAAGTAGGCTCATAACAGAATAATGATGTAGTTAAATATTTAGCTAGATTGATAATATTGCTGTTTCGCCCAATCGGTTCGTAAGTGGATTCGAAAGCTATGTTTGTGTGGTCTAAAGATAGAAAATAGCAAGCTACCCTAATAGCATCTATTAGGGTAGCTATACCCGAATTGGCTGAGCTCTGGCGCAACGGAGCAATGGATCCGGTTGCTCCGTTGCGCATGTCTCGTGCTTTGCCCACTCCCCTACCTTATGCCGGAAGCGCCATTTTGCGGGTATGTGCTTGTGGGGTTAAGAATGCGGGATATCACTCCCCTTCTTTTTTGCCTCTGTAAGAAAATCGCTCGTATGTCTTGCTCGGCTTACGAGAGGGGCTCTAGCACCCTTTTATTCACGAGGAATGTCGAACGAAACGCTCCCTCGCCCTCTTTCGCCTGTTTTGAACAGCGTATGACCGTCCTTAATTTCTGAAGAAGTGCAGTTGTTTGGTCGGTTGCCTGTGCGGAGCGACGTGCAACAAAGGCATATGCAGAGCGGCTGAGGATTGTTGCGAGCCGAAATGCGATCGAGTGTGGATTTGATTCTCAAGAATTTGGGGGCTGTTTAGAGTCTTTCTTTAATCAAAATCTTTAACTTAAGCCGCTGCGCAGAGTGGCCAATTGAAGTTAGTGAGATATCAGAGTAGCAAAGTAGTAAGTTAGCCCGCTATCTAACATTTCTTTTGGATGAACGCGAATTGTTATGCAGAGAAAGTCTACCGCTAAGCGGATGAAGTGCTTTATGAGCAGGCAAAATATGAGATAAGAATAGCTAGATAGCTAGAAAGATAGCAGAATAGCAAAATAATTATCATGATTAAATTAGTGAAGACTCCATGATAAGAAGTCAAAAAACAACTAAGAAGAGGCAGGGATGGCTAGGGAACGCACGAGGAAGCGGCGGGGAAGCGGCAAAGGCGCATCATAAGATGCGGCGCGTTAAAAAGCTGGTGCAAAAAGGGTGGGAAAGCCAATCTTCCATGGTGATCTCTAAGTGAAGGACGCATTTCTGTTGGCGTCGATGTTGTGAGTCGGGTAGCCATAGAGCATTCTCCCGGAAAAGAACGAGGACCAAGGAGAAAGTACGCACATGGTCGAAATCGGCCTTGAGAGCGAAAATAAGACCCTATTTGGAGAAAAATGGTACAAGTACACGTTTTGATTGGATGTCTTGTCGCAGGAGGCGTCTCAGACGGGGTCTTTTTTGGTCACGTCTATCTCTTTTCGCGCTATATGAGGTTCTTCGTTCGATTCTTAAGCCGGTTTAGCTCACGCCATCCTTCCGTGTTGGTATTGAGGGCGAATCGGGGTGATGGCGAGCCGCGGGCGCATGCAAGCAAGGTCGAGAGGTGCGACTCGTTGAAGGACGGATCCGATGGGCTTTTCGCTTGCTCCCTAAGGTGCGTTGTTTAGCGGCAATACTACATTCTGGTTTTCCCTCTTGTTGAATGGCGCATAAATAGCGAAGTATCGTTTATCTGCTTGTTATTGACAGGGGATTGTTCGAGAAATTCGAAATCATATCGATGGTATTTGGAATCGCGGCAGGGATTTGAAAACCGCGGCATATCGAATGCAGTGAAAATAGAGAGGCCGCATTCGCGAAGCGAGTGAGCGATTGGTCGTTGGGGGTCATGCTCCTCATAAGAACTCTTGGCGTTTTCTTTCGGAGTTCAGGGGACGGAGCTGCGATGCGCGCTTGTTTTGCAATCGACGCCTCATTATTTGTTGCTTGTTAAAGCAATGGTTCCAGAAGGGGCATTGATGATTTCGAAATGACTCGAAGAAAAAAAATGAGGGGGCGGTGGCAAGACATTCAAAAGCTTTCTGAAGTAAGTCAGGTAAGGAGACCAGGAAACTGGTTGATTATCGGATTCAATTGAAAAATAATCATCCGTTAAATCTTTCTTTGTTCGCAGTGGCGAGAGGCGCTTCGAGGGTTAATGCATGCATGGGCCAAAGCCAATAGATCAGGTGGAAAAGCCTGCACTCAATTCTCCCTAAAGAAAAGCTTGGTTCGTCATCGGGGCGCATACGAGAAGAGAAAAGGGGGCAATAAAAAGCGAAGTGAAAACAGGCTCCATTAATTAGACCGCGCTAACGAATATTGAAAAAGCAATTAGATCTCGGGGCGAATAGAAGGACGTGCTCTGTGGCTAGTGGATAGCAAATTGCGTCGCTTAAGAACGCTTACCAGGCGTGCGCAGAATAATCAAAGCTGAAGATGCGCGTGAGGGGATAGCTGCGAAGTAGTTTCCAGATATGAATAAGGAAGAAAATAGGCAATGCATCGAACTCTGCAATTGAATTTAATAGCAGAAAATGTCGAATTATTTGACAGCCGAACGAGCGGGGATAACGTTAATCTTTACTATGTAAAGAATACACGAGAAAACTGTGATTGATACCGAATTTAGACCTAAACAGCGTAAGAACGAGATTAGGTTTCGGCATAGCGTTATAGCCTCATCCGAAGGTCGCCCATAATCGGCGAAAAAGGGTAGGGGGGTTGAGGGCTGGATGGCTTTCGCTTTCATATCAGGAGCGGAACCTGGTGGTGCTGAAGGGCAGAGAGCTTATTAGCAAGTCGCAAGAAAAAGCTCGTTTGTAAGAGAAAATCGTACATAGTTTACGTTAGAACAAAATAAGAGGAGGGGCAATAAAATAAGAATGTAGTTGAGATTTCGCACGAGTTTTCGAACTCGAACGAGCAGTATCGTCACCACGTGAAAGAAATAATGGCGAGAGGGAACAAGGCTCTCTGATGCACAAGAGTAGTAGAGGGAAAAGGAGAGGGGGACGAATCGGGTTTGGAATAAAGGAAGTTCGTTCTTTCTTATGAAAAAGCAAGAAACAGATTGATGAAATAAGTTGCAGGGGGGGGCTACGGATATCTCGATATAGTTCAAAATTTACTAAAGGAAGACGCGGACATGGAATCAATCATTCCAGTGTTGTCGGACTGGAAGAAGGGTCCTTAACGCTTATTGGAGAAACGGAGCGGTGCTCGGTTTCATGGTCTTGAGAGCATTCGCGTAAGGGTGATTTGCTCTTGAAAAATTCTAAGAAAATGCGCTAGATCACTTGGATAGAGCAATAAAAAGATTCAAACGAATGGTGCGATTTGTACGTGAATGAGACCAATAGGGGACGCGCTTAGATGGCATGGACTAAATAGTTTAAGGGCGGCTTGTGCGTTCGGGGATAAGGGTTCCCTCTTCGTTTCTGCAATGATATTTTCATGCTTCCTGCAAGGCAAAACTAAAGTTTATTGCCCCGCCTACTATTTACCTATGCTCCTACGAAAGCAGCGTGAAAAGGGGAGTTCTCTGGTGTCGACAGCCGGGATTGAGCATTTCTATAAGTAGACATAAGGTCGTTTTGGGGCAAGTGCATGCTCTTCATGAAATGCGGCCTATCAGCTTTCGAGGCGCGAGCTATGCAATGGACCTATGCAATGAGTCGGTGAGACGAAAGCCCGGGAGGTGCGACCTGCGGGCTCAGCCCATGAGACGCAATCCAGGAGCACATCCCATGGGGCCGTAACCCATGCGACGCAACTCCACGAGCTTCAACCCATGAGTTGCAACCAACGAGACGCAATCGTGTGATTTTGTCCGTCGAACGTTCTCTTTCCAGCCCTGATATCATGCTCTTGGCGATTGAGCGCTATGCCCATAAGAGCAGCAACCTATGAGACACAACCTACAAGACAAAACCTATGAGGCATGGCCTACGAGAGGCCGCCTATGAGACGCAACCTTCGAAATGAACCCATGAAACGCAACAGATGATATGCACCCGCACGGTTGCGTATTTCGGCCCTTCAGGCTGCTATGCTGACAGCGATCCCCTGCGGTTCAGCAATATGCCTGGATAAGAGTAATTAGATAGTAATCTAATTAAATAGTAAGCTAGCTGAATATCTCATTAGCAAACTAGCCTACTAGCAAGCAAGAACAATCTCATGCTTTCGCGCGTGTGAAATCGGATAACCCAAAAACAGACGCGTGGTCGTGGCCAGGCATTCTCAATTGGCCACGAGGCGATTCCTGCTTTAGCCATTCCCTCTTACGATGAAAATGGTTACGTTCGAGGCTTCATCAAGGGAGGTGCCTGCAATGCATTCTGCAATCCTCGAAGACAAAGCTGCAACATTGTTTCGCGCCGTGCGCACGCGCTCTTGGTTCGCGGCGGTTCTGATTCTGGTGCTCTGCGCGCTGGCGCTTTCGGCGTGCGGCTCTGGTGATAACGGCGGAGGCGAAGCGGACGGCAACGCAACGGGGGAAGGTTCCTCGGCGCCCGTCGAATTCGAATACGGAAACGAGGTCGAGCATTGGAACGTGGCCTTACCCGACCGTTCGCGTGATTCCTTCGACGAGGTGGCATATAACGCGGCACTTCAAGAGTTCCAGACGGCGATGGACGGCGACGATGCGTCGGCCCTTCTGAATGCCTACGACAAGCTCGAGCGTCTTTTCGCTGATCTGTCGAGCGATCGTGCGCTTGCCGACTTCGATCGCGCGTGCGCCGGCTTTGACGAGGCTGCTGCGAGCGCGTATGCGGCAAAGCAGGCAGCATATGACAGCCATTACCAAGAGTGCGCACAAGCATTCATGGATGCGCTTGAATCGAAACACGGAGAGGCATTCAGAGCCCATATCGGCGAGGGATTCTCGAGCGTTTTGGACAATTCGAGCACGATGTCTTCGGAAAGCGCTGCGCTGCGAGCGAAGCGTGACAATCTTGCGAGCCAATACAGTGCGCTCGTGTCGCGGGATGCGAGCGACGCCGAGCTCAAACGCCTCTATGTTGAGCTTGTCAATGCGAACAATGCATGGGCGCGAAGCTTGGGATACGAGAACTACGTCGAGTACGTGTTCGCTACGGAATATGGGCGCGATTACACGATGGCCGAAATTGAGGCGGCGCAAGATGAGGTTGCGAGGGAATTCGTGCCGGTGTATCAGAGCTATGTGGCCAATGTTATGGACGACGATATCGATGGCGCCTTCGATGCTTTCGACGAAAGCGAAGAGACGCTTATGACGAACGCGCGGGCATGCGTGGCGCGTGTTTCGCCTGCGCTTGGGGAATCGTTTGACCATCTTGTCGATAACGGCTTGTATGACATATCGGCGTCGGAAGCTAAGGTTCGCAACAGCTATACCGTGGAAATGGCGGCGTACAACGATGGCTGCGTTTTCGTGAATCCCAATACTGAAGTGGCGGACTGCGCGGCAATCGTGCATGAATTCGGCCACTTCAACCACATGTATCGGGTGCGCGCGAATTCGTTTATGCCCAATACCGTTGTCGATGTGCAGGAAATTATGTCGCAGGGCCTGGAGCTTCTGTGCTACGACCATTACGACGTGCTTTGCCCTGGGTATGGCGATGCGCTTCGAGAATATGTGCTGTTCGACAAGCTGGTTGCGGTACGCGAGGGGTTTGCCATAAACGAAGCGGAGACGCGCGTCTATTGCGAGCCCGATTTGACGGTCGATAAGGTCGATGCCATTTGGGCTGAGGTGTACGAGAAGTACTCGTGGCCGGCGGACGAGAATGAATGGCTTTCGACGTCGCACCTGTTCACCTCGCCGTTTTACTACGCGGCGTACGGCACTTCTGCGCTTGCCGCGCTCGATTTGTTCGCGGAATCGCGCAGCGACTATGCTGCGGCCGTTGGTACGTATCTGCGTTTGAGCGAGCTTGCGCCCGAAACGACGTATTGCCAGGCGCTTCGAGAGGCGGGATTGCCCAATTATCTCGAAAAAGGCCAGGTAACGGCGTTCTCGATTCGACTTGCGAACGCGCTTGGGGTGTAAGGCTCCAGGGGCACATGGGTCTACGACGCGCACGACGCGCGCATGCGCCTGATGGCCCTGCCTGGGACTTGAAGCCTGGGGTTTTCGCGGCGGCCATTCAACAGGGGTTGTGCGTGCTGGTGATTGGGCTTCTCGTCCTACGGGGATGCTTAGCGTGAAGAGTCGTCACGTGGCTTGCGAGGCGGGGTCGAGGTGCCCATGTTTGCGGGCTTGCCCTCTTCCGGTCTTCGCACGGTTCGCGGGGTGGGGCGACATGCAAAGGCTTGATTCCGCATCTTGAAAAACCGAAGGTCCGCATCTTAGACTATCCTATGATGGGAGAGTCGGTCAGGCGCCTCCTTGTGGCAGATGGGAGATGCATGAAAGAAGAGCTGCTTTCGATTGGCGAATTAGCGAAGCTGCGCGGCGTTTCGGTGAAATCGCTTCGGTATTACGAGCGTGTCGGTGCGCTTAAGCCAGCTTACGTGAATGAGGAATCGGGGTATCGGTACTACTCAATCAACCAGATTTCCGATTTGGATATGGTAACTACCTTCATTGAGATGGGTGTTCCGTTGAAGGAAATCGCTTCGACCGCGGCTTTGGGCTACAGGCAAAGCGAGCTTATCGAGAAGGGGCGCGAGCTGGCGAGGGAGCGCATCGGGCGCGCCGAGGCGCAGCTTCTGCAGCTCGACCGCTATGCCGACGAGATCGCCGAGTCGCAACGATTCCAATCGAAGAAGCGCTATGAGCGCGAATTTGCCGAGCGACTTTTGCTGTGCGCGCCGCTTGCCGGCGATTTCGATATGCGCCGCTATGCTCGGGTGACGAGCGCGATATACGAAGCCGCGCCGGGCATGCGGCTTGTCCCCTTGTATACGGAAGGGGTTGCGCGCGGGCGAGCCATTCTTGGGCGTTTCGTTAGGGGAAGAAAACGGGCTTATCGCATACGTGCAAGTGGAGATGCTGCCGAGCTATCCCTTCGATGCCGAGGCCGCAACGCGCGTTGCGCTGAAGAAGGGAATGACGCTTGTGCGCCTTCCTGCTGGGCGGTATTCGTGCGATCGCGTGCGCTCGGCCGATTTTTCCGAATGCTTTCAGTTCGGATTGGGCAAGATCGGTGCTGCGAATGGCCCCGTGCTGCTCGCAGAGCAGTGGGAACCCGCTTCGACGCCCCGTGCGTTTGTGCTGGAAGCGCAGGCGTTCGTCAGCTAGTTTTTGCGTGCGACCGAGGCGTAGGCGATGGGTTTTCTGCGCGGTTATTCGCGAGCACTGTCGCTCGATACTGGCAATTTTGGACGGCATCTTTCACTCGTTATCGCAGATGAAACGACTGGTTTGCCTATTGCTATCTTGTTAGATAGTTAGCAAGATAGCAAAATATCATACAGAAAGCTGCTGGGAGCGGATTAGCTGGCAGCATTCTTCTGCGTTGGCGCAATTTGTAGAGCCCCGCGTTAATTCGATATGCTTGCGATCCGCTTTGTTCGACATGTGGGCGTTCAAGTTGAAATGGTTTTGCTTTCGCGGCATCAACTGCATGGGCGGCAACTGCGTTAGAATCCAAGGCATTGTTTTCGGAAAGCGAAAGGGCGGGCGTGCGAGGCGATCATCGAATCATATTGGGCATCGACCCCGGCCTGGCGAATACCGGCTGGGGCATTGTGGAACAGGATGGGTCGCGGCTTCGATGCCTTGCGTACGGTTGCGTGTCAACGCCCGCGTCAATGGAGCTTTCGCAGCGCTTGCTGAAAATCGCGCAGCAAATAGGAGCCGTGGTTGATCGCTTTGAGCCTACATGCGTCGGCATCGAAACCGTGTGGTTCGGGCAGAACATCACGGCGGCGTTTTCCACGGGGCAGGCTCGTGGTGCGGCACTCGTGGCGTGCGCGCAGGGCGGGCTTATGGTCGGCGAATTCACGCCGCGCCAGATCAAGCTCGCGGTAGTGGGCGAGGGCACCGCCGAAAAAGACCAGGTCCAGTACATGGTGAAGCAGATTTTGGGCTTGGACGACGTGCCCCATCCCGACCATGCTGCCGACGCGCTCGCTGCTGCGATTTGCTATGTGACCCACGGGCCGCGCGCCCAGCGCACATAGGTGCGACAGGCGCGGCGTTCGGTTGGCGTGTTGCCGTGGGCGGCTGGGGTATTGGCGGCGCTTTCGGCAAGGCGACAGGTTGTCGTGAATTGCGCTGCCGACGCGCTCGCTGCGTGGTGTGTGGGTTGATAGCCCTGCTTTGCGCAGGCTTGTGTTGCGTGCGTGGTTCGTCGGTTCGCACCCAGCGCACATAGGCTGCTGCGTATTTGTTCGAGTTCGAGAAAGGGCTGTTCATGAGCGTGTTGTTTTTGGAATATCCGAAATGTTCCACCTGCAAAAAGGCCAAGAAGTGGCTTGACGAGCATGGCGTGGAATATGTTGATCGCGACATCACGACCGAAAACCCCACGGCGGTCGAGCTTGCCGAATGGCATGCGCGTTCGGGGTTGCCGTTGCGGCGCCTCTTCAACACGTCCGGCATGAAGTATCGCGAGCTTGGCATTAAGACGAAACTCGACGCCAGCATGACCGACGCCGAGTGTTTCGATGTGCTCGCGACCGATGGCATGCTCGTGAAGCGTCCGCTGCTCGTGGGTGACGATTTCGTGATCCCCGGTTTTAAGGAAGAGACGTGGGCCGAGGCGTTCGGGCTCGATCGCTAGACGCCTGGTTTGGCAAGAGTATCGTTTAAGGTTGGTGGCGTCCAGCGGTTTGATTGAGTGTTTCCGAATGGCAGGCTTGCTGACCTGCGTCGTGAAACGCTCACGCGTTGCGGCGAATGCGTTCGCGCGTGCCCCACGAAGTCGATTTCGATGAAATGGTCGAACGGGGCGCTTCCCTGTGCGTAGTTGCGTAGAATGGGCTCAATGAGGCGGCGCGGCGAAAGGGAGCAGACGCATGATTACCGTTGAGACGATTCGAGAGCGCCATTCCGTGCGCGAATATGACGGAGGGCCTCTTGATCAGGCTGAGTTCGACGCGCTTGGTGCCGTGGTTGAGGAATGCGCGCGCGAAAGCGGCCTTGATATTCAACTTGTGGGCGACAACTCCGAGGTTTTCAACGTGATTGCGCGTTTCGGTTTGATTCGCGGGTGCCGTACGCATGTCGCATTCGTGGTTGATGACGCCAAGGCGGGCGACGCGGCGGCGAATGGCGCGACTGAGGCGGATTGCGTCGAGATGCGCGGCGCGAGGCGGACTGCCGTTGATGAGGCCATTGGCTATTGGGGCCAGAAAATCGTGCTTGCCGCGCAAGATATGGGGTTCAATACGTGCTGGTGCGCGCTGTGCTCGCGCAAGAAATCGCGCGCCGTTGTGGCGCCGGGGAAGAAAATTCGCCTGATCATTGCGGTGGGCCACGGGAAAACGCAAGGCTTTTCACGGAAGACGAAGAGCGTCGAGGCACTTTCTTCCGTCGAATGCGCGAAGGCGCCGGCGTGGTTTGCGGCGGCCATGGAAGCCGCGCAGCTGGCACCTACGGCGATGAATAATCAGAATTTCAAGATCACGCTGCTTTCCGACGGGAAAACCGTGCGCATTGATGCGCCGCAAAGCGGGCTCAACGTGATTGACGAGGGCATCGTGAGGTGCAACTTCGAAATCGCCGCGAACGAGGCTGGCGCCGATTGGCGTTGGGAGCGTGAAATGTAGGAAGTGATGGACGTCTCTCTAGGGGCGTGCTCCGGGGTGCTCTGGGATTTGGCTGCTGTCGATTGGGGTTTGTTGCGGCGGCGATTGGAGCTGAATAAACGTTCGATTAATGATATTGCCAGATAGCAGGCGTGGTTTTAAGCGAATCCGCGCCTGCGTTTATATACGGGGCTATGCTGCCGATTAATGTCCGCGATGCTCTTGCTTGCGCTTCGGCTTTCGCTGCTCGAAGTTTGTCGCCTGGGGTTTCTCGCTGGCAGTCTGCCTCCTCACCGAAGGAGAGGTGATTGCTTCCTTGTGGGGTTGCGGAACCATCTATATCCGCTTGCTGCGGGATTGCTTGAGCCAGTTCCTCTTGAAAGAGCCGATGTCGCCGAAGAATTTGTTGTATGTCTCGCCATCCTCCTTGGTCTCGTACTTGGCTAGGGCGAGTTCGATGGTGCAGAGGTAATCCGCCACTTGCTCGAGGCGGTAGTCGGTCATCGAGGTCTTGCGTCGACGGACGACCCCCTTTGAGAGGACCTTGCCCACGGAGCGGTCGAGCGCTTGCTTGACGATGTCCTGGCCGTTGTCGTAATAGACCTTCACATCGTCGAAGGACTGGAAGAAGTCCAAGTGCTCAACCATGGCGGAGGAGATGCCGCGCCCCATGCGCTCCATTAGCCTTGCCGGGTCTTCAAACTGGCTGCGGCGGTAGACGAACGTGATATAGGAAATGGGAAGTTTGCGGACGAACGAGGAGAAGTAGGCGAGCATCACCTTGCGCTGCTCGATGTTAAGAAACTCGTAGTCCTTGCGCCCGTTCTGCCCGTTCATGAGGGGCTCGGAGTGGAACGGGATGCTAGGGAGATCGGCCCTGGCAAGCTTGGCCTCATAGCCCGTGACCGCTTTGGCGATGCTGTCTGCCTGGTCGTGGAAGACGAGCGTGAGAAGATAGTATCGAGCCTTGTCGCCGCGGTCGCCGCTCTCGTCGACGAAGATGCTGAGCTCCTTGGCCAATGGGGACTCCTAATGGAAT
>OIYH01001209.1_pt1 | contig 15662 bp, 10 predicted proteins | sample 1587911 | NCBI WGS metagenome assembly OIYH01 (sample SAMN03283252) | human gut metagenome | biome: human-associated habitat; material: feces | host: Homo sapiens | place: USA | collected 2013
ATCTTTCGTTGTTGTGAAATTGTATCAACCTATTCTATCTCTATTTCGGCTAATCCTTTCTTCTTTTCACTTACCTCGTTGTAATCTCTCAGTATTGTCAATGAACTTATTTTTGTACCGCTTCTTCCGAAACGGGCTGCAAAGATACGCACTTTTTCTTTACCTCCAAATTTTTTTTGACATTTTTTATAAAAATTTTCGATGAGTGGGGATTTTCACCTTAATATAGTATATTTGTTTTTTGTCGGTGCGCTTCGACAGGCTCAGCGACCGACACCGGACCCTGAGCCTATCGAGGGGGCCGGACGGAATGACAAGAAAGAAAGAAATGAAAACAAAATAACGATCAATGGAAGAAAAAAGAAATGCTTTACCGGAGAACGCTCAAAGGGAGCTGGCACCGGGCGAGGAGTACAAGCCGCTCTTGGGGGCGGAGAGGAAATGGGCGGAAGTCACGCCATATTCAGTGACCCTTGGATTGCTGATGGTGGTCATCTTCTCCGCGGCGGCGGCCTATCTGGGGCTGCGCGTGGGACAGGTGTTCGAGGCGGCGATCCCGATCGCGATCATCGCGGTGGGTCTGACAAGCGCACTCGGCAAGAAGGAAGGTCTGGGACAGAACGTCATCATCCAGTCGATCGGAGGCTGCTCCGGAGCTGTGGTGGCGGGCGCTATATTCACACTTCCTGCCATCTACATTCTTGGAGTTGATGTCAACTTTATGCAGATGTTCCTCTCGTCGCTGCTCGGTGGTGTTTTAGGAATATTGTTCCTCATCCCTTTCCGGAAATATTTCGTGAAAGAGATGCACGGGAAATATCCTTTCCCTGAGGCCACGGCCACGACACAGATCCTCGTTAGCGGCGAAGGCGGCGGCAAGGGAGCTGGAACGCTTCTGGTGAGCGGTCTCATCGGAGGTCTTTATGACTTCATTGTCAGCACTTTCGGTGCGTGGGCGGATACGGTCAGCACCACCGTGATGGGATTCGGACAGACAATCGCTGACAAGGCGAAGGTCGTTCTGAAACTGAACACCGGAGCGGCTGTGCTGGGCCTCGGCTACATCGTGGGCCTGAAATATGCCTTCATCATCTGCTGCGGCAGTTTCCTGGTGTGGCTGGTGATCATCCCGCTGATGAACCTCATCTGGGGCGGACAGGTGATTGATCTGATGAACACCGGAGTGACAATGACAATCGGAGAGATGAGCCCTGACCAGATATTCAAGGATTATGCAAGGCACATCGGCATCGGTGGCATCGCGACCGCCGGAATCATCGGCATCATCAAGTCGTTCGGTGTGATCAAGTCGGCTGTGGGACTGGCTGTCGGCGAGTTCGGCAAGAAGGGAGGAAAGGTTGAGAACACCGAGAGGACACAGGAGGATATTCCTATGAAAACCATTGTGTTCGGCATTGTGCTGACGCTGTTGGCTGTGTTCGCTTTCTTCGCGTTCGGAGGAGTTGTGAACAACATCTGGCAGGCAGTTGTCGGGCTGCTGATCGTGGCGATCATCTCGTTCCTGTTCACTACCGTGGCGGCCAACGCCATCGCCATCGTGGGAACAAACCCAGTGAGCGGAATGACACTTATGACGCTTATCATCGCCGCGCTTATCCTTGTGGCTGTGGGACTTAAGGGCAACGCCGGTATGGCCGCGGCCTTGATCATCGGTGGAGTTGTCTGCACGGCGCTTTCGGTCGCAGGTTCATTCATCACCGACCTCAAAATCGGTTACTGGATCGGAAGCACGCCAAAGAAACAGGAAGGCTGGAAGTTCATGGGTGTGGCTGTCGCGGCGGCGACAGTCTGCGGTGTGATGCTCGTGCTGAACAAGACCTACGGATTCGTCGGCGACCAGGCTCTCGTGGCTCCTCAGGCCAACGCCATGGCGGCGGTGATCCAGCCGATGATGAACGGCGGAGGCGCTCCGTGGCTGCTTTACGGAATCGGTGCGGTGCTGGCCATCGTGCTGACTTTCTTCAAGATACCGGCATTGGCGTTTGCGCTTGGAATGTTCATCCCTATCGATCTTAACCTGCCGTTGCTGGTCGGCGGCGCGATCTCCTGGTACGTGAGCACACGCTCGAAGAACAAGGCTCTGAACGAGGCGCGTCTGAACAAGGGCACGCTGATCGCTTCGGGATTCATCGCCGGCGGCGCGTTGATGGGTGTCGTGAGCGCGCTGCTGAAGTTCTTCAACGTGGATTGGTTCATGGCGGATTGGAACGCGCAGTATGGCGAGGCCATAGCGATCATTCCGTTCATCGGAATCATCGCCTACACGGTGATCGCTTCTTTGAGGGCTAAGGAATAAACAAACGGCCACTGAGCCTGCCGAAGTGCCGTTATGGAAGTCGCTTCGACAGGCTCGGCGACCAGAAAATAACAACAACATGGAAAAAGTTTTGGACAGGTTCCTGAGGTACGTCAGCGTTGACACTCAGTCGAACGAGGAATCAGAGAGCCAGCCTTCGGCGGAAAAAGAGCTCAATCTGCTGCGGATGCTGCGCGACGAGCTTCAGGCTCTCGGAGTGGAAGCCACTCTGGATGAATATGGTTACGTGATGGGGTCGATCCCTTCGAACATCGAGGCGAAAGTGCCGGCGATCGGCTTCATCGCCCACGTGGACACCGCTCCGGACGCATCAGGCGCGGACATCAAACCTCAGATAATCAATGAATATGACGGCGGGGATATTCCTTTAAAAGGTGTGCCGGGCCTGGCGCTGAAGCCTTCGGAGTTCCCGGAGATGCTTCACTACGTGGGTCAGACGCTCATCACCACCGACGGAACCACGCTGCTTGGCGCGGACGACAAGGCCGGTGTGGCGGAGATTATGGACGCGGTGCAGTACATCGTGGAGCATCCTGAGTTCAAGCACGGTGAGATCAAGATCGGGTTCACGCCAGACGAGGAGATCGGACGCGGAGTCGTTAAGTTCGATGTCAAGAAGTTCGGGGCTGAATATGCCTACACGATGGATGGCGGCGAGATCGGAGAGCTGGAGTTCGAGAATTTCAACGCGGCTTCGGCAAAGATACATATTCAAGGAAGGAATGTGCATCCTGGCTACGCCAAGGGCAAGATGAAGAACGCCATTCTGATCGCGACTGAACTGAACGGACTGCTGCCGGTCCAGCAGAGACCTGAATATACCGAAGGGTACGAAGGGTTCTTCCATATCGTCGGGTTCAACGGAACGGTCGAGGAGGCTGACATCACCTACATCATCCGTGACCACGACCGCAAGGAGTTCGAGAGCAAGAAGGCTATTATGCAGAAGTGCGTGGACTTCATCAATGTAAAGTACGGTGAGGGCACGGCGACGGCTGTGATCAAGGATCAGTACTACAATATGCGCGAGCAGGTTGAGCCGCACTATCACGTTGTCGAGAAAGCCGTGAAGGCTATGGAGATGGCCGGAATCAAGCCTAAGATCCAGCCGATCCGTGGCGGTACCGACGGGGCTAACCTCAGTTTCAAGGGCTTGCCTTGCCCGAACATCTTCGCCGGCGGCCTGAATTTCCACGGCAAGATGGAGTTCGTTCCTCTCCAGAGCATCGAGAAGGCCTCTCAGGTCATCCTAAACATCATCTCGCTCTACTCGGAGTAAATTTCCGTGGCAGATAACCAACTGGTTATCAACAATAAAAGCATTCTCGTGGTGGACAAAACCGAACCACGAGAATGTTTATTTTATTGGTTACTAAGCAATTAAACGCCACGCAGGCGCACTCCCTCGGTCCCCCCCCCAGACTGTCTGAAAAGTCTCGGCGAGAGTAGAAAAGTCTGTACCCCTATACAGGGGCGACAACGAATTTTCAATCCTCACTGGGGGTACTTTTACTTTTAAGACAGTCTCCCCCTTTGAGACTTCGGCAAGCTCAGCGCACCGTTGGCTCAGGGACTGCCTTGATCTTCAGCTAAAGGTAAGCCAAAAGCCCCGGGCGCTTCGACCGCGGTTGCAGTCGTGGCGTCATTAGTCCTTATAGTACAGCTAAAGGTAAGCCAAAAGCCCCGGGCGCTTCGACTGGCTCAGCGTCCGGGGCTTTGCTTCCAGCTGGTCGCTGAGCCTGTCGAAGCGACGAGGGAGGCTCAGGGAGACCGTCGGAATATTCAAAGAAAGGTTATTTGATGACACCGAGTTCCTTGCCGACTTTGATGAAGGCGGCGATGGCTTTGTCGAGGTGCTCGCGCTTGTGGGCGGCTGAGAGCTGGACGCGGATGCGGGCCTGGCCCTTAGGGACAACCGGATAGTAGAAGCCGGTCACGAATATTCCTTCCTCGGCCATCTTGGCGGCGAACTTCTGGGACAGAGGAGCATCGTAGAGCATCACGGCGCAGATGGCGCTCTGGGTCGGCTTGATGTCGAAGCCGGCGGCCAACATCTTGTCACGGAAGTAGTTCACGTTCTCCTGCTGGCGGTCGTGAAGCTCGTTGCTTTCCTTGAGCATCTTGAACATCTCGATGCCGGCGGCCACGATCATAGGCGGCAGAGAGTTGGAGAAGAGATACGGACGGGAGCGCTGGCGGAGCATATCGATGATCTCCTTGCGGCCTGTGGTGAATCCGCCGACGGTGCCACCGAACGCCTTGCCGAGGGTGCCTGTGAATATGTCAATGCGGCCATAGCAGTCATATTGCTCCGCGACTCCGTGGCCGGTCTTGCCGACAACGCCGGCGGAATGGCTCTCATCAACCATCACGAGGGCGTCATACTTCTCGGCCAGCTCGCAAATCTTGTCCATCGGAGCGACGTTGCCATCCATTGAGAAGACTCCATCGGTGCAGATGATGCGGAACCTCTGGGCCTGAGCCTCCTGGAGACAACGCTCAAGGTCGGCCATATCAGCGTTGGCGTAACGGTAACGGACAGCCTTGCAAAGACGCACTCCGTCGATGATGGAGGCGTGGTTCAGGGAATCTGAGATGATGGCGTCGTCAGCCGTGAGCAGAGGCTCGAACACCCCACCGTTGGCATCGAAGCATGATGCGTAGAGGATGGTGTCCTCTGTGTGGAAGAAGTCGGAGATGGCAGCCTCAAGCTCCTTGTGAAGATCCTGGGTTCCGCAGATGAAACGGACAGAGGACATTCCGAATCCCCTCTCGTCCATAGCCTTCTTGGCGGCCTCGATGAGCCTCGGGGAATCAGCCAAACCTAAATAGTTGTTGGCGCAGAAGTTAAGAGCCTTGCTGCCGTCCTGGAGAGTGATCTCGGCGGATTGTGCGGAGGCGATGTTTCTCTCGTTCTTGTAGAGTCCGGCTTCCTTGATGGAGGCAAGCTCTGCCTGAAGATGTTCCTGGAATTTTCCGTACATATTGATAAAATTTTAAAACGTTTCGATTTCGCACTGACAAATATATTAATTTTTGACAAAATCGATAATATTTTATTATAAATAAGGGCTCTTGTCAGAAAATAATGTAAATTTGCACTTGCTAATTTAGCAATAAACAAGCGATCCGCAATGAAAAATGTACTAGTGATAGGTTCGACCGGACAGATCGGTTCGGAGCTGACAATGAAAATCAGGAATATGTACCCGGAGGGCAACGTTGTCGCCGGCTACATCAAAGGCGCTGAGCCAAAGGGTGTTCTGCTTGAGAGCGGTCCCGCCGAGGAGGCTGATGTCTGCAACGGTGAACAACTTCTGGGCATCGTGAAGAAGTACAACATCGACACAATCTACAATCTCGCCGCCCTGCTCTCGGCTGTCGCGGAAAGGAAGCCGCAGCTGGCATGGCACATCCAGATAGACGGACTCATGAATATTCTTGAGATCGCGAGGGAGAACAATGTCGCTGTGTTCACACCATCCTCGATCGGTTCGTTCGGCCCTGAGACTCCGCATCAGAACACTCCTCAGGACACGCTCCAGAGGCCTCGTTCGATGTACGGCGTGACCAAGGTGGCCACCGAGTTGCTGAGTGACTATTATCACACCAAATACGGTGTGGACACCCGTTCGGTAAGGTTTCCTGGACTTATCTCCAATGTGACACTTCCTGGAGGCGGCACGACAGACTATGCCGTTGAGATCTACTATGCGGCAGTAAAAGGCGAAGAGTTTGTCTGCCCTATCGCGGCCGGGACATTCATGGACATGATGTACATGCCTGACGCGCTGAAGGCCGCCGTGGACATCATGAACGCGGATCCTTCCAAGCTGAAACACCGCAACTCGTTCAACATCGCCTCCATGAGCTTTGATCCGGAGATTATCTACCACAAGATTCAGGAACATATTCCTGGATTCAAGATGCGCTATGAGGTGGATCCGGTACGTCAGGCGATCGCTGACTCTTGGCCGGACAAGATGGATGATTCCTGCGCCCGCGAGGAGTGGGGATGGACACCGTCCTATGATCTGGAGACCATGACCGTGGACATGATCGACGCCCTCAAGAAGAAACTTCTCTAAAAAAGGATTCTATTATAAAGGATCAAGGACTGGCCTTCAGGTCAGTCCTTATTTTTTACCGGCTTTCCGTGCGGCTTTTCTGGCTTTCTGTTTTTCGTAACGAGCCTTGTAGCGTTCAAGCATCCTCTCTTCCTTAGCACGACGTTTCTCCATCGCCTTCAATGTCTTGAGGGTCCTCTGACGCTTCTTCTTCAACGCTTTCTCCTCCTTGGCCTTAGCCTTGGCGGCATCACGGGCGTCAAGTTCAGCCCATCTGGCCTCCTTGGCCGCCTGACGATCTTTTCGCGCCTTCTCTCTCTCAGCCTTTTTGCGTTCTTGCTCAGCCTTCTTTATGGCCGAAGGATCATTGGCCAATGAATCGGCCTTGCTGACCGACAACGAATCTGAAACCACAAGGCTGTCCTGTCGCGCCAAAGAATCACGGCTGGCAAGGCTGTCTCTCAGAGCCAGACTGTCGGCACGGGCAAGGCTGTCCGCCAAAGCAAGGCTGTCGGCGGCGGCAACGATCCTAAGGCTGTCGGCAATCCTGGCAGCCTCAGCCTTGCGCTCGGCCTCAAGCCTTCTGCGCTCAGCGTTACGGACACGTTTCAAGGAATCCTGTCTGGCCAGCATCTTATAGACGCTGTTCATGTGGCCCGGGAAGTAGATGTCCGTCTGCGCGAATTCGGCTCTCGGCACATTCTCATAGACTTTCCTCTGGGACTCTCGCGGCTTATATGGCGTGATGTCCTCCGGTCCCTTGGGACGTTTGTCCGGCTGCCAGTCGAATCCCTTCAGAATCTTCTCGTCCTTTTTCATCTGGACGACCGGGTAGGCATCTGTCTTCACGGCATCGAAGTAGTTCAAGTCCTGAATATTACCGTCCTTCAATGTCGCGGTCAACATCTTTGACTCGAACTTGTTGACGGTGGCCAGACTTCCGTTCTCCTCGATGTAGAAGACTCCGGACGCGCCACCCATCGAGTCGAACCGCCTCAACGCACCGGTACTGTCAAAGTATGCCATCATCTCTGTTCCACGGATCTGGTCATAGGACAAGGTGTCCTCCTGCACTATTATAAAGGCATTGGACATCAAGCTGGCGCGGTCAATGGACTGGTTCTTGACAATGACGGTTATACTGTCGGCACTGTACTGCCGCTTGATCTCATTCCAGACAATCGGGTTTTCATACAACCTTATCAAAGAGTCAAGATCCGTGTAGGCAAGAGAGTCGCATGCGACCTGCATGTCGTTACGGAACACCTTGACGTTACGTATGCCATAGATGAAACTGATCTTCGTGGAATCCTTGGGGGCCAAAGACAAAGAGTCAGTGGGAACATGCAGGGAATCACCCGGCACGGTAAGGGAATCCGTAGGGACGGTAAGGGAATCCGGTGATTGCGGATCGGTCACTTCGGCAGGCTCAGTGACCGAAACAGGTTCAGTGACCGCGGAAAGGGTCTTCGCCGCCAGACTGTCGCTTGGAACACGTACAGTGTCGGGCGACGTTTTCAGGGTGTCCGGCAATTGGAACCGTGGAGGAGCATATTCAATGACATCATCCCATGGAGCGGGAAGGCCTTGACGGCCTTTCGTCACAGGATCGCCGATCATCGCGTCAGCTGACAGTTTTCCGGATTTCGAGATCGCCTTTCCTCCTGGATTATCACCTGTCTTTCCAGCCGTTGTTCCCGCCGTTGTTCCCGCCGTCTTTCCTGTAGCCGTTCCAGTTGCCTTGCCAGCCGGTTTCCCGGTCGGTTTTCCACCTGGCTTGACAGCGGAGGCGCCTCTGTCGGAGGCTCCGGCGGCGTTAGGGTCTTCCTCTTCCCGCTTCTTGCGGGCCTCTTCGGCCGCGGCCTTGGCTGCCTCGTAGGCCTTGCGACGGTACTCCGTGACAGGATCCACGTTTATCTCTTTCAGACGGCTTGCCGAATTGGAAATCTCCGATGAATCCACATCACATTTCGGTATGGAGCGCAGAATCAATGTGTCCGCACCGATGTAAGCTGTATCTCTCTTTTCCCCTTGCTCGCTGATCGCTATCACAGCCGGCTCACGGGTCAACTTTATGAATGACAAGGAATCTATATACTGCACATAACCGGCCACCGCGGCCACATTGCGAGTCGTGTCAAGCAGTTCCACATGGCCAAACATCTCCACATTGTTCGGAACCCGGTAATATACCAAGGTGTCAGCCCATGCCTCCTGGTTCTCGGTAAGAATATGCACGTTCCTGAAGAACGTGAACTTTTCCAAAGTCCGCTCGTAAAAACCGGCCTGAGAAGAAAGCATGTTGTTGTCCCTCCATGCGTTGGTGCCGGTTCCGAAAGTGGCTACGTTCGTGCCTGTGTTGTATTCCAGATCATCAGTCTTCACGAATATCGAGTCGGTGTACATGTTGACGTTGTTCGTGAAACTGAACGTCTTGAGCTTGGAATAGTAATGGCCGTCATCGCTCTCGATGATCTGGCCGTCCTTGTCGCGCAAGGCACCGCCGTTCCTGAACACGGCCACACTGTCCTTGGTGTTATAGTCCAGGTCAGTGGTACGCAGGGTGTTCCCGTCCTTGTCCCTAAGCTGGACCAGCGCGCCTCTGAACTGAGCGAGGTTCTGGTCAATGAGATAGTCGAGGCTCTCGCTGCTGAGCACTGTGTTGTTCTGAATGATCTGGACGTTGCCGAAAGCGTTTATAACATTCTGGTTGACATTCCACAAGGCGGTGTCGCAGATCAGAAGAGTTGAATTGTGCTCGAATCTGGCATGTCCCAAAGCCTTCCTGTAGCTCTGGCCATATTCCTCGACCTGCTGAAGCTCATCACATCCCAGCAGGCGCACAAGACTGTCCTTCTGCTCGGTGTTCTGGGCGAAAAGGCCGAACGAAACCAGCAGAAGGACTAATGAATATGCCAGACGTCTCGCAAGCATCAGTCTTCAGAGAACTTTGAAGCCCAACCCGGACGACGGAACTCGCAGTCCTTGAACATCGGGTCGATGACAATGTGGGTCTCCTTGATCTTGCCGGCGAGGAAGTCATCGATGGCCTTCATCTGCTTGTCTTGACGGACTTGCTCCTGAAGCTGGCTGAAATCCTCCTCAAACGACGCAGTGTGGGCCGGAATGATCTTGTCAACACGGATGATCTTGTAGATGGTCTTTCCAACGACATAGTCTTTGACCTGATCCTGACGGCCATCATTGTCAGTGGACTCCACAGGCTCGGAGATCTCGCCCTCCTTCAAGTCCTTGATGGCCAGATAGTCCTCCGGCTTGAGCTGGTCAATCTCGAAATATGCCGAGCCGGTGTTCGGATCGGACATCTGACCGCCGTTGGTCCTGGTGGCCGGATCCTGTGAGTAGAAGTTCGCCGCCATCTGGAACGTCACGGCGTTATTGTTGATCTCGGTACGGAGGCTGTCCAGAGTCTTGAACGCCTTATCCCTGTCGTCATCAGTGTATTTAGGCTTCATCAGAATGTGGCGGGCGTTGAACATGTCGCCTTTCTTCTCGATGACCTCGATGATGTGGAATCCGTCAGGAGTCTCGACAATCTGCGAGATAACACCCGGCTTCAAAGCCATAGCGGCGTCTGAAAACACAGGCCAGAAGATTGACTTCGAGGCCATTCCAAGCTCGCCACCCTTACGGGCGCTACCCGGATCCTCCGAATATATTCGAGCAAGAGTGGAGAACTTCTCTCCGTTGATGATCCTCTCGCGGAGGTCCAGCAACTTCTCGCGCACGGCCATGTTCGCGGCCTCGCGGTCCGGATAACGGCAGATCTGACTGAGCTGGTACTTGATAGGAACTATCGGAAGGTTCTTGGTGTCAACCGTGTCAAGATATTCCTTTACATCATAAGGTGTCATCTCCGGGATCTTCTTCATGATCTCCTGCTGGGCCTGCTGTGTGAGGCTCATGTCCTCGTACTGCTTGCGCCATTCCTGACGGAGGCGGTAGAGAGGCTTGCCGAAATATTCCTCAACCTTGTCCTCGCCGCCGAGGTAGGTCAGCATCCTGTCCGCCTGCTGGGAAAGGCTTCCCTCAACCATGTCCTGATTGACCGTGAGAGAGTCGATCCTGGCCTGCATCAGGAATATCTTCGATTCGAGAATCGATTCCAGCACCTCGCAGCGGACATTCCTGTCTGATGAAAAGCCCTGGGCGCTGCGGTCCTTGACCGCCCCTTCGATGTCGGAGATCATGATCGCCTCGTTGCCGACAACGGCGACGGTCTTGTCAACGTACTTGTATTTCTGGGCAGAAGCCATCGCGCAGGTCGCTGCGAGGGCGAAGATGGTGATTGCTGTTTTCTTTATCATTTCGAATATATTTCAAAATTCTCCTTAACCTTGGCGTCTTCTATCAAGTCCCGTTCCAAACCGGCCAGGAGCTCGTGCTTTCTTCCGCTGATGATGATGTCCTTTATCCTGTCCTCACAGTATTCCACCGGAGCAATCTCCCCGGCCCTCCGGTAATCCACTATGAACGCGACAGAGATGTTGGCATCCCCGTCCGGCATCTCTATGAAGTTGCCGCTACGCTGTGAGAGCATCTGAACATAGTCCACACCGAACTCGGCGGCCAGTTTCACCGCGTCTATCCAGCCATTGGAATAGTCATGGTAACGCTGGGTCGAATTGAAGGCGATGCTGTCAGCGGCCACCACGTCCTCAACCTTGTCCGAAGACATCAGCTTCTTGATCTTCTGAAGATTCGGAGAATCTTTCGGAATATTCATAAAACGGGCTTTGAGGATCGGCCGCTCCAGCTTGAAGGACTCTTTGTGGGAGCCATAATATTCATCAATCTGCTTTTTCGAGACGGTGGTGTCGAGGCGCTCGTTGATGTAGCGCTGCTCGTAGCGGTACCGCAGAAGCGACTGGCGGTAGGCCTCAAGCTCCTTCGAGACATCCTTTTCCTCCTTGGAGAGACGCTGCTGGGCTATGTCGAGGAAAGCCTTGTCCTTCACCCACGAGTTGATGTAGAGGTTCGCAAGGTTCACGCTGTCCTCCGGAGACGTGCCCTTGGGGATCACATCGTCCAGTTCCGAGCGATAGAGTTTATGGTCTCCCAGCCTGGCGACAACCTCCCCGTCGTGAATCAGCGAGGATATTGCCTTGCAGGACGGAAGGGCGGCAACGGCGACGGCCATCATGAATATGCGGAACCTCCTGAGCATCATTGATTAGCGGGAATAGTTAGGGGCTTCCTTGGTGATGGTCACATCGTGTGGGTGGCTCTCAAGGAAGCCGGCGTTGGTGATGCGCACGAACTGGGCGTTCCTGAGTTCCTCGACAGTATGCGCTCCGCAGTAGCCCATTCCGGCCCTGAGTCCGCCGACAAGCTGATAGACAACCTCTGAGACGGTTCCCTTGTAAGGCACCTGGGCCACGATTCCTTCTGGTACGAGCTTCTTGATGTCGGACTCCATGTCCTGGAAATACCTGTCCTTCGAGCCTTGCTCCATCGCTTCGAGGGATCCCATTCCACGGTAGGACTTGAAGCGGCGGCCGTTCATGATGATTGTCTCGCCTGGGGATTCCTCCGTTCCGGCGAGCAGGGAGCCTGCCATGATGGTGCTGGCACCGGCGGCAAGCGCCTTGACGATGTCTCCTGAATATCTTATACCGCCGTCAGCGATCACAGGCACGCCCGTTCCCTTGAGGGCATATGCGGCCTCCATTACGGCCGTCAGCTGCGGCACGCCGATTCCGGCGATGATTCTCGTGGTGCAGATCGAGCCCGGGCCGATTCCGACCTTCACGGCCTTGACTCCGGCATCGGCGAGAGCCTTGGCACCGGCGGCGGTGGCGACGTTTCCGGCTATGATCTGGAAATCCTTATAGGCGTCGCAGGCCTTCTTGATCATCCTGAGCACACCTTCGGAGTGTCCGTGGGCGGTGTCGAGGACAACAGCGTCGGCTCCGGCGTCGATCAGAAGACCGATCCTGTCGAGCGTGTCGGACTTGATTCCGGCGGCGGCGGCGACGAGGAGGCGGCCCTTGCTGTCCTTGGAGGCGATAGGGTTGTCCTTGATCTTCATAAGGTCCTTGTAGGTGATCAGGCCGACGAGCTTGCCGTCATTATCAACAACAGGAAGCTTCTCGACCTTGCTGTGCTGGAGGATCTTCGTGGCGTCGGCCAGGGTGATGCCCTTAGGCGCGGTCACGAGGTTCTCCTTTGTCATAACCTCGGAAATCGGCAGCTGCATATCCTCCTGGAACCTCAAGTCACGGTTAGTGACGATTCCGATGAGGAAGCCGTTGGCGTCCACGACAGGAATGCCGCCGATGTGATGTTTCTTCATCATCGCGAGGGCGTTGCCGACATTCGCGTCCGGGCTGATCGTCACAGGATCGTAGATCATTCCGTTCTCAGCCCTCTTCACGTGACGCACCTGCTCGCACTGCTGCTCGATGGTCATATTCTTGTGAATCACACCGATACCACCGGCCCTCGCCATCGCTATGGCAAGATCGGCTTCTGTGACTGTGTCCATCGCGGCCGACACGATCGGGGTGTGGAGCTTGATGTCAGTCGTGAAATTTGTTGTGACATCCACGTCACGAGGAAGTACATCGGAATGTGCCGGAACCAGCAAAACGTCATCGAAGGTGAGGCCTTCAGGAATCTCTCGGTTTACAAACTTCGCCATTGTAATCAAATAAATTTGACAAATATAAGAATTTTCACGCAATAGTTGGCTTGGCCGGAGGGTTGTTCTGCCTCTATGGCCTCAAAAAATTCGGTTTCCGGCCCGACAGCCGGCCTTCCGGCAAGCGAAAGTTGTGCCAGCCGATTAATCAAGGCTTTGAATATAAACGGCCTTGCCACGTGTCCCGTTCCTCAAGACGTTTGTCCAGAAGGCGGAGGATCTCGAAGTTTCGGACGAGTCCCCAAGGGGTGTCGTTCACGAAGCGGGGCGGGACCTCGCCGGCGACCCGTTCGATGTAAAGGTCGGGGCGCAGGCGTTCAAGGATGTCGATGACAAAGTCAAGATATTCATCAAGACCGGGACGGTAGAAGGCTGAGGGGTCGGCGGCATATTCCTTTTCCATCACTGTGCCTCTGACGATCTGGAGCTGGTGGAATTTGACGGAGCGCAGCGGGAGGGAGGAGATAAGGCCGCATTGGTCGAGGAGCATCTCTCTGGTCTCGCCGGGGAGGCCGAGAATGAAGTGGGCTCCGGTGTCGATGCCTCTTTCGGCGGTCATTTCCACGGCTTTGCGGGCGCACTCGAAGCTGTGGCCGCGGTTGATGTGGCGCAGGGTGCTGTCGTGGCAGGACTCGATGCCGTACTCTACCACCACTATGGGGGCGGTGAGGGTATCCGGAACCGGGGCCTGGACAGTCGGTCCCGGAGCCTGCCGAAGGGATCTTTGCCACCCTGAAAGGACACGCCCCGACGCCAAGCCAGCCAGATAGTCCAGCTTCTTCTCATCGACACAATCCGGACGCGTGCCGATCACGATCCCCACCACCTCCGGATGGCTCAGGACCTCCTCATAAAGAGCCTTCAACCGATCCAACGGACCGTATGTGTTTGAATATGCCTGGAAATATGCCAGGTAGTGCCTCGCCCTCGGATAGCGCACCTTTTGGAACTCGATTCCCTCATCTATCTGGGTCAGAAGCGGTTTGCCCGGAGTGCTGTAACCAGGATGGAAGGCGGCGTTGTCACAGTAGGTACACCCTCCCCGCCCCACGGTTCCGTCCCGGTTAGGGCACGAGAATCCAGCGTCCAGAACCAGCTTCTGGAGTCTCTCACCGTACCTACGGCGGTAATAACCCACGAACGAATTATATCTTTTCCCTTCTGAAAAACCTAACATAACGCAGTCCGACTTCTATCGATTCATCTTTTCTTCACGTCCTCTTCTGTTCCACGTCCGGATGTGATTGCCATATTCCGGACATTCGGTTTTCAAAGAAATCCATTAAGGAGAATTCCTGTTCCACGTCTGGATGTGATTGCCCTATCCCCTTTTCCCGACACGTGTCACCGAAAAGTACGACATATTCCTTGCAAAACTAATGAATTGTGAATATTTTTACAAGTTGGATCCGTCATTGGTTCCGGAAAGAGAAGGTTTTTGATTGGTTTGAACCACGAAAGGGCATTTCAAGCAGAACAGTTTATTGATTATAAACAGATGTCGATATGAACATATTCCTGAAAATTTTGTCTTCGGCGGCCGCGGTCGCTCTGTCATTCAATTGTGCCGCCTCAGCGCAGGAAGCCCCTAAGAAATGGGCTGTGGTTGAGTTTTCCGCCAACTTTATGCGCGAGGCACCGGACTACGCCGCCGAGCTTGGAGACCAGGCGTTGATGGGGACGGTGGTCGAGGCCCTGGATAAGTCAAGCTACTGGGTCAAGATAAAGAGTCCGGAGCCTTACACGGCCTGGGTCAACGAGATGGGGCTCGTGCCGATGAGCGAGGAAGAGCTTCAGGACTACCTTGAGGCTCCGAAATACATCTGCACAGCGGCTTTCTCACACATTTACGAGGAGCCTTCGATGGATTCCAGGATTGTCTCCGATTTCGTGCTCGGAGACATCGTGAGAATCATGTACAGTGTCAGGACGCATGCCGGAGGACGTTACAAAGGCTATGAGGAGGGGCAGGCGGTTCTGAAGAAGAAGTTTGCCGGAGTCGTGCTGCCGTCAGGCAAGACCGGTTATGTTCCCGCTAAAGATGTCGCGGTGTTCTACAAATGGGCCAAAGACCGCAAGGACAGAACCACGGCCGGGAATGATTTCAGGCAGGATCTTCTGACCACGGGTTACAGGTTCCTCGGCGTACCGTACATGTGGGGCGGCACGTCCATCAAGAACGTGGACTGCAGCGGATTCACCCGCAGCGTATATTTCGCCAACGGAGTGCTCCTTCCGCGCAACGCCTCCCAACAGGCAAGGATCGGAGAGGATGTGGGAATATTCAAGGACAACGGGGATGTTGACTGGAGCGGTCTGCTTCCTGGCGACCTTCTGTTCTGGGGCAAGGCCGCGACCGACACCACCAGGGAGCGGATCACGCACGTGGGGATGTACATCGGTGACGGCAAGTTCATCCACTCCGCCCAGGTCGTGCGTGTCAACTCATTGGATTCCAGCGCTGCCGATTTCTACAACCGCAAGCCTGTCCGCGCCCGCCGCATCGTCGGCCACATTGACGCTGATGGCTCCGGAATCATCTCCACCTTACGCAGCCCGTTCTACTTTCCGCGGAATTAGTGCGGTCACAGCC
>OIYH01001214.1_pt1 | contig 15620 bp, 12 predicted proteins | sample 1587911 | NCBI WGS metagenome assembly OIYH01 (sample SAMN03283252) | human gut metagenome | biome: human-associated habitat; material: feces | host: Homo sapiens | place: USA | collected 2013
AGGTCACGCCGGAGCTGCGCCGCCACGCCAAGGCCGTCAATTTCGGCATTGTCTACGGCATCAGCGATTTCGGCCTTGCACGCAATCTGCACATCCCGCGCAAGGAAGCCGGCGAGTACATCAGCCGCTACTTCGAGCGCTATCCGGGCGTGCGCGCGTTCATGGACAAGGTCGTGGCCGAGGCGCGTGAGACGGGCTACGTTACGACGATGTTCGGCCGCCGCCGCGAGCTGCCGGCTATCAAGAGCCGCAATTTCAATCAGCGCATGCTCGCCGAGCGCATGGCCATGAATACGCCGATTCAGGGCACGGCCGCCGACGTCATCAAGCTCGCGATGATTGCAGCCTATCATAAACTCAAGGACACCGGCGTCAAGAGCCGCATCCTGCTCCAGGTCCACGATGAACTCGTGCTGGAAGTCAGGGAAGAAGAACGCGAACAAGTGCAGGCCATCCTCAAAGAGTCCATGGAGCACGTCGTCGAGCTCTCCGTGCCGCTCATTATCGATATTCATTGGGGCAGGAACTGGGCCGAGGCAAAATAAGGCCCCGTTAAGGCTCATTCAGTCTGTCAGGTGTCAGGAAAGAGGGAAGTATCATGCCGGAACTGCCGGAGGTGGAAGTCATCCGCCGTTATCTCGATGAAAAACTGCGCGGACGCGTCATGGAAACACCTGTCATCCGCCGGGAAAATCAGCTGGCAAGGCCTGATGTAAAATCGTTTCAGGCCATGACGGCCGGCAGGGTTATCTGCGGCATGCAGCGGCGCGGCAAATACTTAAAGATGCTGCTCGACGATGGCAGCCGCATCCTCTTTCATCTGCGCATGACGGGCAGCCTCGTCTATGAGCCCGCGGGCAGGACCAGTGACCCTTATGCGCGCGCCTTATTTCCGCTGCGGGACGGCAGCCTGCTCGTCTTTGCCGATGTGCGCACGTTTGGTCGCATCTACGGCCTCAGGCCGGACGAGAGCGACAAAGTCATCAAGGGGCTGGCAGAGCTTGGCCCCGAGCCCTTGTCGCCGGACTTTACGCCCGCGTATCTTGCAAAAGCCTGCCAAAATCATCATCAGCCCATCAAGTCTTTTTTGCTCGACCAGCGGCGCGTCGCGGGCATCGGCAATATCTATGCCGATGAATCTTTGTTTCTCGCGGGGATTTATCCCGCGCGTCCGGCCATGAGCCTGACGGGCGAAGAATATCAGAGACTGCAGGCAGCGGTGCAGCAGGTCCTGCGCGAAGGCCTTAGGGACGGCGGTACGACGTTCCGCAATTACCGCAACGGTGAGGGTGGCCAAGGCCATCATCAGGAGCACCTCTACGTCTATCACCGCGAAGGGCAGCCCTGCCGCCGCTGCGGCACGCGCCTCGAAAAAATCACCGTCGGCGGGCGCGGCACGCATTTCTGCCCGCACTGCCAGCCGGCAGCAGTCTCTGAATCGTAGATTGATGATTTTTCTCAGTTATTTTTCAATGAACGCTGTTACGATAAAAAGGCCGCCGATAAAATCTATGTTTGGCGGAAAGCAGGCAGCAGCAAAGCCAGCGGCTAAGGGGAAGTGATTGCATGAAACGCATTGGCCTGACGGGCGGCATCGCCAGCGGCAAGAGTACGGCCTCGTCCATCCTGCGGGAACTCGGGGCGGTCATCATCGACGCCGACGCTGTCGCGCATGAGCTCGCCGAAAAAGGTCAGCCCCTCTACGAGGCGTATGTCCGCCATTTCGGCCGCGGCATCCTGCGGCCGGACGGCAGCCTCGACCGGCGCCGCCTCGGGCAGCTTGTCTTCACGCAGGCAGAGGAGAAGGCGTGGCTCGACCAGACGTCGCATCCTTTGATTCGCGCGGCCATGAAGAAAAAATGGGCAGAGGCCGAAGCAAAGGGCGTCAAAGCCGTCGTCCTCGACATTCCGCTGCTCTTTGAGACGGGCTGGCAGAAAAAGCTCGATGAAACGTGGCTCATCTATGTTCCCGAAGAAGTCCAGCTCCTGCGCCTGCAGCAGCGCAATGGCTATCCCTGCGCGGAAGCCATGAGCCGCATCAAGGCGCAGATGCCCATTGAGGAAAAAAGGAATCTGGCAGACCGCGTCATCGACAACACTGGCAGCCGGGAAGCCCTGCAGGCAAAACTCAAGGCTCTCTGGCAGGACCTTATGGCTGAAAACGGCCAAACGGATGAGAAACATGAGAAGGGAAGAGAACACATTTGTTGAAGCCATCGGATTTTCGTGAACGGGTGAAGCGTGAGCGCAGGCTCATGCGCCGCAAATATCTCTACCTCCTGCTCAGTTTTGCTGCCGTTTTGCTGATGGGCGTTTACCTGCTGTGGTCGTCGGCGTCTTTCCAGCGCCAGTATGTCTATCCTTTCCCTTACCGCGAGACCGTTGAAGACTATGCGGACCGCTATCATGTGGACCCGTATCTTGCCGCGGCGGTCATCCGGACCGAGAGCAAATTTCAGGACAGTGTGCATTCGCACCGCGGGGCCATCGGCCTCATGCAGCTCATGCCCGACACGGCCCAGTGGATTGCGGGCCAGCTCGATGACGCCTCGTATTCTGTCGAGGCCATTCATGAGCCGGAACGCAATATCCGCTACGGCATCTGGTACCTGCGCAGCCTGCAGCGCGAGTTCGACGGCAACGACGTATTGGCCCTCGCGGCCTACAACGCCGGCCGCGGCAACGTGCAGGACTGGATTCGGGAAAACGGCTGGCCGGCCGACTTCCATGACATCGACGCGATTCCGTATCAGGAAACGCGCGAATACGTCAGGAAGGTCCTGACAGCTGAAAAGAAATACCGCGATCTCTACGGGAGCAGCGAAACATAAACACGCATAGAAAAATCCGGAACACAGAAGTGCTCCGGATTTTTGTATATTTGTATAGAAGCTTCTTCTATTAGAAGAAAAGAATCAGCGTGACGGCGATGTTGACGGCCGTGGCAGCGAGAATCGGCACGAGTGTGCGCTTTGCGAGGTCCATCGGCGAAAGCCCTGCGGCACCGGCGACGACAATCATGACAGCGGCGATTGGCGAGAGCGAACGCGCGAGGTTCGAGACGAAGTTCATCGGCAGAATCAGGAGCACCGGCGAGATGCCCGACAGGGCCGCGACTTTTGGGGCGAGCGGTACGAAGGCGAAGAACGTCGCGTTGCCCGAACCCGTAATGAGGGTCGCGGCGATGATGATGGCGACGAAGACGAACATCATGCCGATGCCGCCAAAGCCGGCATCCTGTGCGCCCTTGATGAGCGTGTCGATGGCACCGAGCGAAATGAGGCCTTTCGAGAACGTCTCAGCGGCGACGACGAGCGTGACGACCGTGGCCATCTGCAGGCCCATGCCGTCCCAGAAGCTGCCGATGTCGAGGCAGGCCTTTTTGCCGTCGTGATGGCGCAGGAACTCGATGAGCATCGTCAGGAAAATCGAGACGAGCGTGGCGAGGCTGATGTCCATCTTGATGCCGATGTCGACGAGGCCGAAGAACAGCACAAAGACGAGCGGCAGCGTCGGCAGCAGGGCGTAGAACGCCGGTACTTTTGGCGCTTCCTGTGCGGCCTGCTGGTCTTTCGTCATCGAAGCCGAAACGTCTGTGCCGGCCAGTTCGTCCGGATTTTTGAGGTCGAGGCGGTGCTGGACAAAGTAATGCGCAATGGCGAGCGTCAGTACCGTGGCAAGGCCGACCGGCACCTGATACTGCATGAAGTACGGCACGATTTCCATGCCGCAGAGCTCGGCGGCGTAGATGTTGTCGGCACCGGCAGGGCCCCAGCCGGGCGCGGCCGTCGTCGCGATGACGGCGCAGGCCGCGAGACGGCTGACACCGAGGCGCACGAGCACGGGGTACATCGTGACCATGAGCAAAAGGCCAAAGCCCGAAGCCGAACTGATGAACATTGCGAGAAAGTTGCCAAGGATGGACGTCAGCGCGAGCACGAGATACGGGCGGCCGAGCTTCTGCAGCGGCTTGATGGCGAGGCGCACGAGCACCGTGCTCGCGCCGATGCGGTCCATGTACTTCGAAAAGCCGCCAATCAGCATGATAATCATGCCGAGCTTGGCCGCGCGGCTGCTGAATGCGAGGCTGATGGACTGGATGATGTCGAGCCACGGCGAACCCGTCGTCTGTTTGGCCGGCAGAATCTCGCCGAGCCCGAAGACGATGGTCAGCGCCATCATGACGATGCCCGCCGTGAACAGGATGGGCTGTGCCGGATATTTTTTGAGCACGAACCGCGCCACCCAGATGACGACGATAATAGCAATAAGCAAACCTAACATAAAAAAATCCCTCCTATAGATAGGTTTTCCTTCTATATTACATAAATTCTATCTATATAGGCATAAATCCTATTTACATATTTACAGCAAAGAAAGTATATTTTTGCCGCTTTGTCGCGAAGAGAAAGCCAAATGCTTATTTTTCAGAAGATAAAGGATTTTTTCGTTCGGGCGCGAAGTGAGGCAGTAAGAAACAGATACAAAATCTGTAGAAAGAAGCGGCAGAAGGAAAGAAGGTCAGAGAGGCGAAAGGGGTGCTTGCCTTGGAAAATCAGGAGAGACAATGGCTGAGTCTCGTGCGCGAGGCCGTGCACGAAGTGCGCTACGGCAGTCCGCCGGCCGTCCGTCAGGAAAGTCAGCAGGAGAAACGCGCCCTGCTGCAGACAGGAGCAGCGGCGGCAGAACCGGCGTTTTCGAGCATCGTCCGTCTGGTGAATTTCATCCTGCAGCAGGCGGCTGTGCTGCAGGCCAGTGATATTCATCTGGAACCGCAGGCAAAGACAATCCGATTGCGCTTTCGCATCAGCGGCATCCTGCAGGAGGTCATGCAGATGCCGCCGCTGCTCGGTCAGGCCGTTGTCTCCCGTCTCAAGGTCATGGCCGGCATGGATATCGCCAAAAGGCAGCTGCCGCAGGACGGCCATATTCACTTCGAAGCAGGGGGTCGCCCCATGGATATCCGCGTTTCGTCGCTGCCGGCCGCTCACGGCGAAGTCGTGGTCATGCGCCTGATGAATATGGCTGAGAAGCTGCTGAGCATTGACGAACTCGGCTTTTCCAAGACGGATGCGAAGAAATTCCGCGAACTCATCCACCGGCCTGCGGGCATGATGGTGCTCTGCGGGCCTGTGAATTCGGGCAAGACCTCGTCTCTTTACGCGGCGCTGTCCGAGCTCAATACACCTGAACGCAATCTCGTCACGCTGGAAGACCCGATTGAACGGATGTTGGCGGGCGTCAATCAGGTGCAGATTCATCCGCAGGCAGGCCTGACGTATGTGGCGGGGCTGCGCGCCGTCCTCAGGCAGGATGTTACGGGCATCCTGCTCGGTGAAATCCGCGATGAAGAGACGGCGGCCATGGCCGTGCGCATTGCCCTGACGGGCCATCTGCTCATGACGACCATCCATACGGAAAATGCTGTGGCCGTCATCTACCGCCTGCTCGAGATGGGCATCGCGCCGTATCTTCTCTCTGCGACGCTCTCGGGCATTGTCTCGCAGCGTCTCGTGCGCCGGCTCTGCCCATACTGCAGGGAGGTGTATGTCGTCAGATGTGACGCGCCGGAAGCTTTGGACCTGCGGGCGGCGGGCGATGCCCATGAGAAGATTCCCCTGTACAGGAGCCGCGGCTGCGAACATTGTCAGGGCACAGGCTATCTCGGCCGCACGGTGCTTGCGGAAATCCTCGTGCCGGACGAGGCCGTGCGCGAGGGCATCCTGCAGAAAATCCCGCGGCGCGCGCTGGAAGAACGGGCACGCCGGAGCGGCATGAAAACGCTCTGGGAAGACGGCCTGACGAAAGTCAGGGCGGGCATTACCTCGCTTGAAGAAGTCAGGAGGGTGCTCTATGGCGGCTGAACCGCAAATGTCCCCTGAAAAAGTCCGCGCCCTCTGGCAGAAACTGCTGACGAAAGGTCTGCAGCACGGGGTCAGCGACCTTTACCTTACGGCAGGGCAGCCGGCGTTTCTGCGCTGCGAGGGGAAGATGATGGCACTGGCAGTGCAGGATGACACGGATGAAGTTGAAGAAGATTTTACGGCCGGTCTGCCGCAGGATGATTTTATGCAGGGACTGGCAGCAATGCTGCTGAGCCCGCTTCAGCGTCAGCAGCTCCGACAGGGACAGGCCCTTGATTTTTCGCTGACGTGGCGGGAGCGGCGGCTGCGCGGCAATTTCTACCTTCAGCAGGGACATATGGCACTTGTGCTGCGCTTTCTGCCGCAGCGCGTGCCGTCGCTGCGGGAAATCCATGCGCCGCGGGCCTTATATGCCCTGCTTGAAGCAGGGCGCGGACTCATCCTCGTGACGGGCAGCACGGGCTCGGGCAAGACCACGACGCTGGCCGCCTTCCTGCAGGCCGTCAACGAGAGGCGTCCTGCCCACATTTTGACCCTGGAAGACCCCATCGAATATGTATTTCAGCCGGACCGATGCTTTATCAGCCAGCGCGAGCTTGGCCGTGATTTTTCGTCGTTTCCCGAGGCGTTGCGCAGTGCCCTGCGCGAGATGCCGGATATCCTGCTCGTGGGGGAAATCCGCGATAGGGAGACGATGACAACGGCTTTGCAGGCGGCGGAGACGGGGCTTCTCGTCCTCGGCACGCTGCATACGCGCGGCGCCGCCGAGGCTGTGCGGCGCATTGAGAATTTTTACCCGCCGGAAGAACAGGCTGTCGTGCGCGCCGAAGCGGCCGAAGTCCTCTGTGCGATATGTGCGCAGCAGCTCCTGCCGGCAGCCGCGGGCGGCCGCGTGCCCCTCGTCGAGGTGCTGCTGCGCGAGCCGGCAGTCTGCAGCCTGATTCGTCAGGGCAAATACAGCCAGCTCGAAGCCGCGATGATGAGCCATCAGCAGCAGGGCATGCAGACGAGGGAAATTGCCCTGCAGAAACTCTATAGGGACGGGCTCATCACGGCGGCCGTTTACGAGGAAGAACGGCAGAAATTTCGCGGAAGGGGTGGGAGCATATGAGTACCTTCTTATATGAAGCGCGCAGCCGCAGCGGTGAATTTTTCGCCGGTGCCGTCGAAGCCGCCGACAAGCGCGAGGCCGCGGGGCTCATCCGCCGGCGCGGCCTTTGGATTGCTTCGCTGAACCTTAAAGAGGAAGAAGGGGCAAAAGAAGAGGAGCAGCAGCACAGCCCGCAGCATATATTTGCCGGTCTGTGCCAATCTATAGCGGGCAGCGCCGTGGGGACAAAACAGCGCGTCGTCTTTATCCGCCAACTGGCCGTGCTGCTGCAGGCGGGGCTGCCCGTCCATGAAGCCCTGCAGACCCTCACGCGCGCCGAGACAAGGCCGCATCATAAACGTGTTCTGCAGGATATGCTCGCGGGCCTCATGGCAGGGCAGCCGTTTTACGAAGTGCTGCAAAAACAGCCGCATCTTTTTCCCGCTTCGCTCTGCGCCTTCGTGCAGGCCGGCGAAAAAAGCGGCGCGCTGACGGAAATCTTCATGCGGCTCGCTGATTTTGAGGAGCACCGCTATAAATCAAGAGAGGCCTTGAAGTCGTCTCTGATGTATCCTGTCTCGCTGCTGCTGGCCTCGCTGCTTGCCATCGTGCTCATGGGTGTCTTTGTCCTGCCGACATTTGCCGTGCTCCTGCGCGATTTGCAGGCCGAACTGCCATGGACGACGCGTTTGCTGCTCGCGGGGCTCTCCTGCCTGCAGGAATACGGCTGGCAGATGCTGGGGATTTTTCTGCTGCTGACCCTGGCATTGGCGGTGCTTTTTAAGAAAAGGCAGAGCCGTGCCGTCCTCGATGATCTCCTGCTCGCACTGCCATTTTTCGGCACCCTGCAGCAGTATGCGCACTGGCGGCTGATTTTCGAGCTGCTTTCCCTGATGCTGACCAACGGCCTGCCGCTGCTGCAGGCCCTAAAGATGGCAGAGCCGGTGCCGGAGAATCTGGCCCTGCAGAAGGACCTTCATCATGTCCGCCGGCAGGTCGAGCAGGGGCAGACGTTTGTCAGGAGCCTGCAGCAGACCAGATGCCCTGTGCTTTTGACGGAGCTTTTAGCTGCCGGCGAGGCCGTGGGTACACTTGACCTCATGCTCGGGAAAGCCGCGGCTTTTGCCGATGAGGCCGTGCGGCAGCGTTCGGCGCGCCTTGAGGCCATGGCCGAGCCGCTGATGATTTTTCTGGTCGGCGGTCTCGTGTTTTTCTTCGTGCTGTCCGTCATGCTGCCCCTGTTAACAACAATGGACGCCCTGATGTAGGACGTCCATGAAGTGTTTTTATGCTGTTTTTCTGTCGTTACTTGGCCAGCAGTTTTTTCTTGAGTTCGCGGTAATGGCGCGTGTAGTAGGCGCCGTTCTGGGCCTCGCGGTGGTCGAAGCCATAGGCGCGGCGGCTGACGGCGAGGATTGGCGGGGCCTGGATGCGCTTGGCGATGGCCATGCCCGTGAAGAGGTTCCACCAGCGTTCGAGGTCCTTGATGAAGTCTTCGGCCGTCGGGAAGTATTTCGCGACGAGGCCTTTTTCGCAGCCGAGGTTTTCCTCGACCGTGCCGGCCTCGTACCATGTGAGCAGGTCTTCAGGCGTCGCTTTCTGCCAGCGCTCGACAAACGAGCGGAACAGGAAATCGTGATACGGGTATTTGATCGGGTCGCCCTTGCCTTCGTCGACGTTCTGCGCGGAAGAAAGCTCGGCCGACGGCACGATGTCGATGATGCCCTGCGGCACGACTTCGCGGCCGTAGATGGTATCGTTGAGATAATGGGCGAGGGCGTAGACCTGGAATTTCCAGAGGTCGGCAAGCGCCGCGAGGAAGCCCGACTGGTCGCCGTAGAGCGTCGAATAGCCGACGGTCGTTTCGGCCTTGTTGGCGTTGCAGGTGAAGCCGCCGCCAAACGCTGCGGCAGCGCCGGCAAGCACGCGCGCACTGCGGTCGCGCGCCTGAATGTTCTCGGCGACGAACGACGAGACCTTGAGATGCGACTCCGTGCCCGTCGCGAGGTTGACCATCGGCGTCGTCTCGAGCTGTTTTATCGTGTGGTCGACGGATTCCTGAATCGGCACAATCATATACTGACAGCCGAGGTTGTTCGCGAGCTGCTGCGAAAGTCCCTTCGTCGTCGCGGAGTTGAAGACACTCGGCATATTGACGAGCAGCAGATTTTCCGGGCCGACGACCTTGGCGTAAAGGGCCGCGGCTACAGCCGAGTCGATGCCGCCCGAGATGCCGATGACGATTTTCTTCATGTGGATATTGGAGAGGAAGTGGCCGATGCCGTAGTGCAGGGCGCGGTAGATATGCGCGATGTCGGGTTCCTCGGCCTCTTTTTCGGCTGGCATGTCCTTCATTTTGGCGAGCGGCAGAATGGTGAGTTCTTCCTTATATTCTGGCAGCGTCTTGACGACAGCGCCGTTTTCATTATAGGCCGTGCTCGAGCCGTCGAAGGTGTAGACGGTCTTGCCGTTGTTCTGCAGGCCGATGCAGTTGACGTAGAAGAGCGGCACGCCGGCCTCCTTGGCCTGACGTCCGAACACGCGGTTGCGCTTGTCATTTTTGCCGAGCGTGTACGGCGATGCCGAGATGTTGACGTAGAAGTCGAGCTGTTCCTTTTCTTCGAGCAGTTCAAACGGCGCAAACTCGTAATCGTCGCTCCAGCCGTCCTCGCAGAGTAGGCAGCCGGCGCGGTAATGCTCGCCGCGAATTTTGAGCGTGACCGGCGAGAGCAGCTTGGAAGGCGTCGTGCCAAGCTCGCGCGCGAGCTTCTGCAGGCTGAAGAAATGGCGCGTGTCGTCGAATTCGCGGTAATTCGGCATGAGCGTCTTTATCGTGTAAGGATACGGCATGTTGTCGGGCTGCACGAGCTCGCCGTCGCGCGCGATGAAGAACGCGTTGTACTTGCGCACGCGGCCGTCGTTGTTCTTTTTCTGCCAGTCGACGGCGACGTTGCCGAACATGACCGTGATGTCCTTCGAGGCGGCAATGATGTCGCGGCCGTAGCTTTCGCAGTCGCGCAGGAAAGCCGGCTGCTCCCACGTATCGCCGAGGAAGTAGCCCGGCACGGCCATCTCCGGGAAGATGACGACGTCGGCGCCCTTCTGGCGGGCTTCTTCGATGAAGCGCAGGATTGTGGCGGTGTTCTGGTCTGGATGGCCCGGAATGACTTCCATCTGTGCCATGGCAATGTTCAACAAGTTCAACATCCTTTCCTATATTACAGAAGCAGTGAAAAATATTCATCCTTATGATAGGAATGTAAACACATGGTCAAAATCGTATTTTCCGAGGTGACAAATTGCAGATTTCTATAGGATTCCCCGGGATTGTATGATATAATGACTAATGTCCAGCTGTATGAAGCAGTGATTTGCTGACTTCAGACAGCCCGCTATCATTTTAGCATAGTTTGATTCATTTATAAATGGAAAGAAAGAGGCGATTGTTTTGAAATACAGCAGCACAAGAGGAAATGCCGAAAAGCTCGACTCGGCCAGAGCCATCATCCGCGGTCTGGCAGCCGACGGCGGCCTTTTCGTGCCTGACGCGATGCCGCAGGTTGACATGGCCTTCATCGAAGGGCTGCAGAAGCTTTCTTATGAAGAGCGCGCAGCGAAGGTGCTCGGCCTGTTCCTGACGGATTACACGGCCGATGAGCTCAAAGGCTGTGTGACGCGCGCCTATGACAACGGCCGTTTCGATACGGTGAAGCGCGCTCCCGTCAAGGCCGTGGCCGACAAGAGCGTCCTTGAGCTCTGGCACGGTCCGACGAGTGCGTTCAAGGATATGGCCCTGCAGCTCCTGCCGCAGCTCATGAGCACGGCCCTCAAGAAGACGGGCGAGAAGGACGAGGTCCTGATTCTCGTCGCGACGTCGGGCGATACGGGCAAAGCAGCGCTCGAGGGCTTCCGCGATGTGCCGCAGATCCGCATCATGGTGTTCTACCCGCAGGGCGGTGTCAGCCGCATCCAGCAGCTGCAGATGCTCACGCAGGAAGGCAAGAATGTCAACGTCACGGCCGTCACGGGCAACTTCGACGATGCGCAGAGCGGCGTCAAGATGATTTTCGGCGACAAGGCCTTCAATGAAGAGCTCGCCAAGAAGGGCATCCGCCTGTCCTCGGCCAACTCCATCAACTGGGGCCGCCTCGTGCCGCAGATTGTCTACTATTTCAGCGCTTATGCCGACCTTCTTTCTGCCGGAACCATCAAAGCCGGCGAAGAAATCAACTTCACCGTGCCGACAGGCAACTTCGGCGACATTCTCGCGGGCTTCTACGCAAAGTGCATGGGACTGCCTGTGCATCAGCTCATCTGCGCGTCGAACACGAACAACGTGCTGACGGACTTCCTGCGCACGGGCGTCTACGACCGCCAGCGCGAATTCTTCAAGACCATCTCGCCGTCGATGGACATCCTGATTTCGAGCAACCTCGAGCGTCTGCTCTACCATATGACGGGCGACACGGCCAAAGTCGCCGGCTGGATGCAGGAACTGCAGCAGAACGGCCGCTACGATGTAGGTGAAGACCTGCTGGCGAAAATTCAGCAGACGTTCTGGGCCGACTGGACGTCCGACGAAGACACAGAAAAATGCATCGGCAGCCTCTACGAAACGACGCATTACGTCGCCGACCCGCATACAGCCGTGGCTTGGAGCGTCGCTGAAAAGTATCAGCAGGCAACGGGCGATAAGCATCATATGGTCGTCGTCTCGACGGCAAGTCCCTATAAGTTCAACGGCAGCGTGCTTGATGCCCTCGGCGTCAAGACAGCAGGCGTTGACGAGTTCACGCTGCTCGACGAGCTCCAGCAGCGCAACGCGGACAAGATTCCAGAAGGCCTCGCTTCGCTGCGCACGAAGGAAGTCCGCCACAAGGGCGTCTGCGCACCGGAAACGATGGAAGATGCCGTCATGGCCTTTGCTTCTGCGAAAACAGAATAAATGATGAGTGTGAAGAGAAATGACGCAGATTTCTGCGTTATTTCTCTTATTTTTATAGAAGCGAATGTGAACGAGAGGAATAAATAAAACGTTAAAAAAAGTGCAAATAAATATTTGACATTTATGAATGAATAAGTTAATATAATAGCTGTATTGAGGATATCACATGAAAGTAAACATCCTTGTGCAGATGAACTATGAAATATGCAAAGCATATGTAATATTCACCTGCGCGTGCGTGGAACTTCGTGTGAGTCAATCCGAGGTTTTCCAGAACCAAATTTTATGAAAGAGGTTGAATGCAAATGGCAAACATCGATCTTAGTCAGTACGGTATCACGGGTGTAAAAGAAGTTATCTACAACCCGAGCTATCAGACACTCTTCAAAGAAGAGACGAAGGAAGGCCTGACGGGCTACGAAAAGGGTCAGGTTTCTGAGCTTGGCGCTGTTGATGTTAAGACGGGTATCTTCACGGGCCGTTCTCCTAAGGATAAGTTCATCGTCGATGATGAAACTTCGCATGATACGGTTTGGTGGGATTCCGAAGCTTATCACAACGATAACCACAAAGCTACGAAAGAAGCTTGGGCTGCTGTAAAGGAAATCGCTAAGAAAGAGCTTTCCAACAAGCGCCTCTTCGTTGTTGATGGTTTCTGCGGTGCAAACACGAACACGCGCATGGCTGTCCGCTTCATCGTTGAAGTTGCTTGGCAGGCACATTTCGTACGCAACATGTTCATCAAACCGACGCCGGAAGAAGAAGCAAACTTCAAACCGGACTTCGTTGTTTTCAACGCTTCCAAAGCAAAAGTTGAGAACTACAAAGAGCTCGGCCTGCATTCTGACACGGCTGTCGTCTTCAACCTCACGGAGCGCCAGCAGGTCATCATCAACACCTGGTACGGCGGCGAGATGAAGAAGGGCATGTTCTCCATGATGAACTACTTCCTGCCGCTCAAGGGCATCGCTGCTATGCACTGCTCCGCTAACACGGATAAGCAGGGCAAGAACACGGCTATCTTCTTCGGCCTCTCCGGCACGGGCAAGACGACGCTGTCCACGGATCCGAAACGTCTGCTGATCGGCGATGATGAGCACGGCTGGGATGACGATGGTATCTTCAACTTCGAGGGCGGCTGCTATGCAAAGGTCATCAACCTCGATCCTGAGTCCGAGCCGGATATCTTCGGTGCTATCAAACGCAACGCACTGCTCGAGAACGTTGTCCTCGATGAGAACGGCAAGATTGACTTCGCTGATAAGTCCATCACGGAGAATACGCGTGTATCCTATCCGATTGACCACATCAAGAGCACGGTCAAAGGCTTTGTCAACGACCGCAGCGCTGCTCCGGCTGCTAAGAGCGTCATCTTCCTCGCAGCTGATGCCTTCGGTGTTCTGCCGCCGGTTTCCATCCTGACGCCGGAACAGATGCAGTACTACTTCCTCTCCGGCTTCACGTCCAAGCTTGCTGGTACGGAGCGCGGCATCACTGAGCCGACCCCGACGTTCTCCGCTTGCTTCGGCCAGGCATTCCTCGAACTGCCGCCGACGAAATATGCTCATGAGCTCGTAAAGCGCGTTAAGGCTAACGGCACGAAAGCATACCTCGTCAACACGGGCTGGAACGGCTACGGCAAACGTATCTCCATCAAAGATACGCGTGGCATCATCGACGCTATCCACAGCGGTGCTATCAACGAAGCTCCGACGAAGAAGATCCCGTACTTCGGTCTCGAGATTCCGACGAAGCTCGAAGGCGTTGCTACGGAAGTCCTCGACCCGAAAGACACGTACAAAGATCCGTCCAAATCCAAGTGGGATTACAAAGACGAGTCCGAGTGGGATACGAGAGCTAAGAAACTTGCTCAGATGTTCATTGACAACTTCGCTAAGAAGTATGCCAACACGGAAATCGGCAAAGGCCTCGTTGCCGCTGGCCCGCAGCTTTGATTCGTTTGCCAGACGCATCATAAATAAACATAAAAAAGAAGAGTCCCTGCGGGGGCTCTTTTTTTGTCCGCAGACGATGAACATGTGATAAAATAGAAACAGATATATTATTATTAAGGAAAGGAACATGGACGGTCTATGACAATGAAGCTAACGGATTCGGTGCAGTACCTCAAGGGGGTGGGGCCGAAGAAAAAGGCAGAGCTCAATAAACTCGGCATCGCGACGGTCTACGACCTCTTGACGTATTTCCCGCGCACGTACGAGGACCAAAGCATGCTGACGCATATCGCGGACCTGCACGCGGGCGAAACGGCGACGGTCTCGGGCACGATTGTCAATCTGCATGAGCAGTCGGGCCGCCGCGGCCTGTCCATCCTCACAGCCTTCCTCAATGACGGCACGGGCATCCTGCAGGTCACGTGGTTCAACCAGAAGTACCTCAAGAATAAACTGAAGACCGGCCGCCGCGTCTTTGTCAGCGGCAAGCCGACGTATGCGTTCGGCGGGCAGGGGCAGTTTGCCATGAGTCAGCTGCATTACTTCCAGATTCTCGATAAGGATGAAAAGCCCGAGGGACTCTGCGGCATTCTGCCCGTCTATCCCGCAACGGAACGGCTCAACCAGAAATTCTTCCGCACCCTGATGGAAGAGGCCTTGTCTGAGCTGCCCGAGCTTCCCGAGCTGATCCCCGAGGACATCGGCAGGGCCTATCACCTCATGGGCCGCGCCGCAGCCCTCAGGGCCATCCATTTTCCGCCCGACGGCGAAACGCTCAAAAAGGCCCGCTACCGTCTGGCTTTTTCCGAGCTCTACCTCATCCAGTGCGGCCTGCTGCTCCTCAAAAAGCAGTCGCAGGAGACGGACCTCGGCATCCGCTTCCAGCCAAATGGCCCGCTCGTCAAAAAAGTCACGGCCAACCTGCCGTTTACGCTGACGAATGACCAGCAGCGGACCTGGCAGGAGATCTGCCGCGACATGGAAAGGCCTGTCACGATGCGCCGGCTCGTGCAGGGCGACGTCGGCTCGGGCAAGACGGTCATCGCGATGCTCGCGCTCGTCAAGGCCGTCGAGAACGGCTGGCAGGGGGCCATGATGGCCCCGACGGAAATCCTCGCCTCACAGCACTACGAGAATCTTTCGCGCCAGCTCGCGCCGTTTGGCATCCGCGTCGGCTTCCTCTCGGGCCATCTGACGCCGGCCAAGCGCCGCACGATGTACGAGACCATCGCCAAGCACGAAGTCGATATCGTCATCGGCACGCATGCTCTAATTCAGGACGCCGTGCATTTCGCGCGCCTCGGCCTCGTCATCACGGACGAACAGCACCGCTTCGGCATCGCGCAGCGCGCCGAACTCGAGAAGAAGGGCACACATGTGCCCGATGTGCTCGTCATGACGGCGACGCCAATCCCGCGCACGATGACCCTGACCGTCTACGGCGACCTCGATGTCTCGCTCATCAAGCAGCTGCCGCCGGTGATCCACCACAATATGACCTTCAAGCTCGTTTTTGTAGCGACTAATTTGTTTTCGGATCGCTTCATAGGTGACACCTTTTTGTTTGGCGTAGTCTTTGATCGAAATAGGCGGCATAATGGCACTCCTTTTTTAGTGGGACATCTTTTGTACGATGTTTGTACAATATTGCATAGCAACGCTGTACAAACATCGTACAAAGAAAGTTGCATAACGCCAGTATATCAAAAAAATCGAGTGAAAGCAATATGAAAATTGTTTTTATGAAATTCGGCACGAAGCGACAG
>OIYH01001231.1_pt1 | contig 15482 bp, 13 predicted proteins | sample 1587911 | NCBI WGS metagenome assembly OIYH01 (sample SAMN03283252) | human gut metagenome | biome: human-associated habitat; material: feces | host: Homo sapiens | place: USA | collected 2013
GGGTCTCTCTTTTATTTATTATGATTGCGCAAACAGTCGGCCTGTCGACTGCTATACGCCCCATCCATCGGCAAGCGCCACTCCGGCCATCGACGGTCAACGGTCGGACACAAGACCATCAGCTGGCCGTTGGACGGTTGGCGTGCAGGAAGTCGATGTAATCGTAGCCCCACGCCTCAATGCTCGCGAGCACTGACTCGAACTTCCTCCCGATCTCCGTCAGACTGTACTCCACGCGCGGCGGCACCTCCGCATAGACCGTGCGGCTCACGATGCCCTCACGCTCGAGCGACTTGAGCTGCGACGACAGCGTCGCATGCGTAATCCCCAGCTCGCGCTCGAGCTCGTTGAAACGGCGCGTGCCCTGACTCAGCTCATGTAGCACGAGGATCGCCCACTTCCCCTGCAGGATCTTCTGCGACGTCACGAACGGGCAGATGCCAAATAAGTCTTTCGCCATGATATTCCTCCAATACGCAAGCACTTGATACCTAGTCAAGCAAAATTACCTTCTTGTCAATATTCTACATAATTTCTATAATATAGACAAGAGAGTTAGTACAGAAACGATACCTTTATAGGAAATACAACGAGAAAAGAGGAATCCCCATGAAAAAGATGCCCGCTGTTTTCGTTGGACACGGCAGTCCGATGATTGCACTCGACCACAACAAATTGACCGACACCTACAACCGCCTCGGGAAGCGCATCCTCGAAGAATTCGGCAAGCCCAGGGCCATCCTGATGATCTCCGCGCATTGGTATACGCACGGCACCCTCGTGCAGAGCGCCGCAAAGCCCCGCCAGGTATACGACATGTACGGCTTCCCGCCGGAGCTCTACGAACTCAAGTACGAGCCGACCGGCTGCGCAGACCTCACGCGCGACGTCACGGACCTGCTCGGCGCAGACGTCGAAATCGACGACAGCTGGGGCATCGACCACGGCGCGTGGAGCATCCTCGTCCACATCTTCCCAGAGGCCGACATCCCCGTCGTCCAGCTCTCCGTCAACGGCGACATCACCGAGCGCGCCGCCTACGACCTCGGCCAGAGGCTCGCCGTCCTGCGCGACAAGGGCTACCTCATCATGGGCAGCGGCAACGTCGTCCACAACCTGCGCCGCGTCGAATGGGAGAACGAGCACGGAAATCCCGCCGCCGACCGCTTCGACGATGCGATAAAGGCCGCCATCGAGCAGCGCAATGACGAAGCCGTCATCGACTACCACCGCTACCCCGACGCCGACTACGCCGTCCCGACCCCCGACCACTTCCTGCCCCTCCTCTACATCCTCGGCGCCTCCGAAGGCGAGATGCCCTATATCTTCAACAACGTCCGCAACCTCGGCTCCATGGCCCTGACCGGCTACGCCTTCGGCCTTTAAGCCTTCTCCACTGGAGAAGATGCCAAACTCTCCTAAGAATAATACACAACAAAGATCCCGGCGTACTGCTCATGCGCCGGGATTTTTGTGTCTATGCGGTTTTTGCTAGTCAGACTATCGTGCATTGACACTCCCCACGGCTAAAGCCGGGGGGATTCTTGGTTCGATAACAGTACGTTCTTTTTTCAGGGGCTTTGTGTTACAATGAGGATACGAGTTACAACTGGCAAGGGAAAGTAAGAAATATGGTATGATTACAGACACGAGACGAACGCATCTGGGACGGCAGGAATTCCTGCAGGCAGCGGCTGAGCGCCTACAGCAGGAGTGGCGTGAGGGGCACCACATCAAGTCCTGCCCGGTCTTCTTCAACATCACGAATTTCCATCTCTACAATGCCGCGCATGGCTTCCGGCAGGGGGATATCTGCCTGCAGCACATCGAGAACATCCTGCAGGAGGTGTTCCCCTGTCAGCCGCTCGTGCACCTCGGATCAGATACCTTCGCCGTTCTCGCAGATACGGCAGATGTACAGGTGCGTATTGACACGGCCTGCCAGCGCGTGCTAGCCTTCATCGGAAACCCCAACATCGCGCTGAAGGCAGGCATCCGCTTCCTCACGGGACTGCCCTCAACGAAGGACCTCAATGTCGCCTTTGACAGCGAGGCCAAGATCGCCTGCGACACGATCAAGAAGGATGCCTCTCGCCACTGGACCGTCTACACAGAAGAACTCGGCCTGCGCCACCAGATGCAGAACTACGTGCACGAGCACCTGGACCAGGCCATGGCCAAGGGTTACATCCGCGTCTACCTGCAGCCCGTCGTCCGCACGCTGACGGGCGAACTCGTCAGCGCGGAGGCACTCGCACGCTGGGAGTCGCCGCAGTACGGCACGATCGCGCCGGGCATCTTCATCCCCGTGCTCGAGGAGGCGCATCTCATCCACAAGCTCGACGCCTACATCCTCCACGCCGTTGCCAAGATGGCGCGCGAAAAACTCGATGCGAACTTCCCTGTTCTTCCCATCTCGATCAATCTCTCACGCCTTGACTTCCTGCTCCAGGATCCGTTCGCCGTCGCTGAGACGATCCACGAAGAATACCGCCTGCCGCTCGGCCTCATCCAGATCGAGGTCACGGAAAACGCGCTGGTCGACAGAATGGATTCGGTACTGAACGGGATTCAGAAGTTCCAGAAAAAAGGCTATCCCGTGCTGCTCGACGACTTCCAACAGTACTGCTGGGATAACGACCTGCACCTGGAGAGCTGCGACGATACCGAACTCCTCAACAAGGCCGGGCTCGTCGACATGAACCAGACGGCCCCTGTCGCCATTCTCTACGACGACAATGAGCAGATGACCATGCTGCAGGTCAATGCACTCTACCTCGACGCCCTGCACAGCATCGGCACGCCGAGCGTCGAGCGCGGCAAGGCGACGGACCAGTGGAAGTCGATGATGTATGTCGACAACGGCCAATACATGCGCGTCAAGATCAAGGAGCTTGCCGCACGCGGCACCCATTCAGTCCACCAGCTGCACCTCTCCAACATCAGTGCCGACAAGGCCTTTGACGACACGCATTCCCACCGCTTCGACACGATTGTGCGCAATATGCTGCTGACCTACGATGCTATCTGGTACGTCAACCTCGACCAGGACGTCATTGAAATCATCGAGGCGCTGGCAGGGACGCGCGTCGGGATGCAGTTTCACGATGCAGCGCTTCGCCAGCCGCTACGTCCATCCGGCCGACCGCGAGCGCTTTCTCTCCGTCACGGTCCCCGCTGCCCTGTACGAGCGTGCCTCGACCAGCCCGAAGTCCTATATCACAGCGCCCTTCCGCATCCTGATGTCGGACGGCCACTACGCCTGGATCTTCTTCACGAGCATGGTACTCTTTAAATCGACCTCGCGCGAGATGCTCATCTCCTTCAACAGGGATTTCATAGAGCAAATCCCCGACCGCACGGTCATCATCCGCCAGATGCTCGAGAGCTACGGCATCACCAAAGACTTCTTCGCCGCCGGACAGGACCCCCTGTACCAGGGCGCCTTTGCGACCATGCTCGAGGACATGGATGTCGATTCCTTCTGGAAGGACCGCCAGCACCGTTTCTGCGGGGCCAGCCGCGCCTTCCTCAAGGCCCGCAGCGTCCGTGATATCGCTGAGATCCGCGGCCGGACCGACAAAGAGCTCGGCTGGCAGCTGCTCGCCGAGCAGGCCTACGAGACAGAAGAGACCGTCATGCGCACTGGCACCCCTCTGCTGGGCGTGCGCGAGCAGATTGATATTGGACACCGCCTCCAGGAAATCCGCGCGGCAAAATTTCCCATCCGTCAGGACGGCCAGGTCATCGGCATCTTCATCAAGCTGAGCGCCCTCGTGGATGCACCGGCGCGCCGGGAGCAGGACGCCGCACTCGGCCTCATCGACGAGGAGACACACCTGCTGAGCTACTGCGGCATGCTGCGCGATGCCCTGCTGTACGCCGACGAGTACCGCCTGCACGGCAACAACTACACGGCCACGCTGCTCGACGTGCCCGAGTTCGATGGCATCGGCATGCAGTACGGCAAGGATTTCCGGCGCCACCTGCTGCAGAAGATCGTCGCGCTGCTGCACAGGAACCTGCCTGCCGCCTGCAGCATCTCCCGCGTCGGCGCCGCGATACCCGTGACAAGGCCGATGGGTAGTCCTTCGTGTTCGAGGACCTTGCCCTGTTCGATGTGGAGCTCGAGGAAGGCGCGCAGCGGTTTTGTATAGCGTGCTGACTCGATATGGTCGGGGTCGAGGCCGTGTCCCTTGAGCACCTCGTAGAGCGTGTGGCCTTCCTTGTCGTGCAGCCGCACGAGGTCTTCCTGCGAGAGCTCCCCGCGCATGGCCCGGCTGCCGAGCGTCGCCGCTGAGAAGCGGCTTGACTCCTCGCAGAGGAATAAGACGACCTCGAGCGGCCGCTTCGGCGTGAAGCCGTCCTCGCGCATCGAGCGGACTGTCTCAATCGCCGCGAGGATGCCGACGATTCCGTCGAAATTGCCGCCTTCCGGCACACTGTCACCATGCGAGCCGAACATGACAGCAGGCAGGCTCTCATCCGCGCCCTGCACATGGCCGATGACATTGCCAAACGCATCCTCGCGCAGCTCCATGCCTGCCTCACGCATCAGCCCCATCAAATACGAGCGCCCTCGCCAGTCCGCATCCGTGAACGCCAGCCGGTTGATCCCCCGCCCCGGCGCCGTGATTTCGTTCAGAGCAGCGAGCTGCTGCTGCAAGCGTTGTTTGGAAATCATGAGTCCACCTTCCTTTTCTCTATCCATCACATTAATAGAATCGTGAGCTGTTCTGTTCCTGATTCTATCATGGAATCTCATTCTTTGTGGCAAAAAGTCTGATGCCGGACTTTTTTATGGATCGATTCGTTCCTGTGCGAAAGGCAATGGCAAAATGTGGCGGTCTATGCTACAATGGGGCGTGTTTCCTGTGGTTACAAAAGGGGGATGACTGTGTGATACAAGAATATGGAAAACCTGGCCTGGCGGAACAGCATGCGACGCGGGCTATCTTTTTTGTCGGAGGGTTCGGTGCGGCCTCGTGGGCGCCTCTGGTGCCGCTTCTAAAGGCGCGGCTCGGCATTGCGGAGGATGTGCTCGGCATGCTACTCCTATGCATCGGCATTGGCTCTTTGTTGACGATGCCGCTCTCGGGCGCAGCGGCGGTGCGGCTCGGCTGCCGCAGGGTGCTGACCGCTGCGGGGCTCGTCTATGGCGCGCTGCTGCTCGCGCTCTGCACGGTGTCCTCCTTCCAGCTGGCCATACCGCTATTGCTGATCTTCGGTGCGACGATGGGCTGCATCGACGTCGTCGTCAACATCCAGGCGGTCATTGTCGAGAAAGCGGCGGGGCGACGCCTCATGAGCGGCATGCACGCGCTCTGGAGTGTCGGCGGTTTTGCTGGCGCGGGCCTTTTCGGCATCTGGGTCGGCACGTTCTCACTGACGCCTCTCGCCTCGACAGGGATTGCGGCCGCCGTCATGGTGCTCGTGACACTCGCGGCCTCGCGCCATCTGCTGCCGTACGGCGGTGATGCTGGCGGTAAGCTGCTCGCCCTGCCAAAGGGCATCGTGACATTCGTCGGCATCATCGCCTGTATCGCCTTTCTCGTCGAGGGCGCCATCATGGACTGGGGCGGTGTCTTCCTCACGACGGTCCGTCACTTTGACATGGCGCTGGCAGGCACAGGTTTCACTGTCTTTTCGGCAGCCATGCTGACCATGCGCCTGCTCGGCGACTGGACGGTGCAGAAGCTCGGACAGGAGCGCGTCGTCATCGGCGGCAGCCTGCTCGCCGTCGCGGGTTTCCTGTTCATCATCTTTGCGCCGACCGTCGTCCTGCTCTACCTCGGCTTCTTCTTCATCGGCGTCGGCTGCGCCAATGTCGTGCCCGTCTTCTTCTCGCTGCTCGGCAAACAGCACGTCATGCCCATCAGCCTCGCTGTGCCAGCTGTCAGTACGCTCGGCTATCTCGGCATCCTCATGGGGCCTGCCGCCATCGGCTTTATCGCCCACCAGACGAGCCTCTACGCTGCCTTCACGCTGCTCGCCGCACTTGTCCTGCTGCAGGCCGTCATCGCGGCCTACGTCTACCACCATATCGTAGAGTAAAGGGGGTTCCGTCGGGAAAATGCACAAAAAAAGCGCTCGTATGAGCGCTTTTTTCGTGTCATTCTCACAACTTCTGTGCATCCAGGATCAATTTCTTGCCCAGCTCGTATGCCTGTTCTGCGATTTCAGCACCGTGCTTCTCGTGATAGGCACGCTTCTCTTCCTCGGAGAAGATCGAAGACTCGTATTTGCTGTAATCCTTGAATTGTAGCGTGTTGAAATCATAGAATAGATAGGGCTTTGCGCCGAGGATACCGGCTGCCGCTCGTTCGTAGGCGGCCAGGCTATCCTTCAGGTGGAATGCGTCTGCCTGTTCCTCTGTCGCATTCATCGTGTAGAGGAATGCAGAGGGAAGGGTCTTCCCGAGTACCGAAGGAATTTCCCTGCTGTAGATGTACTGCGAGAAGAAGAAGCGCTCGAGGAACGCCTGCATGCCCGATGTCAGATTCATGAAGTAGATCGGGGACCCGAACAGCAGGGCATCTGCCTGCTTGGCGCGCTCCAGCACAGCTGTGAGATCGTCCCTGACGATGCAGACACCGTGCTCCTTGTCCTTGCGCTTGCAGTAAAAGCAGCTCAGACATCCCTTGTACTTCAGCGGATAGAGGTCGATATACTCCGTCTCTGCTCCAAGCGAAGCGGCCCCTTCCAATGCCTTGTGCAGCAGTCGCGCCGTGTTCTCCGCACGGCGCGGGCTTCCATTGATTGCCATGATTTTCATGAATATTTCTCCTAGATATCCCATAATTTATTGAACCAAAATCTCCCGGCTTTCGCTATGAGGCGTGTCATAAAGCTTCAGGTTGGCAGACCTTGCTCCTTGGCTTGATGTTCACCAGCACGATCTCTGGTGCTGGGCCGAGGCGGAAGAGCTGGCCCCAGGCGCCGTAGCCGCTGGAGACGATGGCGAGCAGGTGGCCGAAGCGCTTTGCGCCGTAATCGAGGGCGAAGATGCGCCTGGTCACGAACCGGTTGGGCCAGAACTGTCCGGCATGCGTATGGCCTGCGAAGTAGAGGTCCATGCCGCGCGAGGCGGCCTGCTCGATGCGCAGCGGCTCGTGCTCCATCGCAATCGTGAAGACGTCGGGCTCTGCCTGCGGGAACTGGGCGTGCGGGGCGATCATGTAGTCTTCCATGCCCACGAGCGATACACCGGCGACGAGATGCACCGTGCCACCGCGCAGGCAGCGCACGCCGTTCTGTTTCAGGCGCTTCTGCTCCCTGCCGAGGTTCATCCCGTACGTGTCGTGGTTGCCGAAGACCGCATAGACGCCCCAGGGGGCCTTTAGTCCCGCAAATCCCTTGAAGCTCTTGTCGCGCAACACATAGCCGAGGTTGCCGTCGATGATATCGCCGCCGAAAAGGATGAGGTCAGGCTGCAGGTTCATCATGTCGCGGCGCAGCTCTGCCGCAAACGAACGGCCCAGCACGGCTCCGAGGTGGATGTCGCTGGCAAATGCCACTGAGAACGCGCGCTCGATGGGCTTTTCGGTCTCCATCTCGATGCGGCGCACCACCGGATGGCGCGCGCGCCAGCTGCCGACGGCGAGCAAGGCCGCCAGCCCCAGCAGGGAGGTCCGGCCGTAATAGACGGCAAAGACGGTATGCCACCAGTCAAGACCAAAGCCGAATGGCTGTGCAAGGCAGACGAGCCAGACGATAAAGGCAGGCAGCAACAGGAGTGTCATGTAGTAGCCGTAGATGAACCAGTAGCCGCCAATTCTCGCCAGCAGCCGCGTCACGCGCAGCGGCAGGTGATTCCCGAGGATGTTCGGTATGAGATAGACAAATGGCAGTAGCAAAAAAATCAGGAGCAGCCCGTGCTCTGGGACGGGCAGTGCCCAGCGCAAGAGCAGCCACTGTCCTAGCCCTGAGAGCTCGCCGAGGCCCCATAGAATCCAATAGAAAGTGTAGCGGTGTTTCACCAAGCGTTCCCCCGTTCTTGTTTCCCCTTATCTGAATTTAATTCGACGAAGTGCGGCAAAGTCCTCCTGACCGTTCACGCAGATAGATTCCCCTTTCGATTCGCCATCTTCCTGATCAAAAAGTTCAGTGCTGACTTTTTGCACAAGCTGACTCACCTGCAGTGATTGACATTGCAGGAGAACCCGCGGTGGAAGCAGAATCTATACTTAGTACTTAGACCAATGACCATCTGATTCACTTGGGGGTGTAGAAGATGTTTTGCATGAACTGCGGCACGAAGCTGCCGGATCACGCTAGATTCTGTTTCAACTGTGGAGCCAAGGTCCCGGAAGGGCCGGATGATGGGACTGCTGCTGACGAAGGGCAGGCACCTGTAACAGGGACGCCGGATGAACCGCTGTCGGACGCACTCGGCAGCCATTTCACGGTTCTCGGTCAATACGCGGTGGAGCTGCCGCGGGCCACGGCCATCTACAACCAGCTCTGGGCGCCGTTCAATCGGGAGGGGACGCGGATTGCGCTGCTCGCCCGATATGAGATACGCAAGCACCTGAAGGAACATGTGGTGGAGAATCCCGTGGAGTTCTCAGCCCAGGTACTCGCGTACTGCATGACCGTCTGCGACCCGCTTTTCGAGAAGGCCGTGGAGCTCCTGATCGACCGCGGCATCGACTATGTGACGAAGAAGGACCTCTGGGACAGGCTCGACGATTCCGCCACGTCGACGGACCTTGTCAAGGCCATGCTGGCAGACAAGGCGGCCATTGAGGACTATGAAAAGGACTTGGCGGTGGAGAGGCAGGCCAACAAGGCGAGCTGGCGTGGCGGCGGCTTCGGCATCACGGGGGCCATCACGGGCACAATCAAGGCGTCGATGATGAACACGGCGCAAGATGCCCTGAGCGCACTCGGGCGCAGCATCACAGGCAATTCCTATTCCGACCGTCTCGAGCGCTTCATCCAGGACAGGAGTGCCAAGCGGAATTATCCGGCCATGGCCCGCGATTTCATCAATTCGGTCTGCCGGTTCGACCTGTTCAACGAGGTCTATCAACTGTTGGCGGAAGAAGGCCGCGTGCCGAAGGTGTCGTTTGAGACGAGCAAGGCAGACAGTCGGCGGAAGAACCTGCTGGAACGGTACGCCAGCGGCAAGCTTGAAAAAGAAGAGGTGCTCAGAGGTCTTTGCAGCTGCCTGGAGATAACCGGTGAGACGCAGTCGATCTATGAGGCGCTGCTGGAGCTGGAGCCATCTGCCGCAAGGGATGTGTTCCATATGGCAGCGTCCGAAGGTGAGGAGCTCGAACTGGCCAAGTCGGTCTGGCAGACGTATGAGATTGACAAGAAAGTCGGACAGGATTTCCATTTCCCTGACTGGATGCCGAATTTCCTTTCCCGTCCTTTTTCTGTGGTGGCAGGGCCAGCTATGCTGCTGGCTCTGCTGATCGAGCTCCGCGACTTGCCTCAGATGTTCCGCAAGGAGGGGACGGCTCCTATGTACATCGCCCTGACGGCTGGCACGTACTGGATCCCGGCAGATGCCAACGATGTGAGCTTTTGGGGGATGGACCGCGAGGTAGAGCTGACTCTCGACCATCCAGGAGATACCGACTGGATGGGTCATGGCGTCCACTTCCATCTGGTGCAGTTTAGAGGTAACGCAGCGGCATGGTCTAAAGAGCTCCGCGAGAAGAAGCTCCAAGAGGCAGAGGCTTTGCTAGGCGCCAGAGACAAAGCGCGCGCCTTATCTGCCTTTCTGCTTGCCGCAGAGATGGGCAGTGCCGAAGCGGCCTGGCAGGCAGGAATCCTGCAGGCGAAAGACGGCCAGCAGGAAGAAGCGCAGTGGTCTTCCGTGGAAGCCGCTGTGCTGGGCAAGAAGGAAGCGGCCTGGGTGCTGTACCAATATCTGAAGAAGAAACAGAATGAACAGTGTGCTGCTTACCGGAGATTGGCCGCCAAGGACGCGCAGGCGCTAGTAGATGCGGGAAAGTACGACGAGGCCTTGGCCTGGTACGAGACGTTGGTCGCAGAAGGCGACGGCACGGCCTGCCTCTATCTGGGCCAGATGGCCGAGCAGGGCAAGGGCATGGAAAAAGACGAGGCCAAGGCCATGGACTGGTACGAGAAAGCCAAGGCCTATGGCTGCGAAGAAGCAGGGCAGGCCCTCGGAGCGCTGGCCTTTGCCTGGGGCCAAGCGCTGGAAGAAAAGGCCAAGGCAGAAACGGGACCGCAGGCTAGGACAGACTGGCAGCAGGCCTGGCACGATTACCAGCGCGCCTTGGCCGAGGACTATCCGGGAGCTGCGGAGAAAATCAAGGCACTTGGCCTCCAGCTTGGCAAGGAAATGGAGGCCAAGGGGCAAGATGCAGAGGCATTGGCCTACTACCAAGCGGCCCTGGACCTCGGCAGTCAGGATGCGCTGCTCCGGGCAGCACGGCTTTGCGTCGACCCGCAGAGCGAGACATTCGACTTCACCGAGGCTTGGCAGCTCTACCAGAAGGCCGCACAGAATGCGGAGGATGCAGATGCCGTCAGCGACGAGTGGAACAGCCGCAAGGCACTCGTGCCCCTGGATGTACGAGTGGACTGCTTGCGGGGCGTCGTGAAAGACAAGATGGCCAACGCCGCCTACTATTATTGGGGAGATAAGCTATCCAACCCGCTGGACAATGCCATGAAGTCCTACGGCGCGCGGGCAGGCGTCCAGAGAGCCCAGGTCGTGCTGCTCTGCGATTCCACCCATTCCCTCTTCTGGGGCAAGGGCGAGGAAGGCTTCCTGATCACCGAGAACGGCCAGCTCATCTGCTCCATGGGCCTCCACGTCTCTCTGGACCAAGTAGGCCCTGTGGAATACGACGATCAGGAACTCATAGCAACTGCCTTTGGCACCGTGCTGGCCCGCTTCAAGAGCGAGTCTGACGAAGACGGGGACTTTTGCGACCTCCTCAACGACATCGTCCTGCTGCCCCATCCAAAACAACAGGACGAAGCACCAGCCCAGCCGACAGCAGGGCCAGCACAGCAGCCAGAGCCTCAGCACGCAGCTGCATCAGGAGTCTCCTTCTGCCCACAGTGCGGCGCCCCCGCCGAGCCAGGCACCCGCTTCTGCGGCCAGTGCGGTACTCCCTTGACATCCGCAAGAACGAAGTCATGATCACGGCGCGCCAAAGGCAACGCTGTAAGCCGTGCAATGCACGTATCACATACCGTGAGGTTTTCATCGAATAAAATGCACCGGATGGATATCCTTTACATGGGCAAAGGAATTCATCCGGTGCATTTTTGCCGTTGTGTACAGTGGTCTTTATCGAGGCAGAGTTGACAAGTGGCTCATTTCCAGATCACAGATTCTTCGAGGGGGCGACGGCGTTTGTCGCGATGCGGTGCTTCACCGCGGTAGCCGAGCGCGGTCATGCAAGCAACACCGAAATGTTCGGGGTCATAGAGATGGTAGGTATCCGATAAAATGGACTCAACCTTATCCTTCGTAAAGCCTTCGATGGGGCAGGAGTCGATGCCCAGATAGGCAGCTGCGAAGAGGACATTGGCCATGACGATATAGGTCTGCTTTGATGACCAGTCGAATGCCGAACGCTCGGATTCGAGGGTCTTGTGCTGGTCGCGGCAGAATCCCGTATAAGCTGCCCTAAACATGTTGTATGCTTGCTCTCGGGAAGTTCCATGATGTCGTGCGTGATGTGTTCGAGATAAGGCGAGCCGAAGGTGATGTCCGCTTTCTTTCGTGCCAGGAATACCAGAAAATGGCTGGCATCTTGGAGCGCGGCGTCTGCACCCCAGGCATATGGCCGGATGGACTGGCGGACTTCCGGATCTTGCAGGACAATGATCTTCCAAGGCTCAAAGCCGAAAGACGTCGGTGCAAGGCGTGCCGCCTCTAAAATCGTCTGCATGTCCCCATCGCTGATCTTCTTGTCCTTGTCCCAGGCCTTTGTTGCATAGCGGTACTTCAAGACCTGCAGCAAATCCTCGCGGCGCAGCTTTGGCTGTGCGACCTTTACCGTTTCGATAACTGCCTTTTCGTTCATATGATTCGATTCCTCTCTTTTACTTTCTTCATTATGTATTATTTTACCATGAAAAGCGTCATTTGTATGTGACTCAGTATCATTGGGGACATCTTGTGGACGAACGGAATCCGGGATGGGTTCAATAGAGTGACTAGAAAAATTCACCCGTCGAATTTTTAACGTCGATCAAAACAAGGAATCCATCTGGCTCTCGGCTGTCGGCTGGATTTTCAGGTGGGTGACCTTGCGCGCGGTGATGGTCTCGTCGCCGCGCAGGGTGCCGGAGAGGATGGTGGCGTCGCTGTGGTGGTCGGCGAAGCTGGCTTCGGCCATGCGCCCGTTGGTGTTGGCATAGCAGTAGCGGCAGCGGTGCAGGCAGGTATCGTACTGGCCGATGTCGACGCTCTTCATGCAATGGCAGACGTCGCGCTGAGTCGGGTCTTTCTTGACATCGATGGGCGCGCCGATGACGCGCTCGATGCGTTCCTTGTCGATGCAGGCCCCGTGTTCGATGCCGTAGGCGGCGAGGTCGATTGCCTCAGAGCATGACTGCAGGGTGACACCGGAACCTTTGGCGAGCCGAGCAAAGCCCTCGGCCAATATATTCATCTCAGGGATGCCGAGCGGGTGCAGCGCGAGTGGTTTCGTGTTGCGCTCGGTCTTGCGGTAGAGGTCGAGAAAGCTGATGACGCAGCGGTCGGTGTACGGTGCGAGCCTTTCGAGCATGGCGGCGAAGTCGTGCAGATGCTGCTTGATGGTGTAGCGGCCGTTGAGCAGGATGGGATCGTAGCGCCAGACCATGCGCGCCTTGCCGAGTTGCTGCGACATCTGCTGGAAGGTGCGGATGACTTCGCGCTTGTCGGGCAGGCCCGGCTCGACATCGTGGCCGTACGGCGTGATGGTGAACTGGAAGTAGAACGGGTACTTCGCGCGGAGCTCTTCGAGATGCGGCAGCATCGGCGCGGCGTTCTTGGTCCAGAAGACGATGCAGTCGACGTCCTCCGGCCGCAGCGAGATGCGGCTGACCTGTTTGCGGTTAAATGGGTTGATCGCGTCGACGAACCCCGCGCGGACGCGGTTCATGAACCACGATGTATAGAAAGCCGGAATATCGGTCCGGCGGCTGGCACTGATGATCATGGATGATTCCTCTTTTCTCACTGTTTCTGCAGGACGAGGTAGTAGTACCGCGTCCATTTCTTGGGCATGAAACCGCTGTCACCGCGGAAAATCTTGGCCTGGACCTCCGCAGGCATCTCGTAGGGGCAGCGGCTCCAGGCTGGCGCGCCGCCTGTAAAGAGATTCGTGCCGATGACCTCGGCAGGTACATCCCACTCCGCCTGCACGCGAGCTGCGAGCTCGCGCATGATGGCCTTGCTGCCCGCATACTGCAGGTCGATGATGACAAAGACAGCGCCGGGCTTGGCCTGTTCCACCGTGGCGCGCATCTTGTCGAGGAATGTCTCCTGCTCCGTCGGCTCGACATGGCTCAGATAGTTCTGCAGAAAGTAGACATCGGCCTGCTCCTGGATGCGCTTGCGGCAGGTTCTGCCGTGCATGCATTGCTCGCATGGCGCGAGGTTGTCACAGCAATAGATGAGACGTCCTTCGTCACCGCAGCGGACGAGGCCGTCTTCTTGGCAGAGCTGCCAGCTGATCTGCTGCTCGCTCTCCCAGCCGCACTCCCCGTCGAGGATGGTGATGGCCGTCCTGTCGTGGAGCTGTGCGCCGCGCAGGGCTTTGAGTGTGCCGTACATTTCGGGGCACGGTCCCCCGGCAAAGAAAGCCAGGTTGAGGACCGGGTAGAACGCCTGGCGTTCCTGCAGGGCCGGGATGACATAGTCGCGGACGACGCGGCAGGCTGGCTCAACGTAGTACGGGTAGTAAGCGAGCATGTACGCCTTGCGGTTCTCCTCGGTATGGTAGCGGCTCACACAGGCCTCATTGGCATGCTGCGGCTGATAGCTCTGGCGCAGTGACTGTACTGCCCCGCGCACGCGGATGGTTTCCGCATCGCTGAGGCAGCCGTATGGCATAACGGCCGGGCCATATGTCTTCTCGAAGACGCGGTCAAAAATATTGTGCTCCATCATACGTTCCATGAGGCAGGTCCCCTTTCCTTCTTTTCTTCGTGCTTCTTTTCCGTTGACATGTCCATTGTAGAAGAAAAACAGAGGGCTTTCGTGTCAAAAAACATGTGAAGTTTCGCGGTGGGGCTAACGGCTGCAGCTGGACCTGTGTTAGAATAGGAAGGAATGATTACAACTGGCAGGCTATTGGAAGGGGATGATGGTATGGCAGGCAGGAAGCGACGCGGTTGGAACAAGTACATCGCGGATTACGACAAGCTGCGGATGTTCCTGCGGTACATCTCGTATGGCTGCTATCACAAGCAATACCTCGCACGTCAATTGGGACAGAGTGCGCGGAGTTATGAGGACAACTGGGCGCGGGTGCGGTCCTTTCTGTCGGAGGACCGTCTGCAGGCGGTGCGGCAGGGCCACCGCGAGATCCACAGCTTCAAGGGTGATTCGTATCACAGCGCGTTCAACGACCTCGCGCATAGGTATGCCATCAAATCGTTGAAGAGCTCGTCTGGCTCCGCGCGATGATCGAGGATCCCGGTGCAGCCTTCCTGCTGCCCGACGATCTGCGCAAGAAGCTGCGCCAAACGCTCGCTGCTATCCCCGAGTGGCCGCGCGACACAATCTGGCAGACGGTGCAGGAGCAGGGCGATGACCGCACGGCCCTGCAGGGGCACCTCGCTGCCATCTGGCAGGCCCTGCGCGAGAAGCACCATCTCGCCTATGCCAACCGCGACAGCAGCGGCCAGCTCCACGAGGGAATCTGCTCACCCTGCCGCCTCGAGTACGACGCAGCGGCCAACTGCTACGATCTCATCATCTGGCAGTCCGACGAGGCACGCGCCATCAAGATGCGCGTTGCGAGACTCGCGTCGGTCCAGTGCCTTGATGTGCCCATTCCCGCGGGTACCGAAACATCCTTCCAGCAGTTCCTCGCGAGCCGCCGCCAGAGCGTGACCCTGCGCATCGAGCGTCAGAACAACGCCGTCGAGCGCAGCTTCATGATGTTCGCGAGCTACGACAAAGAAGCCAGCTACGACGAGGAGACAGACACCTATACCATACAGCTCTACTATTACGATTTCGACCGCCGCGAGATCCTGCAACAGATCCTCTCCCTCGGCGCCGCCGCCACCGTCCTCGCCCCCGCAGACATGCGCGAAGCCATCATCGAGCGCCTGCAGGCCGCCTGGCAGAACCTACAGTAGATGGTGCGCTTCAAATTTTAGAGGAGTTTTTTAGTTGTGTAGCGAATTTCAAGTTTGGTCTACTCTTTTGTCCATATCCGGTACCCTACGGGAACCGCCATATAGCGGATAAGCGGAGCTTTTCCTTCACGCTGGTTCAGGACAGGGACACTCAGTGTCAAACTGACGAAGCAATGACCGTTTAC
>OIYH01001233.1_pt1 | contig 15477 bp, 8 predicted proteins | sample 1587911 | NCBI WGS metagenome assembly OIYH01 (sample SAMN03283252) | human gut metagenome | biome: human-associated habitat; material: feces | host: Homo sapiens | place: USA | collected 2013
TAGGAGCTTTTGGGCCTTCAGCCCGTACTTGAACCACATGCGAAACTTCAGTAAAGTATAAAGCTAAAAAAAGGGGGAAGCCAACGCTTTGGCTCCCCCTTTTGGGTTCTTTATAATTCCCTATTGATATTTAAAAAACTAGAATATACTATCTTACGGCAATCTTCTGACCCTTAGTCTGAGCACAGGACTGGGTAGATGCCTTCACAATGTAAACTCCGGATGGAACTCGCAGAATCATTCTCTGCTTATCAGGCAACTGATAACTATGAACCATCTTGCCATCCAACGTAAATACCTGAACCCTGTCGAGCTTCTCACCACCCAAGGCAGAAACAACAATCATGCCTGCAGCAGGTGAGTAAACCTTCACCGGTGCGCTCTGCTCTTCAGCCTCCATGCGGTCGATGCCGGTTGAGGTACGGGTCTGGGTGAGGAAGTATCTTCCGTGGTCACCCGCCTTCACCTTCACAGCCTCGCCTTCATGAAGTTCTGTAAAGCTTGCCGACGCAGCATCGTAGAGATAAACAGGAGCATCGAGCTTGTTCACACCCTTCAGAGTAAGTGAAACCTCTTCAGCCTGCTGGCTCACGATGCCGAGCGGAATCCAGGACAACTCAGGAACAGCATTCACAGCCACCGCCTCGTTTCCGGCAACGGTATAAACCTGCGGAATATCCTTGAGGTTCTGATCATACAGCAGATCCACATCCTCCTGATCATCATAGTCGGCAGAAGCCTCCGGACGCAAGGCGATGCGTGCCCTAGAAGTCTGGCCGTTTGAATTCTCTGTCGTTGCTTCAATGCTCTTTACATAGTCAGATGCCATCTGCAGGCCAGGAGTAATGGTGCGGTCAACACACATCGTAGAAGTGAATCTTACTTCTCTAATAGCAGCGCCAGCATTCTTCTTAACAAAGAACGACTGGGTAGGCTGGATAGCGTAGTTCTTCTTATCCAATTCTGTAGAAGAAATAGCCTTTACATCACCTTTCTCTACAATCCAAATAGCGTTCTGCAAACCAGTATTAGCCTCGAAGAACTTAGCCATTGAGATAGAACAGGTATATGGATTGGCTACGAGATAGAATCCGCTGTTATTATCAGTTCCTAAACTCTGAGTCTTCTCTGCGAGATGCTTTTCATCGTTGTTGAAAGCAACGAGAAGCTTGCCATGGCCTTTAGGATCCTTCGTAACCGAAGTTTTGCTTGAAGAGTTCCCAGTTCCATCATAATCGTAGTACTGATAGCTAGTATCAGCCTTCGGCAAACGGAGGAGCGCATTCTCTGTCTTATCCTTTGGTAAGAGCGCATTACCCGCCTTAATAGAGAAGCCACCGAATGTTCCATCTGCGGCATAGCTCTCGTCTACCTTATTATATACGTGGCTCCAGTAACCGAGATTCATATCAACATCTCCAGTAACAGCACCAGTAGGATAATGAGAAGCGGAATAATTACCATTAGGTGTAATCTCCTCTACTCCACTCTTCATCCAAGCTCTCTGATAAATCGGATACTTGCTTCGGCTATACACCTTATCATCAAAGTTGATATCCGTAAACGCCTTGGTTTCCTGTCGGCCATTGCTTGCTGGCACATACATATCACCTGCGTAGATATACTGCAGAGGTGAAGCCATGGTGTACCACTTATTTGGCTCCAGCTCTTTCTCTACCCAAGCCTTGTCATATACCAGATAGCACTGGTCACGAAGCTCGCCCTGAGGCTTGAAGTAAATCTGATGACAGGTATTGCCATAGAACTTCTCGCACTTCAGATTACCTTCTGTATCCAATCCCTTTGCCTCATTCCAGATAGCCATGATGTCGTACTGGATATACTTCGTAGCCTCATTACCCTTACCATTGGTCAGCTTGGTAGCAATCTGATTGGTGCTACGGTAAACCACATTACCGAGGTCAGGGAAAGGCAAACCATTCAGATTGCCGATGGTTACCTTGGTAAACTTCATTGGCACATAGCTGTTCAGCGTTGGGATCTCTATCTTCGATGCAGATGCTGCCGCAGAAGTACTGCTGCCATAAGTCTGATAATCGGTATACTTATCATCATACAATTCTGTAGATGATGAGCGATGCCAGTTATCATCATTGTTCCAGTTGGCATTCATACCGCCATCCGCCGTAGGAGTCCAGGTAATGAACTCCGGTACTATCTTCACCTTGAGATAAGACTCTCCAGGGCAATTGGTAGTAGCCGCAGAAGCTGCTCTCTTCTCGTAAACGAATCGGAGAACATAGTAATATCCCTCGTGGAAATTAGCAACTGCATCATTTTCAAACTTGAGGTTGAGAGTAGCCTGAGTCGTTTTATTAAAAGCAGGCAGCTCTTCGTTCTCCAATGTTGCAACTTGTGTATTCAGCTTCTTTTCCCATAAAGGATCATTCGTAGATGCAACAATTACGCTATTCGATTTAACAGCAGGGTTTTTACTATCATCAATGAAAGTAAGAGATTCAGTAATAGCTGTTCCATCTCTCATCGTAGCACTATGAAGAGGTACCTTCAAATATCCTCCCTTAGAAGAAGCCTTCAACTTCTCCAACTGTGGCAAACCGATACGAAGCGATGCCTCATAACTGCCATCATTGAATGGATAATCTACATCATTGAAACCGAAGTTGAGCTGTGGTCCATCCTTCATCACACGTAATGGGACAGGTATGGCACTAGGACACAACAGATATTCTTTACCATTGATTGTATATGGAATATAGCCATCTTTATTCTGAGTTCCTTCAGGCAGCATATATATATTATGAGTCGTACCCAAAGGAAGCTTATCCATGCTGATAGTGATATCATTGCTTGCAGTTTCGTTCAGTTTGTTGGTAGATACTGCAGGATCATTAATATACCAGAAGAACTTAACATTATCCAATGTTATCTTACCACCATTATTAGGGTCAGTTGTTGTCAATTGTCCCTTGATTTTAACCTCATAATTGTCAGCTTGATCGCAAGGAATCTTATAATCCGTTACGATATTGCCCTTGGTATCAGTAATGATTGGATGCTGGCTAACCATTTCAAACCAGTTACTGTACAACGAGCAGACCTCAGCAGGTGTACCCCAATTAGCATTTCCCTTGGCAGGATCCTCTGTAGATACAGATACGTAATACTTCTTACCAGTAGTCAAAGGATAGTCTTTATTGCTGATAACGATATAAGTTTCACCTTCGCTATCCTTCTCGATCATAGGAGTACCATCTATAGTATACTGGTTGCAAGTTTCCTCTGAATCGAATACGTCAACAGTTCCATATTTATTGCTCTTGTAAGTAATATTCTTTGATGCATCTGAAGTATGCTTCTGTATCGTCTGATAATAAGGATTACTCTCATCAGAACCTTCTACTGGCGTTCCATCCTCATTGACAAAACGGAAGTATATTTTAGTCTGTCCTTTATGTCCGGTAATAGCATTCAATGTCTCGTGGATAGCACGTATCTTCAACTTAACAGAACCAACCTTAGCGTTATCACAAATTGGCTTTTCATGAATCACCTGAACCTTAGCAGGTGCAAGATACATACGGATATCGTCTATGGCATAGTCTGCACCTTGAGTTCCTTTACAGTAATTATCTATCTCCAGCCGAAAATCAGAAAACTGTTCTACATTTGATTCTTTTTGCAAAGTAATCTTTCCGTACACTTGATACCAAGTCGCTTGTTCCTCACTATCTCGATTATCCTTAAAATCACCAGATGAAAAACTATGTATCAGGTGTTTATCAACAATATTACCATTAATATCTTTGTTAACACCAAATAGTTTAAACATAATCTGTGGTTTGGTATCCGCTCCTGTCATGTCAGCTACGCCCGCTATGAAGATAAACTGCTGTCCTGTACAAAGATCTGCCGTGAAATCTGCAGCAGCAATTTTTCTACTTTCATCAGATGCATCCACATAGAGGAAATGACCATATTGAGAACCATTGGTCATCTCATACGTCTTATCATATAAGGTATTATTATCCCACCAAAAATATTTTTCATTAAAAGTAGAAATACCACTAAGATTTGCTGACTTATACAAGCAATAATCTCCATGAAGTGGAGAATGACCGATTTTATCCAAACCATTATAATTAGTAGCATCGTAGTCAATCAAATCACGATATACGAAACTATAAGCACGGCGATCCCATTTAGATGGTAATCGGTCCTGGTTGTCATTCGGATTTGTAGGAGCAGCCACAGTCTGTTCTACATCATCATCATCAAATGTAATTGGCTTGGTAGCCATTTTATAATGCTCATCAAGATAACTAATCAGTCTATTATTCAATCCTTCTTTAACTATCTCTTCTTTAGTCATCGGATGATTATTCATAAATCGAACATCAAAGTTGGCAATTGGACAACGGTGATTTTCATCATCCATAGCATATGCAACGATGTACACAGGATCTCCATAGGTAAATGTAAAACTCTTATTAGCCCCACTTTTATATACAGACATCCAGTTTGTGTTAAGATTATTCATCTTCAAATCAAAGAAACGGTCGGTCTTGGTACCTAAACATAGACAATAGGTCTTGGTCTTATCATATGCCCACCATTCTATCTTAGTTGCCTTGCATAATTTGTTTTTATCGAAGTTGGATTCTGTGAGTTTATCCTCTTCTTTTGCATAATATACCCGTTTAGTGAAACCCGAAAAAGCTCCATCGTTCTCATATATACCATCAGCTAATGGATGAAAATAATATTTTGTAGCATCAGACAAATCCAGTCGAAGTGTCAAAGTAGAACTTGCATCCTTCATGCCAACTGTCAAAAACTTTCCATCCTCATAAGTTCTATAACCTGCTCTTTGAGCATTTTTTCCAATAGCCGTATTCATAATATCGTCTGCTAACTTCTTGGCAGAACGGATATGGAAAATGTATCTGATAGAGAGCGTAGGCTCGTGTACCAAATAAGTTTTTGTTGCATCCAAACCATCAATATAACGGCTTATATCACAGGCAATATCTTCACCAGCCCATTCATCAGATGAAGCTCCTGTAGGTGCAGTATATGTAACACCAATATTACTGCTTGTCGGAAACGCAGGAAGATTATAAGCAAACAAGCCATAATCTTCACCATCTGATACAATAGAATTCAGAAGAGATGCAGCACTATTTTTCTTTAGATTGGCACATGCTCTATCCTTCTTAAAATCATACCATCTGAAATAGCCCTGTGGCTCAAGAGCGTCACTGCCATTGTGATACTTATCGAAAGGCAGCACTAACTCTACTTTCTCGTTAGCATCTTTCACATAGACATAGTATTCCCATTCAGCAGTCTGCTGCATACCATTTTCATCTAATGCAGTATTAGCATGGCCTACATAATGATTGAAAGGCATGCTGTACTTATCCAAAAGTTGCACATTAACCTTTGCCTTCAAAGTAGGTTCTGTTGTGACGAAACCATACTGAGTGGTTGGCGTTTCATCAGCGATGACGCAAGAAATGTCAACATCATTAATATCCAGTCCTTCTGGAACTACGAAATTAGCATTCAAAGCATTAGCAAAAGAGCTTGATGCATCATCAGAATACCAGGTCCAGTACATACCTTCCTGTTGCTTTAGGGCTCCTTTAGAAGACACACCGGTTATGGCTGAGCCATCCTTCTTTTTAATAGCCCAACGAACATATAACTTGCCAAAATTCTGAGTTTCAGATAAACCTAACTGCTCCTTGATAAACTTCAAATTATCTTTAGAAGCAAGATCTACATTTAAATTAGTACCTAAAACAATGGAAGAAACATTACGGACAGCAGCACCTGTAGGCTCTGTAGAAGGAGTCAACTTAATTGCATCAAATGTTGATTGACTTAAAATGGCATAGTTTACCCTACCTACTAATGTAGGTTCTTCCATAATCAGATTGCCCGAGATACTTGGCTGTTCATTACCAACATATACCACAACGTTATAATCATCGATCTTCTTATCACTAGGACAAGATATGGTAAAGTTGAGTTCTGAGAAAGAAACTAAATAATTTTCTTTCTTATCACGAAGACAATATACGCCTTTAGCATTTTTATAACATGCTAGATTCCACTCATGATCACCTAATTGAGTATCAGAAATTTCAGAACCATTTTTTCTTAAAGTAAAACCCCTAAGATCTGTAACGGGATTTCCATCTTTATCAACAACAGATAGACGGAGATAGAAAGGATACTTGCTTAACATTAAGCCTTTAGAATCCGCACTTTTATCCCAAATGCCAAAGTCTGCAAGTGTTTCACCTAAATCAGTAATAGAAATGGAACCTCCTTGCAAATTTGCATCAGCAACAGTTACTAATTTCTCTGAACTGTTTGAACCAGAGTATGTCTTAAAATTAGGAAGATCATCCTTAGAAATTATATCAAACGTTACCTTCTTCTCTGCTAAGACTTCACTAGGATTATTATAAAAAGCCTCATTCTTAGAAACCCAAAGAATAATCTTATAGTGTGCTAGACTGCTTATAGTAGAAGGAGCGGTAAGGGTTAAAAATTGATATGTCAAATCATAACCAGTTTTATTTACCTTTAAATATTGTCCTGATTTTGAATGGTCATTGAATCCATTTTGGCTTACAGTCCATGCTGACAAGTCATCCACTATTGTACCATCTGGTTCAATGACAGACAATGCCCAATAATCGCTACCCTTTACATATTTGCTAAGTGTAGTAACAGACAAAGTAAAGGAAGAACCATTTGAAATGTTGGTTTCAGTTGTCTCCGTTAATCCCCATATAGCATTTGGCAGCAATGCAAGCATTGCTACCAACATATATCTCATTACACTATTAAAAATCTTAGACTTAAACATAAGCTTCAATGTTTTTTAATATTAGTATTATTGTTTACATATCCAAAATGCACCATTATGGCGCCTTGCTGAGTACCAGGTTAAATCCTGAGAGATAGCTACCCGATATACCAGCGTAGGTGCAGTTGTGGTTCCATCATTAACTTTTACTGAAAGCTGATAGATGATAGGACCTATCTTCTTGCCTAACTCACCTAAGGTTTTTGCCTCGATTCTATTTTCACCAGTTACGATATATGGTGTCGTCAAGAAGGCTTTTGTCTCTGCATCTGTCTCCGATTCTGAAAGTTTCTTCCATTCTAGATTAGTGAAAGAGACAGGTGAATCATCACTATACTTCGTAACAGAAGGAATGATATGGAACTCCTCTAAATCATGGAAAATGAGATTGAGCTGTTTTCCGTCATCTTTCAATGACGGAGCCGAACCGATAGATCCAAAGTCCTCTACCTTGAGACGTAGCTTGTAATCGCTCAGCGCCAACTTTAAGACATGATGGTCGTTGCGGGCTATCTGATTCCAGTCGGTATACATGAAATATCGTTGTGAACCAACGTTTGTATCGAGCGTTACTACAAAATAAGGATAAGCATTGCCGGCTTGACTCTCGTTGACATAGAAAGAAACCGAACGGCTGTTATCTGTATCATAATCGGTTGTGTTATGGGCTATTGTCAAACCAGATGTAATCGCATGTGTAAAATCATCTCTTTTAGCATTCTCTACCAAATTTGGCGTTTGGGCAACATTCGCAGATGAAACTGGCGTTGCAGGAAGCAATTTGACATTTTCTGTTCCTGTAGCAGGATTGCTTGTAATATCACTGATACTCACATTCTTTACAGTAATATCTTGACCTGTCATGTTGCGGAACTTGAGCGTAATCTTGGATAGCATTCTTACTACATATAAATCCTTGACATTCGGTTGACCGTCAGAGCCGATAGTTACCTCCTGTTTATTGCTCATAGGAATACCATTCGTAATATCCATATCATTACCATTGACAGCAAATGATTTGGAATCGAAGTCAGGAGAACGAGAACCCTCCGTAATTGTACCGAGATCAGCATCTGATATATTGGCAAAAGAATAGACCGTATAAGTGGTTCCTGCTTCCAAACCGGTAACTGTTACAACATCTTTCTTATCTTTGCCTTCTTCTACGGATGGCTGCTTGACAACTTTCGCTACCGTTCCAGACTTTACAAAGACAACTGTCCAACTCTTCATGTTCTCTTCTTTAGAACCGTCATCCCATGAATTGGGTTTTCCTGCTGTATAGGTTTCTGCACGGGAAGAAGCAGAACTTCCTGATACTGGAGACAGATTAAAATGGAGAGTATATGTCTTGTTGGTGATACTTCCCGGATCAGAAGCATCACTATCTGGCGAACATGCTGCGAAAGTCAGAAGCAGCATCACCAGGCAAGCCATATATTTCATTATATGTTTTCTCATTTTAGTTATACTTTGTAAATTAATCTTAGAGTTTAATATATTACTTCCCCATGGTCGTAATGTGCCCAAGGGACTACATGTATGGTCAACTTGATACCTTTAGACTTTCCTTCTACACCATCTACCTTTACCTGATAGATGTTGTTGCGAACTACACCAAAATGCATCGGGTCAGCTTTGGTTCCACTTCCTGAAGGGTCGCTATGACGGAGCGTATAGGTATATTCCTTTTCTGTTTCAGTTGCACCAGCTTTAGGCTGCTTCTTGGTTGCATCCCATTCGGAAGACTCGTAATACTTGCCTTTAAAGATAAGGCCTGTAGAATTAGCCTCGGCGTTATCGGTGGTTGTATTCTCCATCACATAATCGAGGATATAACTTGGATCTGTTGTACTGGTAGAAGTTGTCTCCTTTACATTATAAAAAGATGCAGGACCTTCGGCTTCTGCGAGAGTAAGACCAGTACGATCCTTTGTCCAAGGGCAAACCACATAATTAGTAGAAGCCTTAGTAGTAGCATCCATTTCTTCCAATCCGAAATAAGTAACTGCAGATACATCTTTATCTGAAGAAACTCGCTTTATCAGGTATTCTCCTGATGTCATAACATTGGTAGGAGTAACAGATTCGAGCTTAAAACCACCTATTACATTCGTACCATCCATTACGTTATAATAATAACCTTTATCTGTATCAACATAAGTAGCATTTGGAATGATGTCGATACGGGCAGCCAGGCGCTCGATGTCTACATCTACCAGGTACGGATCTGTTTCTGAACCTTCCGTTGTGAAATCTATCTTTGCATCTGCCTTTGATGACATAATGAAGTTTGAGAATTTTGAAATATCTGCATTTCGGGTACATACCTTCGACATCTGCAAATCTCTTACTTCACTTATCTTCTTTCCTTTACATCTGGAAGTCATATCGTCTGCATTGGCTATCACTATAACATGATAATTCTTGCTGCCAACAATTGCAGCATCGATTTCTCTTGGACCGGTAGTATAAGTTGCATCTTTGCCAGAAGAAGTTGTTTCCTTATTTAAACCGGTAAATGTATATACATAATCTATTTTTGCATCAGCTTCCGACAAGTCATCTTTATCAGATTTATATAGTAAGACGGTAAGAGAATTGACATCATTTTCATGATTGATTCCTTGTTCTCTTCCATCTCCTTCTTCACCTCCTTGAGGTCCTTTAGTTGCCCTACTCGCTCGTGTATCTCCACTACCTTCCACCGTTACCTTTACCTGCAGATATGCCTTCATATCTTTGCTTGGCAGAGGCAAATCACTAGTAGTGTCACTCGCACAGGATGCGAACGACATAACTAGCAAAAGGGCTAGCAATGAGAGGGTTATTTTCTTCATCTTAAACATACACATTTTCTTTTTATATCGGCTTACAGAAAGCCGGGTAGGACATGTTAATGGAGTTCTTCTGGTTGGAATCGTTTACTCCAACTCAACGCATTCACACTGATGGTGATACGGCAATACTTAAACTTGCCACCCTGGATAAAGAACTGAAGTTTGTAATCGTAGGCACGGTCTAGGAATTCCTGTGCACTGTAACTGTACTCCTCGCTGGTGCGAAGTATACTTAAGAGTTCAGGCAAATCTACATTGACTACTGTATTTCCTGTCTCCTTACTCTTAATCAGGAGTCGGCCATCCAGGTTGTAATCTTTGTGCTTCAGAATGCGGGAAGTCATAAAGTCGGCATTGGCAGTCTTGCCCTGCTCGTCCTCATCTACCGTATTCCATGTAGCATGAGGGGTATAAATGAGTTTACGGCTCTCATCGAGAGAGTTATCCCAAAGGATGCGGGCATTATGGTCTTCGATGGTCATCGTGTAGTCGTTGACATCCATATCCTGTGGAGAGTCAAGGTCACGAAGCGCTACGTTGATCTTCTTGGTATCACGCACCAGAGGGATGGTTGCATAAGAAGGGTTTGAGGATGATACCTCTACTGCCTCCAGCAGTTTACCATGCCAGAGGGTATCGAGAGGAAGGCTGTTGTTGACAACCTCATCATACTCTCCCCTATTTTCATGGTCGAGATTCACTTCCAGTTTCTGCATCTTATCTTCTGTAGCCGATGGAGCGGTACGAACGAACTTGGCGCGGCCTGAAGTTAACTGGTCGGCGTAAGCATTCTGTCCGGCAAGGGCAAGGAACTGATATTTACCTGGCTGCAGGTTCTCGACGTGCATCACATAATTTGGGTCTTTGAGAGGCGATGATAGCGCAGAATTCGTCTCGGTCTGTTGGGTTATATAGTTTCCGTTCTCGTCGAATACATACAGTGTTACCTGTCCAACATGGTCGTTGAACATGTCGGCACGCTGGAGGTTATAATCATACTTAAACTTCACATATACACCATTAGGACAATCGCTGTAATCCTGGTGCCACATATCGTGGCATGAGGTCGCGACGGTCAGGGTCATGGCAGCTGCCATGACACCCCTCAACCATTTATTTATCTTCTGCGCTATCATATCGCTAATCAATTATTATTTTCTATATTTTATCTTTTATCAAATTACTTTCCGAGGATAGTACTCTGTGTACGCTTAGCCCAAGAGAGGACGTTAATCTTAGCAGAGATATAAGCATCGATGTTATCATCAGGAGTGGTATCTGTAGTGATATCTGGAACAACAGGAGAACCGATCTTCTTGATAGCAGTAACATCAATGTCATACCAGTTGTTACGAACCAATCCATAACGGCCCAAATAGTTCTGCTCCTTATTATTACCTGGATAAGCTACTGATGCAGATGGCTTAGTTGTCTCCCATGTATTCCATGGAGCAAGATCACCAGCACCAGTATCATCACCTGCAAAATGCTTGATTCTTACCTCATAGTAAGAAGCACCATTGTCATACAGACGGATTACACGATTTGTATTAAGCTGATCCTTAATGGCATCCCAACCAGTAAAGGCTGAAGGAGTCGGAGTTGTTTTAAGTTTTGCTTGACCTGCAGCAGAAAGTTTAATATCTGTAACCTTCAAGATGCCATCTTTATCAGGAGCTGGAGCCCATGTAAGTTCGAAGTCTTTATTTTCCCAAGTAACTGTACCTGTAGCTGCCTGGTTGTCAGACAAGTACTTCTTCAAATCAACAATGTTAATATCTGTACCTAATACGTATGACATAACGGCAGCATCACGTTTGGCTTCTGTATCAAGGATAGCATTAGCTCCATTATTGGTATAGAATTTTTTACCACCATTAAATGTAACCTTTACCAAAGCACGGGTAGTATTTGAATAATCCATGTGGGCTACATCAAATGTATTCTCATGGCAATATACATAATTACCTGATGCAAGCCAACTTTTTACATCCTTAGCAGAAGTTACTGTATTGAAGTTAGCTTTATGAGTTGCTGCATCAAATTTCTTGTCATATGTTGGGTCTACACACCAATAGGTACGATACAAATTATCTTCTGGCTGCTTTGATGTAGCACCCAATTTGGTATCACCTACAAAACGAGAATTAAGAGTTGGGGCAAACTTCTCTGAAGAGTATTTCAGATAAGTACCAGCATCAATTCCCATATTGCGAACAATGTATGAAGACTTGGTTGTATTATCAAGTACCCAACCATCGAATGTGTACTTCAGATTATCATCTGTAGTATTACCAGAAGCTATTGAGTTCAAGCTAACCTTAGCAACACCACGCTCTACGAATACAGAAACGGCAGGGTCATTTATAGCCTCATTTCTAGTTTCTTTAATCTTAGACAAATCAACCTCAGAAAGGGTTGTATACTCGCCATCAGGTGCAGAGGCATTACCTGGAGTTGCACTGACAGGAGCATTTGCCATGAAGAATCCTGTACCAGTCATCGCATTTTCTGTGGTCAGGGCCAAAATGTCCTTATAAGTTTTGCCTGTTAAATCTTTCGTACCACCCTCAAGCAGTTGACCATTACTTGCAGTAAGAATACTATTGTCATTCAAAAGGACAAGTGCAAAAACTTTTTTAGCTGTTGTTGACTTAATCTGGGTAACAACACTATGAGTAGAAGTGATGTTGTCTTTATCAGTATCAAGTTCAGAATCTGTCAAATCCAATTTGTAAGCAGCAAGCAATGTATATTCGCTTTCTGAAGTCTTACCTGTAGCATCGAACAAAGCCAAGATACCATTCTTTACCTCATACTCTGGTAACAATCCGTCCTCATACTTGTCATTTTCTGCACGTGTTGTGCTGCCAGAACGAGTTGGGAGATTAACAGAGATGGACATAAATCCATTACCGTCCTTGTTAAAACCTGGATTTCCAGTTCCACCACCATTCAAATCATCACTACTTGAACAAGAACCGAGCATCAGCCCCGCCAATGCAACGGAAAATAATAAAGTCTTTTTCATCTTGTAAGTTATTATAATTGTTATTAATATTTTATTTCTTTACTTATAAACGCTCTTAAAAATCTAATTGTATTACATTTTTATATATTTGGTTTACAAATCATCTAATACGTTATATTTGAGTCACTTTCTGAAGTTGTACTTAGAAAAGTTTTGCCTGAGCTAGGAGCCTGTCCCAGGCCAGGGCAGTACCCTGGCTCTAAGGAATAGCTATATTGTCCTAAACAGACAGTATGTATAACTTTATAGATTCTGTAAATTTTCTTTTGCAGAAGCAACACCTGCCTTGGCTGCCTGCTCCAGATAATAACGAGCTTGCTTCTCGTTGCCCTTCAGCATCTCATAGACTCCTCGGGCATTCTGGGCATCAGCACTGGTTCCAGCCTTGTCGAGATATTGTTTCGCATTATCTGCATCACCGGCATTCAAGCGGGTTATGGCTGCATTCAGATTCGCTGTCTCATTCTCTGGGAACATGCGGACGGCGATCTCCATCACTTCATTAAACTCCTTGCTGCCTGGCTCGTAAGTCTGGGCTACCATGAACATCTCCTCCTGGCTCAACTGCTGTGGCTTGGTCTTGATAATCTCCTTTGCCTCTTCCACATCGAAAGGTTTCACCTTATAAGTAATGTGGTAGTCGGAATGGCGGAGGGCTGGATACCAGGTGTCGAGCATAAAGCGATACTCTGAAAGATACTGCTTCTTAATCTTCAACTCGCGGGCATCCGGATTCAGACTCTTATCGGCAATAATCGCCAGAATGGCATCCTTATGCTCCAGGTTGCTACCTTTAATATAAGCTATCAGACCATCCCAATCCTCTGGAGTAGAAGAAACCGTGAAGAGGTTGTTTGGCAACTTCACCATCCGGCGCACATATTCGGTCAGCGTCTTGGCACGGTTCTTTGCCAGATAATCATTATGGGTGTAAGGACTCTCAGGTGATGCATAACCATGAATGTTGATGCCGCTCACTTCGAGGTTCCTGTCTTCCTTCAATGCATTGATGGTGCGGATGATGCTATCCAACTGTTCCGGATTACGGCGGTAATCAGGATGCAGCTCGATACGGTCTACCGGGAAATCGATATAAGCACGCTTATCCAGATGACGGACCTTGATTGCCTCTACCTCCGGACGGACGAAAGAAGCTACCGGCTGGCGACGGCGAGAAACCGTGAAATCGTTGCCATCCTGCAGATCACCACAACCGCAGAGGTCTTCGTGAATATCCAAATCGTAGTTTCTTTCCTTAGAAGAGAGAGGAACGGAGGCAAGATACTTCACGGTCTGCTGCTTCTTGTTGTCTCGCTTCACCACCAAAGCCTGAGGTGAAAGCTGCAACTGTTTCTTCCCTACTCCACGGTCATACATAATCTGCTGTCTTCTGCCGTTGATAACAATCTCCGGCATCTTGAGCAGCTCACCTTTATGCTTGATCATCGGAGTATAGACAAGCTGGTTGTTGGTAGGGAGATCCAGGGAATCGAGATTCAGATCCATCGCAACCGTAACCAGGTCATTATGATGAGACATCTGTACATTAGATACCTGAATCTTATCGGCAGCCAACTTGAGACTCTTGCAATCCTGGGCTGCAAGAGGCATAGCCATCAAAAGAGAGCTGAATAATAATATGTAGTTCTTGAAATCTTTCATACTCATAGATTATGTTTAATGAGTTACAACATATAAATAAGAGAAATGGCTGCCTTGGTAGGACCCACGTAGTTGTCATGAGATGACTTCTCCTTCTCGCCACAGGCACCGCACTTGAACTTGTCGTACTGGATATAATCATATCCGAAACCTACAGAGGTTTCCAGGTTCCAGTGCTTGGAAAGAGGCCATTGATAACCAGCGGTCACACCACCACCTACATACCATCCTTCATAGCGATGGTCGCGTAGTGATTTGAAAATGCCAAGGGGTAACTTCACTCCTCCTGCATTAAACTGTCCGCCCATGGCATGAACACCCAAGAACCAGCCATTGAAGCTCTGGCAGAACCAGTAACGGTATTCTGGTTGCAAAAGCCAATGACGAAGGCTTGACTGGTCGCCACCGGACTGTTTCCAAGGATTGAAGCCAAAGAATACCTGAGCGGTATGCTTCTTGCCTAAGGCAGTCTCGACACCGAGATTAGGAGTTGTTGTAGCCCAATATAAGAGGTTGGACTTGACTCCTGTGTTTTGCGCATAATTAGCTAGCGATACAAATAAGAGTAACACTGTAGCTAAAATCAATCGTTTCACCATCTATTAAAGAGTTTAATTTATTCTATTTTTTTTCGCTTTTACTATATAAATAGGTAATTATAAAAATTAACCGTTTACATGATAGTTCGCATTATCTGGGGGGCAAAGGTAATAAAAAAAATGAATGGGGGGGGAATTTTCGCAACTTTTTGGTGGAAAGAAACATTTTAGTACGTTATTTTGCTGATTTTATAAATGTAAAATCCACAATTCATTAACATTTTATACATAAACATCACTCAAGAAGATTCACCATCATTTTTGAGAGAAAATGAAAGTGTAGACTATGAGAATACAGAAAAAAAATATAAAGGTAAAAGGGATTTAAAGGCAAAAAAGTAAAAGGGTAAAAAGGTAAAAGGAGCTGCGCCCATCTATCTGTAGGAAAAGCGGCGTTAGAAAGCAGAACTGTAGGAACACAGAAAAGCCTCAGAAATCTTTCGAAATCTGAGGCTCTTGATAAAAGGAGGCGGCTAC
>OIYH01001236.1_pt1 | contig 15464 bp, 8 predicted proteins | sample 1587911 | NCBI WGS metagenome assembly OIYH01 (sample SAMN03283252) | human gut metagenome | biome: human-associated habitat; material: feces | host: Homo sapiens | place: USA | collected 2013
CTTTTATTATAGCGATATATTGCTTGTTAGGCAATCTCATATGTTGTATAATAGAAGTAGGAAGGAGGCGAATAAAATGGAACATAAAAAGATGGCGGATTATGCCTGTCATTACGGCCTGAAAGTCCGCATCTACCCCAGTCAGCAACAGAAAGCTTTTTGTGATTTTGTAATAGATGTGTTATAATGGCCTAATGTCAGGATAATACATTTTGTGATAACTTCTCTATAGAAAACATGTTAGATATCAATATGTTTTACATGTGAAAATAAAAAACACGGCAGATATCATCAATTTTCATGAATCTCCACCAATATAAATTTATTTATAGCAAATAGCAGATAAAAGTATAAATGTATCGCTGGTGGGTGTCATATGGGGGCGATGAAAGAAACCAGAGAAATGTATGAATCTAGGGAAGGAAAAAGAAGAGAGGGTCATGAATATGTTGGCAATGTACTACCGTGTGTCCATGGATCATATGACGGGACTCACGGATCAATGCTGAAAATGTCGGGAATAATCAGTGGAGTAAAGATACATTATGACCAGTACAAGGGGAGGAAATATTTATGAAGAACAACCGTCTGTCTATCGGCCAGATGGCAAAATTGAATCATACGACTTTGGCAACGCTGCGTCTCTATGACAGGATGGGCCTTTTGTCACCGGCTTACGTCAATCCGGAGACGGGCTACCGCTTTTACGATGTCCGCCAGTGTGCGACGTTTCAGCTGATCCAGAACAACAAGAACCTCCACATGAGTCTCAAGGACATCAAATCCATCCTCGACAAGAGTGACGTTCATTATATGCTGGACCTTTACAATGGCAAACTGGCCGAGCTCGAAAAAGAAAAGAGAGCACTGGAAATCAAGGTGAATACGCTGAAGAAAATCATGGAATGGACGGATTTTTATCAGCACCGTCCGCCGGTGGATACGTATTCTCTGGCTTATCTGCCGAAACGCTACATCTATACCAAGCCCGCCGACCGTGATTATTTCCGCGAGGACTTTGGCAGTTTCGTCTACGGCATCTCGTACTTGGAAGCGCATCTGTGCCAGGAGAATCTCCCGCAGATTTGCCTGTATACCTCGTTCGTATCGATGGAAAAAGAAAATTTCCTGCAAAAGAATTATCAGGCCAGTGAAATCGGCGTGCAGGTCGGGGAAGAGGAACAGCATCATGCGGGCGTACAGGTCGAGGCAAGCGGCACATTTGCCTGTGCCTACTTCGACGACTTCTCCCGCGTACATGAGTATCTTGACCATCTCTATAAGTACTGCAAGGAAAACACCTATAAAGTCATCGGCGACGTACAATGCCAGCTCATCGGCGCTACCGACGCCCACGACTTCCGCAAAACCGCAGAATTCATGTGCCTGCAGGTTCCGGTGAAAACACAGAATGGTATACAGTAAGAGCTGAAGGTATATCTTGCGAAGCAAATTGATTTTGCAGCTGTCAGGTGAGTCGAAGCAGTATTCCTTGATTATGTGGTGCGATCGTAAAGTCCAACTGAAAAATTATAAATGGCCCGATGTTCAATCGTTATATAGTTGATTCGCTGTATAACGATTTTTTATATCATGATTCTATAGCTATTGTGATAAAACATTTTATTTTATAAAAGGATAGCAAAATCTTATCATCATCATAGTAAAATATGGATGAAGTGTGAAGTATGGAAAAAACCGATGGTACTATCGGTTTAGGCGGCTTTTCTTTGGCCTGAAATCGTTTATGATGAAAGTATCGTAATCAATCAGGAGGAATATGAAATGGAGAGAAGAGCGGTTCTTTTGGATTTGAAGGACAATGTCGCGACGTGTACGGGCGAGGTCCGCAAGGGCGACATGGTTGTGGCTGTGGGCGATGAGAAGGTCGAGGTCACTGCAGCTGAGGACATCCCGATTTGGCATAAGATTGCGCTGAAGCCAATCAAAAAAGGCGAGGCTGTCATCAAGTACGGCGAGATGATTGGCGAGGCTGATCGAGATATCGCAAAAGGCGGCTGGGTGTCGCATGAAAATATCCACAGTGTGCCGCGCGATTATGCGAGTGAGTATATCTTGAAAGGGGATGCCTGAGATGGAGTTTTATGGGTATCGCAGAAAAGAGGGCCGTCCGGGCATCCGCAATCACGTTCTGCTGCTGCCGACCTGTGCCTGTGCCAGTGAGAGCTGCCGCATTGCTGCTTCGCAGGTGCGCGGGGCGGTCAGCATCGTCTTTAACACGGGCTGCAGCGATGTCGCGGCCAACACGGCCATGAGTCAGAAGGTCCTGACGGGCTTTGCGCTGCATCCGAATGTTTACGGCGTGGTCATCATCGGCCTTGGCTGCGAGACGGTGCCGCATGCGAAACTGCGTGAGAAAATCCAGGCGCAGACGTCAAAGCCCGTGGTGTCGTTTGGCATTCAGGAAGAAGGCGGCACGCTCAAGACGATGGAAAAGGCCGTGCGGGCGGCACGGGAGATGGCCGCGGAAGCCGGCATGCAGCAGAAAGAACGCTTTGACATATCCGAGCTTTTGATGGGCATCGAGTGCGGCGGCAGTGACGCGACTTCGGGCATTGCCTCAAATCCGGCCGTGGGCAGCCTCAGCGACCGCCTTGTCGACCTCGGGGCTTCGACCATCATGAGCGAGTCGATTGAATGGATTGGCGGGGAGCACGTGCTCGCCAGGCGCGCAGCCACGCCGGAAATCCATGACCAGATTATCCGCGTTTGTGAGGCTTACGAAAAACATCTTCTGGGAGCAGGGCAGGACTGCCGTGCGGGGCAGCCGACGCCGGGCAATAAAGCCGGCGGTCTGTCGACTATTGATGAGAAGAGCCTCGGCTGCATCCGCAAGGGCGGCACACGTCCGATTGTTGAAGTATTGGAACAGGCGGAGCGTCCGACGAAACAGGGAGCCATTGTCATGGACACGGCCGGCTACGATATTTCTTCGGTGACATCGATGGTGGCGGCGGGCTGTCAGGTCGTCATCTTTACGACGGGCCGCGGTACGCCGACGGGCAATGCTATTGTGCCGGTCTTCAAGGTCACGGCCAATGCCCATACGTACAGCTGGATGGAAGACAATATGGACGCCGACCTTTCGCCGATTCTCAGCGGGGAAAAGACGATTGCGGAATCTGGCAGGATGCTGCTGGAGAAAATCCACGAAGTGGCCAATGGCCGTTTGACCAAGGCGGAAGCTTATGGGTTCTCGGATATCGCCGTCGACCACGTCTGCCGTTTCGTCTAATATCGAAACAGAAAAGTCAGCCGCGCTGGCTGTCTCCTGTCTGGAGCAGCGGCGCGGCTGACTTTTTTATTTTAGATTCTGTTTATGTGCGGTTTATCTTTTTTCTTTATATTAAGGAAGGAAAGTCAGCAGATGGACTGGACGGCTTCGCGGAGTTTTTCGTTCGTTTCTTTGTCCGGCGTGTTGAGCAGGCGCTGTTTTTCGAGGACGATTTCGCAGCCGGCGGCTTTGAGTTCGTCTTCGACGAGGCCGATGCTCTGGCCGCCCCAGCCGTAGGAGCCGAAGGCGAAGGCTTTGTGGCCTTTGGCCGTGAGGCCTTTGAGGTAGCAGAGGAAGGAGGCAATCGTCGGCAGCATCTGGTTGTTGATGGTCGGCGAGCCGACGGCGAGGTATTCGCTCGTGAGGATGTCGGTCATGATGTCGGACAGGGCGTTTTTCTTGATGTCGTAGAATGTCGCGGGCACGCCTTTTTCTTCAAAAGCTTCGGTAATCGTGCGGGCCATCTTTTCCGTCGAATGCCACATCGTGTCAAAGACGACGACGGCGCGCTTTTCGAGGACGCCCGTCGACCATTTCTCGTAGAGGTCGTGGATTTCCTTGATGTGGGAACGCCAGATGATGCCGTGGCCCGTCGCAATCATCTCGATGTCGAGGTTCTTGAGGTCCTTGAGGGCTTTTTGGGCCTGACGGCCGTAGAGCATGAGGATGTTGGCATAGTATTTCTTGGCTTCGTAGTAGAGCACGCCGAGGTCGTTCTGGTCGTCGAAGCGGTTGCTCGAAGCGAGGTGCTGGCCAAAGGCGTCGTTCGAGAACAGGATTTTTTCCTCAGGGCAGTACGTGACCATGCTGTCCGGCCAGTGGAGCATCGGCGTCGGCACGAACTGCAGCGTGCGCTTGCCAATCGTCAGCGTGTCGCCGGCCTTGACGCCTTCGTACGGCAGCTCGCCGTAGCGCGACTTGAGGCCTTTGAGGCCGTTCGGGATGCTCGTGATGACTTTGGCATTCGGGCAGTGGGCCATCATGAAAGGCAGGGAGCCGGAGTGGTCAGGCTCGACGTGGTTCGAGATGATGTAGTCAATCTTCGCCGGGTCGATGACGGACGAGATGCGTTCGAGGAGTTCTTCCTTGAACGGCTCCTTGACCGTATCAATCAGGGTGACTTTATCATCGAGAATCAGATAAGCGTTGTAGCTCGAGCCACGGCTCGTCTCATAGCCATGGAAGCTGCGCATGGACCAGTCAATGGCACCAACCCAGTAAATGTCTTTGCGGATTTCAACTGCTTTCATGTTTTAAACCTCTTTCTTATGACGTTTATGGCAAAACTGGCATAAATTTTCACATTATGCTTCTATTTTATATCGACTCCGGCCGCTTGTAAATATCGATTGTCACATTGGCCGGTATGATGTATCCTATAATCAATCTATTTCGTTTTATTTTCTATCTGTTATATATAAGGGAAGGGAAGAATATGCGTCATCGATTTGCTCAGATGGACCGGCGGCAGGTCATTGCGGCCGGCGTCGTTTGTCTCGTACTGCTGGCTCTGGCACTCCATACGTATTTTGGCGGGGGCAGTCAGGAGAAAAAGAAGGTCTCCCACGGCAAGCCGCTCGTTAAGGTCGTGACGGTGAACCGCGCGGACATGATGCGCCATATCGCGCTGTCGGGACAGACGGTGGCCGATGCAAATATCCCGCTGGCGCCGAAATACACGGGACGCATCACGGCGGTCAATGTCAAGCTTGGCGACGAGGTCAAGGCGGGCGAGGTCCTCATGGTGCAGGATACGAGCGACCTTGACATTTCGATTGCCCAAAATGCGGCGGCAGCGGGCGCGGCGCAGGCCGATGCACGCGAGGCCACGGCGTCGTATGATGCCAATTACATCAAGGCGCGCAATGACCTCGAGCTTGAGCAGAGCAAATACGAGCGCAATCAGTATCTTTTCTCGATTGGCGCGATTTCGCAGGATACGCTCGACAGCGTCAAGCAGGAATATCTGGCGTCAAAGGCGGCGTTTGACGTTCTGGCCGATCAGGTGCAGGGCGGCAGTGCCGCGAGCGTCGAATCGAAGCAGTATACGGCGGAAAAGTCGGAGCACGCGACCGACGCGCTGCGCCATCAGCGGGAGGACATGTACCTGCGTGCCCCGCGTGACGGCATTATCGGCTACCGCAATGCCGAAGTCGGTGCGATTGTCTCGGCCGGCACGAAGGTCCTTTCCCTCGTCGACAACAGCCATATCAATGTCGACTGCACCTTAGCCGAAAATGATGCGGCCATCCTCAAGACGGGCATGGATGTCAAAGTCACGATTGACGCGCTCGGCGCGGACTATGATGGCAAAATTGTCTACGTGAGCCCCGCGATGGACGACTCGAGCAAGACGTATCAGGTCCGCATCGAACTCGCGGATTCGGCCGATGACATCAAGGCCGGCCTCTTTGCCCATACGGCCATTGACATCCTGCAGCGCCGCGATACCCTCTGCGTGCCGAAGGAAGCCGTGCTCTCGCAGAACGGCAAACAGACGGTCTTTGTCGTCAAGGCAGACGGCACGGTTGAGGAGCGCGAGGTCAAGATTGGCCTGATGAACGATGCCGAGGAAGAAATCCTCGACGGCATTGCGGATGGCGACACGGTCGTCGTGACGAATCAGGACAAGCTGCAGAATGGCAAAAAAGTCGACACGGAGCCCTATGAAGGCAGCGATACGGCAGACGAGGCAGCATCATGAACATCACACGCTTATCCATCAAACGGCCGGTCGGCATCACGATGGTCGTGGCCTTTTTTGTCGTGCTCGGCCTTTACAGCTACTACCGCATCGGCGTCGAACTGCTGCCGGCCCTCAATACGCCGTATGTGACGGTCACCGTAAAATATCCGGGGGCCAGCGCGGAATCAGTCGAGCAGGAAGTCGTCAAACCTGTAGAAGACGCCCTGTCCTCGGTTTCGGGCGTCAAGAAAATCACGTCGACAGCGAGTTATGAAAGAGCCCGCGTGACGCTCGAGCTTGACTTTGGCACAAATTCGGACACCGCGGCCATCGACGCGAGCAAAAAAGTCGATGCCATCAAGAATAAACTGCCCGACGAGGCCGACTCGCCGGTCGTCGTCAAGCGCGATATGAACGCGAAGCCGATTGTCGAGCTCGCCGTGCTGTCGAATCACAGCCTTGCCGATACTTACACGGAAACGGAAAATGTCTTTTCGGAAGTCCTGCAGCAGGCCGAAGGCGTCTCCGAGGTCGAGCTGCACGGCGGCCGCGATAAGGAAGTCGCCATTGATGTCGACCGCGACAAGATGGCCGCGTATAAACTGACACTCGCGAAGATTTCCTCAGCCATCAAGAACGAAAACCAGCTCGTGCCGTCGGGCTCGGTCTTCACGGAGACGACCAAGTCGGATGTCCGCGTCGTCGCGCAGTTCAAGAAGGCTTCGGATATTGAAAAGATTCAGGTGCAGAACACGGCGGGCGAGATGATTCCGCTGACGTCGGTCGCCACCGTGCAGGAGCGCGATGCCCGCGCGGAACGTTTCGGCCGGCTCAACGGCGAAGATGCTATTAACGTTCTTGTTTATAAGAACAGCGATGCCAACGTCGTCGAGACCGCGGCCAATGTCATCAAGAGCGTCGAAAAACTGCGCAAGACATATCCTGACTATCAATTTGTCGTCGTCTCGAACGATGCCGACTACGTGCAGAACTCCCTGCACAGCACGATGAACACATTGATGGAAGGCCTGATTACTACGGGCCTTGTCTTGTTCCTCTTCCTGCGCGGCTGGCGTTCGACAGCGGCCGTCATGATTGCCATCCCGACATCTTTGATATCGACGTTCTTTGTTATGTACCTGTTCGGCTTCACGTTCAACATGATGTCCCTCATGGGCATGACGCTCTGCGTCGGCATCCTCGTCGATGACTCGATTGTCGTCCTTGAAAACATCGTGCGCCACTTGAAGATGGGCGAAAAGCCGGATGACGCGGCGGAGAAGGGGCGTACCGAAATCGGCATGGCGGCCATCGCCATCACGCTCTGCGATGCTGCCGTCTTCATGCCGATTGCCTTCATGCAGGGCATGACGGGGCAGTATTTCCGCCAGTTCGGCCTGACGATTGTCTTTGCCGGCCTGTTCTCGCTGTTTGTCTCGTTTACCCTGACCCCGATGCTGGCCTCGCGCTTCTTTAAGAACGGCTACCATCCGGGCAAAAGCCGTGTCTGGCAGTTCATGGACCATCTCGAAGAACGGGCCCAGTATTATTATGTAGCTATCCTCGGCTGGAGCCTGCATCATCAGAAAAAACTGCTGCTGTCGATTCTCGCCGTCTTCATCGCCGTCGTTTCCCTGGTGCCGCTCGGCGCGGTCGGCATGGAGTACATGCCGCAGACGGATGAATCGAGCTTTACCGTCAATATTCAGGCCCCGGTCGGCGCGTCGCCGGAAGAAACGAACCGCGTGGCGAAAAAGATAGAGGGGAAGCTCGCGGAAATCCCTGAGGTCAAATACTACATGTCGCAGGCGGGCGGCAGTACGGCCTATGAGGGCCGCATCAAAGTCCAGCTCGTCGACCGCAAAGACCGCAGCCGCACCGTTTGGCAGGTCGCCAACGATGTGCGCGAATTTGCCGCGACCATCAAGAACGCCGATGTGCGCGTCGCCGAGACGCAGACCAATGTCGCCGGCATCGCGGGCGGCGGCGGTGCGAAAAATGGCGGCGGCGCCCTGCAGATTGAACTGCGCAGCAACAATGCCGACGAAATCGACGCCGCAGCCGAAAAGACCATGAACATCCTCAAGAACGACATTAAGGGCGTTACCGATGTCAACTCGTCCTATGTCGAAGGCATGCCGGAGCTGCGCCTCACGGTCAACCGCGAAAAACTCAAAGCCTACGGCACCTCCCTGCAGGATGTTGACACCGCCTTTGCCTCGGCCATTTCCGGCCTGTCAGCCGGCGAGCTCAAGAACGACGCGACGAATGGCGGGCAGGATACGAACATCAAAGTCCGCTTCAAGGACGCCGCAAACTACAAGGCATCTGACGTCGCGCGCGTGCCGCTCTCGGCCTCGGGCAAACTCATCTACCTCGGCGACGTTGCCGACATCAAGAACGGCAGGGGCCCTGTGAGCATCCGCCGCGTCGACAAACAGCGCTCCGTCGCCATCGGCGCCAACCTCAGCGGCCGCCCGATTGGCGATGTCACCAAAGACGTCAACAAAGCCCTGAAAGATGCCAACCTCGGCGACGGCGTGACCTATCAGTTCAAGGGACAGGCCACCAAGATGAACGAAACCTTCAGCGAGCTGCTCTCCGCCCTGTTCCTCGCCCTCGTCCTCATCTACATGCTGCTCGCCGTGCTCTACGAATCCGTCATCACCCCGTTCATCCGCATGTTCTCCCTGCCCCTCGGCATCATCGGTTCCATTCTCATGCTGTTTTTGACGCATAACACACTCAATCTCTTCTCCATGATCGGCATCCTCGTCATGGACGGCATCGTCGCCAAAAACGGCACCCTGCTCATCGACTACACCCTGACTCTCATGGATAGGGGGAAGACCGCCCTCGAAGCCGTCATCGAAGCCGGCCGCGTCCGCTTAAAGCCAATCTTCATGACCACCATCACCATGATGGTCGGCATGACCCCAATGGCCCTGGCCATGACTCCAGGCTCCGAATCCCGCGTCTCCATGGCGTGGGTCATCATCGGCGGCCTGCTGACCTCGACCGTCTTCACTCTTATCGTCATCCCCATCATCTTCCTCTTCTTTGCAAGACATACAAAGTCAAGACGCCTCTAAGAAAAATTTTCTTCAAAAAAATCCTTGCATCCTTCGCCCACATCCTGTATAATAGTTTTTGTTGTCGGGATGTGGCACAGTTTGGTAGCGCGCTTCGTTCGGGACGAAGAGGCCGCAGGTTCGAATCCTGTCATCCCGACCATTTTTATAGGAAGTAAAAGATCAGTCCGCTGTGACTGGTCTTTTTTTATGTCTGTCTATACCTTGCTGTAACCTCCGTTTAATGCTAAAATGTATATTTGTAAACCTCTGAATGAAGGAGTGGATTCATTTGAACATTTTTCGGACCAAAAGCATCGCGGAATATCAGGAAGATGCCTCAAAGTCGCATCTGAAACGCGCGATGGGCTCCCTCGATGTCACGCTCTTGGGCATCGGCGTCATCGTCGGCACAGGTATTTTCGTCCTGACGGGCGTGGCCGCGGCGAAATACGCGGGGCCGGCCCTCATGCTGTCGTTCCTCATCGCGAGTATTGCCTGCGGCTTTGTCAGCATGGCGTATTCCGAGCTCGCCTCGATGGTGCCGGTCGCCGGCAGTGCCTATGCCTACGCCTACACGTCGGTCGGTGAATTCTTCGCGTGGCTCGTCGGCTGGAACCTCGTGCTCGAGTATTCCGTCGGTGCCAGCGCCGTGGCAGGCGGGTGGTCGGCTTATGTTGTCGGCCTCTTGAAGACTGCGGGCATTGAGCTGCCGGCAGCCTGGACCACCGTGCCGGCAGACGGCGGCATCGTCAATCTGCCGGCCGTGCTCATTACGCTGTTCCTGACGTTCCTCCTCGTGCGCGGTGTACGTGAGAGCGTCACGGTCAACAAGGTCCTGGTCGGCGTCAAGCTTGCCGCGATTTTCCTGTTCCTGTTCCTCGCGGCTCCGTCCGTCGACCCGGCCAACTGGGAACCGTTTATGCCGTTCGGCTTCCAGGGCGTTTCGGCCGGTGCCGCCGTCATCGTCTTTGCGTACCTCGGTGTTGACTCGATTGCGACGGCAGCAGAGGAGACGAAGAATCCGGCCCACGACATGCCGACGGGCATCATCGCATCGCTGCTCATCTGCACGATTCTTTACATCGCCGTGACGGCCGTCATGACGGGCAATGTCCCGTATACGGAGCTCGACAACGCAGAGCCGGTGGCCTTCGTCCTGCGTCAGCTCGGCTACCGCTTCGGCTCGGCCCTCGTAGGTACGGGCGCAATTGCGGGCCTCACGACGGTCCTGCTCGTCATGATGTACGCGCAGACGCGTGCGTTTTATGCGATGAGCCGCGACGGCCTCATTCCGAAGTCCATCTGCAAGGTCCATTCGCGCTACGCAACGCCGCACCGCATCACGATTATCGTCGGTGTCGCTGTCGCCATCATCAGCGGCTTTACGCCCATCAATGTCATTGCCGAGATGTGCAGTGTCGGCACGCTGTTTGCCTTCATCGTTTCGTCGGTCGGCGTCATGGTCATGCGCAAGAAGTATCCGGACCTCGCGCGTCCGTTCCGCTGCCCGGCCATTTACGTCGTCGGCACGCTGGCCATCCTGAGCTGCGCGTACATCATGTACAACCTCTCGTCGATGACTTGGGAGCGTTTCTGGGTATGGAGTGCCCTCGGCGTCCTGATTTATTTCCTCTACGGCGCACGCCACAGCCGTGAAAACAAACAGCAGAACCGCGCGGATTGAGCAAAAGAATTCTTTCTTGCTGTACAATTGACTATAGTGAAACAGATGTGAGGAATATTTCTTTACATTTTTTTACCTAGCACATATAATAAAGCTTGATGGTATGTCCCTCATATCATCAGGCTTTTCTATTTTTAATGATAGAAAATTTCCTATCTATACACAAAAATCCAACATCAGAGGGGAGTAAAACAAAACATGAGCAAAAAGATGAAAACCATGGACGGCAACACAGCTGCCGCCTACATCTCCTATGCTTTCACGGATGTCGCGGCAATCTACCCGATTACGCCGTCGTCGCCGATGGCAGAGCATGTAGATGAAATGGCTGCTAAGGGAGCCAAGAATCTTTTCGGCCAGAAAGTCAAAGTCATCGAGCTGCAGTCGGAGGCCGGTGCCGCAGGTGCTGTTCACGGTTCACTGCAGGCTGGCGCTCTGACGACGACATATACCGCTTCTCAGGGATTCCTGCTGATGATCCCGAATCTCTATAAGGTAGCCGGCGAGCTGCTGCCGGGTGTTTTCCACGTCTCGGCCCGTGCACTTGCCGCGAACTCCCTGAATATTTTCGGCGACCATCAGGATGTCATGGCCGCACGCCAGACGGGCTGCGCTATGCTTGCTGAGGCCAGCGTTCAGGAGGTCATGGACCTCTCGGCTGTGGCCCATCTCGTCGCCATCAAAGGCCGCGTGCCGTTTATCAACTTCTTTGATGGGTTCCGCACGTCGCATGAAATCCAGAAAATTGAAGTCGTTGACTATGATGACCTCGCCAAACTGCTCGACTGGGATGCCGTCAAGGCTTTCCGCCGCCGTGCGCTGAATCCGGACCATCCGGTCCTGCGCGGCTCCGCGACGAACCCGGATATCTACTTCCAGTCGCGTGAAGCAGCGAACAGCTACTACGACGCTCTGCCGGCTCTCGTCGAAGAGGCTATGGCTGACATCGCCAAAGTCACGGGCCGTGAGCATCATCTGTTCGACTACTATGGTGCCAAAGACGCCGACCGCGTGATTATCGCCATGGGCTCCGTCTGCCAGACGGTACAGGAAACGGTCGACTACCTCAACAGCAAGGGCGAGAAGGTCGGTCTCCTCAACGTTCATCTCTATCGTCCGTTCTCCATCGAGCACTTCTTCAAGTTCCTGCCGAAGACCATCCAGAAAGTCGCGGTCCTCGACCACACGAAGGAACCGGGCTCCCTCGGCGAGCCGCTGTACCTCGATGTCAAGGCTGCATTCTATCATTCCGATATGCATCCGACGATTATCGGCGGCCGTTTCGGCCTCGGCGGCAAGGACACGACGCCGGACCAGATTTTTGCAGTTTTCGAAGAGCTCAAAAAAGACGCTCCGAAAGACGGCTTCACGATTGGCATCGACGACGATGTCACGCACACGAGCCTGACGCCGGCCCTGACGGATGTCGACCTGACGCCGGCAGGCACGACGGCCTGCAAGTTCTGGGGACTCGGCTCCGATGGTACGGTCGGTGCGAACAAGAGCGCCATCAAAATCATCGGTGATAAGACGGATATGTATGCTCAGGCATACTTTGCTTACGACTCGAAGAAGTCGGGCGGTATCACGATGTCGCATCTGCGCTTCGGCAAATCCCCGATTACGAGCCCGTATCTCATCAACAAGGCAGACTTCATCTCCTGCTCGCAGCAGTCTTACGTTTATAAGTACGACCTGCTCGCCGGCCTCAAGAAGGGCGGCAAGTTCCTGCTGAATACGGTCTGGAGCGATGAAGAGCTCACGAAGCATCTGCCGGCTGCGATGAAACGCTACATCGCGAAGAACGACATCGAGTTCTACACGGTCAACGCTGTAGCCATCGCCAAGGGCCTCGGCCTCGGCGGCCGCTTCAACATGGTCATGCAGTCCGCCTTCTTCAAGATTACGAACATCATTCCTATTGATAAGGCTGTTACGTACCTCAAGGAAGCCATTGTCACGTCGTATGGCAGAAAAGGCCAGAACATCGTCGACATGAACAACGGCGCTGTTGACCAGGGAATCGAAGCCCTGCACCGCGTCGCTGTACCGGCAGAGTGGGCGGATGCTCAGGATGAGCCGCAGGCAAAACGCGACCTGCCGGAATTCATCACGGAAGTTCAGGAAGTCATGAACCGCCAGGAAGGCGACAAGCTGCCCGTCTCGAAATTTGCCGGCGACAAGGCCGACGGTACGTATCCGCTCGGCGGCGCTGCTTACGAGAAACGCGGCACGGCCATCAACGTTCCGGTTTGGAACACGGAAAAATGTATCGGCTGCAACAAGTGCTCCTACGTCTGCCCGCACGCTTCGATTCGTCCGGTCCTCACGACCGACGCCGAGCTCGAAGCTGCTCCGGCCGGCTTCCCGTCCAAGACGGTCCGCACGGTCAAGGATTACCACTTCACGGTGGCTGTCTCCACGATGGACTGCCTCGGCTGCGGCAACTGCGCTCAGGTCTGCCCGGTCAAGGCCCTCGACATGACGCCGCTGGATGATGACCTCAAGGCAAAACAGGCTTACTTCGATTATGGCGTCGATACGAAGAAGGTCGCACCGAAGAAGAACCCGATGAAGAAGGAAACGGTCATCGGCTCGCAGTTCGAGCAGCCGCTGCTCGAGTTCTCGGGTGCCTGCGCTGGCTGCGGCGAGACGCCGTACGCCAAACTCATCACGCAGCTCTTCGGTGACCGCATGATGATTGCCAACGCCACGGGCTGCACGTCCATCTGGGGCGGCAGTGCTCCGGCTATGCCGTACACGACGAACGCCAAAGGCCATGGTCCGGCTTGGGACAACTCGCTGTTTGAAGACAATGCAGAGTTCGGTCTCGGCATGTTCCTCGGCACGGAATCTGTACGCAACGGTCTCGCTGACGACGCGAAGAAGGCTCTCGAAGCAGGCCTCGGTAGCGCCGACCTGCAGGCTGCTCTCAACGAATGGGTTGAGAACCTCAACAACGGCAACGGCACGCGCGACCGCGCTGACCGCCTCGAAGCTCTGCTCGCTGTAGAAAAAGGCGACAACGAGCTCCTCAACAAGCTCTATGAGAACCGCGACTACTTCGTCAAACGTTCGCAGTGGATTTTCGGCGGCGACGGCTGGGCTTATGATATCGGCTACGGCGGTGTCGACCACGTCCTCGCTTCGGGCGCTGATGTCAATGTCTTCGTCTTCGATACGGAGGTTTACTCCAACACGGGCGGCCAGGCTTCGAAGGCTACGCCGGCTGCTGCAATCGCACAGTTCGCTGCGACGGGCAAGAAGACGCGCAAAAAGGACCTCGGCATGATGGCCAGAACGTACGGCTATGTCTACGTTGCTCAGGTGGCTATGGGCGCTGACCAGAATCAGCTGCTCAAGGCCATCACGGAAGCGGAGGCATATCCAGGTCCGTCCCTCATCATCGCGTATGCACCGTGCATCAACCACGGCATCCGCAAGGGCATGGGCTGCAGCCAGCTCGAGGAAAAACTCGCTGTCGAGTGCGGCTATTGGGCAAACTACCGCTACAACCCGCAGCTCGTCGGCACGGACAAAAATCCGTTCAGCCTCGATTCGAAGGCACCGGACTTCTCGAAGTTCCAGGACTTCCTCATGGGCGAGAACCGCTACATCAACCTCAAGCGCTCCTTCCCGGAGGCTGCCGATGCACTCTTCGAGAAGACGCAGCATGATGCGGAAATCCGCTACAACAACTACAAGACGCTCGCCGGCAAATAATACATATAATTTTGCGGCGTACGCATAAAAAGAGACCTGTCTCAAACGAGGCAGGTCTCTTTTTGTTGCAAGGCGGCCCATGATAATTTTGGCAAGGGGAGGATGCGATAAAGAAAGACGGAGAGGGCTGTCCAACGCTGCGCATGGCCGGCTGCTAAACTTATTTTTTGCCCTTTAATTCATCCTTGCGAAGGAGCTAAACGCGCTTTGCTTGAACGACGCTCCTTCGCAAGGGTTCTGGTCGGCAAAAAATAAGTTCTTCACGCAGGCGGCCAAAGCTCCGCTTATGGACAGCCCTCTCCTTACTTTCTTCCACCGAGGCCCATTCGCCAAAAGTATCTTTCGATAAGGGTAAGACACAGAATGAACTGAGGCGGGGGACCCTATTTCGCCTGCAGGAGCGCAATGACCGCCGACAGGCTGGGCCCTCAGAAAAAACAATCGAGAAACGGCGATGTGAGAACGCCGCGGCAGGCGGCGAAATGGCTGGGGAAGGAGAATGTTTCATGGGGCCCATTTTAATGGAGCGACGAAGCCGAAATAGGGTCCCCCGCCCCTTGCCTAAATGTATCTATGGGCCGTCTCGTTTTATCCGAGAATCGTGTCGAGTGCCATCATCAGGGTGAAGCCTACGGCGAAGGAGAGTACGCCAATGTTGGAGTGATGGCCGGCGCTCATTTCGGGGATGAGTTCTTCGACGACGACGTAAAGCATGGCGCCGGCGGCGAAGGCGAGGAGATAGGGGAGCACGGGCACGACGAAGCTGGCGGCGACGATGGTCAAAGCGCCGCCAATCGGCTCGACGATGCCCGAGAGCGTGCCGAGGATGAAGGCTTTATGGCGTCCTTCGCCGCTCGCGGCAAGCGGCAGCGAGATGATGGCGCCTTCGGGGAAATTCTGGATGGCGATGCCGAGTGACAGAGCGAGGGCCGCGCCGATGGAAAGGTCGGTGCCGCCCGTGAGCCAGCCGGCCAGTACGACGCCGACGGCCATGCCCTCGGG
>OIYH01001238.1_pt1 | contig 15445 bp, 15 predicted proteins | sample 1587911 | NCBI WGS metagenome assembly OIYH01 (sample SAMN03283252) | human gut metagenome | biome: human-associated habitat; material: feces | host: Homo sapiens | place: USA | collected 2013
CACGAATCTGTGTGGCAGCCCTTTTTTCTTAGGTATTCTTAGATTCAAGCCATTTGTGGGGAACGGCCTGATTTGGGGAGTATGCTGTTATGAAGGAAATCAGCGGTCAGCCGCAGGCTGCTCGAGCATGAGATCTTCAGACATCGTATTGCCTGCATAACTTGACGTATCCGTATAGACGGCCTGAGCTTCTTTGACGTCGTAAACATTGGCCTGCGTGCCGGCAGATGCCAGATTTGCACAGGCCGGCATGACGAGAAGAACTGCAGCGATAATTCCATAGACGATGTGTTTCGTTTTCATGATGATCCTCTCCATTTCTTTTCAACGCTTAGTAACCTGACGTTTCCTGTATTCTTTAAGTTTCTTACGGTGAACCTCTTACCTTCGACATCTTTATTATGCCATGGTCAAAGATATTTGAAAAACGGTTAAATTTGATATCATAATCGGTTTTGCCGATTGATTACAGAGCAAAAAGACGATACGATATATCTTACAGGAGCTATATTACAGGAAAATCTAAAATTGAGAAGGGAGCTGCATCACATGACAATCTTACAGATGCGCTATTTTTTAACGGTCTGCCGACTGCAGAATATCACCCACGCTGCTGCAGAACTGCACATCGCCCAATCCACATTAAGTCAGGCCATCCAGACCATTGAAGAGGAAACCGGCCTCAATCTTTTTGTCCGCAGCGGCCGCGCCATCATGATGAGTCAGGACGGACAGAGGCTTGCCCAAAAAGTTACGGCACTGCTGCGCGAAGTCGACCTCTTTGAAACAGATGTCCGGGAAATGGCACGCCGCCATGGCAAAATCCGGCTGGCCATCCCGCAGCAGCAGGCCTCTTTCATCATCCCACGTCTTTTGAACACCTTCTGCCCCGCACATCCGGAAATCGACCTCGATATCATCGAGCCGTCCGGCCTCGAATCCGCCCGCCTCGTACGCGAGGAAAAAGTCGATATGGCCATCGTCAATTACGACGGCGAGACGATGCCGGAGCTCCATTACCGCCGCATCACTTCACGCCCCATCAAATTTGTCGTCTGGCAGGGACATCCGTTAGAGCACTGTCAGAGCATCAGCCTGGCGGAAGCCCTGCAGTATCCTCTGGTCCTGCTTTCTGAGGAATTCTTTGTCACGCGGTTGCTGACCCGTATCACAGTCAAGCGCCATCTTGAACTCAACGCCTTGTATTATTCCCCTCACCTTTCTACCCTGTACAGCCTGCTGCGTGCTCATACCGCACCCAGCATCCTTTTCAGTCAGGCAGTCATCTCACTTGACGGCGTTGTGACCATCCCCTTTGATGAACCATTAGCCCTCACAAGCTGCCTCATCACCAAGAAGTCACGCCAGATTACTAAAGACCAGCGCCTTGTCATGAAGTTCATCCGTGAACAGCTGCTCCTTGACAGCATGAAGTCGTAATGGCACATAAAAAACGCAGTTCCCCGCTAAAATCAGGAAACTGCGTTTTATTTTATTTGAATTGATTCAGAGGGCGGCACGGCACAGCAAAAAATCGGTATTCTCCTCGCTGTACTCAATTTGTTCCGACCAGCGGCGTACGGATTCATGAAAATCTCCGGTCACGGCCGTTTCCAGGAAGATGTACATCGCATTGACTCTGGTATACGTAAGAATCTGGTCAAAATCAAATCGCTCGCTCTGGCCGAGCTGTCGGTAGAGGATGTATGTCTGCAGGCGGTCAAAATCGGCCTGGCAGAACTGCTTGACATAAGTCTGTGCACGCTGCAGGACTTTCGCTTCCGTTGATATCAGGGACGTCATATGCGACGTCCAGATTTCGTCAATGGGCTCCGTCTGCCGCATGAGCTGCAGCACGGCATGAATCTTTTCCGGACACAGCTCCGGCTCGAATGCGGGGACGGCTGACGGCAGACCGAGATACAGCAAAAGGGAAGGAAACTCCATACGAGCTTCCGGCCGTCCCTCGACCAAAAAGGTCAAGGGATTTTTACTGGCAAACAGCAGCTCCACGGCTTTTTCACAGGCAAGGCCAAAACCAGCCAGTTCTGCCTGACCGCACATGACAAAAAAGCGCGGGTGCATCGTGCAGATTTCGCAGAGGGCGTCTTCGTCCAAGGTGAGAATCAGGCGGCAGAGGCCATCCGCCCGCAGGAACGGGCAGCGTTCCTCCGGTGTCAGACGAAAAGAATACGTACCATCTTCTGCCTGCACGATATTTTGGCGAAGCTCCTCACCGATTTCTCCATCGAGAGTCAGATACCAGGCGGCCGTGGCCGCATCGATATCGATTTCCCAGCCGCGGCAGCAGCTGTGCCGGCATTTATCCGCCTTGCAGACAAAGTCCGGCACAAAATCCGGCCAGACGGTCACAATCTCATCCATTTCTTCCATATTACTCATAACGCGTATCAATCACGCGCTTCGTCTTCTTTTCGGAGCGCGGCAGGACGCCGATTTCGACGACTTTGACGAGCGGCGTAAAGCCGATGCGGCTCTTGACACGTTCGGCAATACGCTTCGCAAGGTCAAGGAAGTCGACGCTGCCGTTCGTCTCGACATAGAGGCGCATCGTGTCCTTGCCATCGAGATGGGAGATGTGAATCTGGTATTCACTCGAGACCTCAGGGAACGTCTTGAGGATTTCCTCAATCTGCGCAGGGAAAAGATTGACGCCCTTGATTTTGACCATGTCATCCGTGCGTCCCTGAATCATGTCGATGCGCGGGAATTTGCTGCCGCACGGGCAGTCGCCGGGGATGATGCGCGAAAGGTCGTGCGTGCGGAAGCGGATGAGCGGCGCACCTTCCTTCTTGAGCGTCGTAATGACGATTTCGCCCCATTCGCCGTCCGGCAGATTCTCGCCCGTATGCGGGTCGATGATTTCGAGGTAAATGAAATCATCCCAGTAATGGATGCCATCGTGGGCATCGCAGCTGATGCCGATGCCCGGACCATAGACCTCGGTCAGGCCGTAAATGTCGTAAGCATCGATGCCGAGCTTGTCGCAGATGGATTTGCGCATCTTCTCGCTCCAGCGCTCCGAGCCGATGACGCCCTTGCGCAGATGAATCTTATCGCGGATGCCGCGTTTTTCGATTTCTTCAGCCAGCAGCAGCGCATAGGAACTCGTCGCGCAGATGACGGTGCTCTTCATGTCCATCATCATCTGCAGCTGTTTTTCCGTATTGCCTGGGCCCATTGGCACGGCCATGGCCCCGAGCTTCTCGCAGCCTGCCTGAAAGCCGATGCCGGCGGTCCAGAGGCCGTAGCCCGGCGTAATCTGCACGCGGTCGCGGTTCGTCACGCCTGCCATCGCGTAGCAGCGGGCAAACTGCGTGGCCCAGTCATCAACGTCTTTCTGCGTATAAGGAATGATGACCGGCTTGCCCGTCGTGCCCGACGAAGAATGCATGCGCACGATTTTTTCTTCCGGCACACTCATGAGTCCCAGAGGATACGCATCCCTGAGGTCTTTTTTCTCCGAAAATGGTAGTTTCTTGAAGTCTTCCGGCGACGATACATGGTCGATGCCATATTCGCGCAGACGTTTGCCGTAGAAGCTGTCTGCCTTTAAAAGCTGGGTAATGCGCTCATTGACGAACGCGAGTTGTTCTTTCGTGATTTCCATGATATTCCCTGCCTTGAAATTACACTGTTATTCTGCGGCCAATGAAAATGCGTAGCGCAAGGCCTTTTCGTTGAGAGCGACATAGGCTGGCTTGACTTTCTGACGGATGGCCTGCAGCACATCTTCTTCCGTCAGAAAATCAAGGGCACCGCTCTCAAGGGCCGCGCCGAGCATGATAACATTGAGCGTCTTGGGATTGCCAATGACGGCCGCGGCCTTCTGTCCATCGATGACGAGAACATGCTCGGTATGTTCCCGAAGGTACTCGACCATTTCCGTGCCGTTGTAATCCGTCCCTTTCAGGGCCGCCGTCACGGGCATGATGGGATGCGAATTGACAACGACCGTGCCGCCTTTTTTGAGATACGGCAGCATGCGCACGGCTTCCGCCGGCTCAAAGGCCAGCAGCAGGTCTGCCGTGCCGCAGCGAATCATCGGGCTGCGGACGCCCTCGCCGACGCGCAGATGACTGAAAACAGAGCCGCCCTTCTGCGCCATGCCGATGGTCTCCGCACTCATGACGGGAAGTCCTTTATTCATGGAAGCCGCAGCGATGAGTTTAGAAGCCAGCACCGTGCCTTGGCCGCCGACACCTGTTAAAATAATATTTTTCTGCATCACTTCTGCCCTCCTTTATCCGTGACGTTCTTCTTGAATGGCGTGACTTCAATCGCATCAAACGGACAAATCTGCGCACAGATGCCGCAGCCTGTGCACTGCGAAGCATCAATCATGATTTTGCCGTCCTTAACGACAATGCCCGGACAGCCGATTTCGCGGATGCATTTTTTGCACTTGCGGCAGGCATCCTGCAGTACCTCCGCTTTGCCTAAAGGCTTGACGATAGCGATGCACGGGGATTTGAAGATGATGGCCTTGACTCCAGCTTCGGCCGCCACCTCTTTAACCGTGGCAATGGCCCTGTCGAGGTCAAGCGGGTCAACTGTGCGGACCGTCTTAACACCGATACCGTGCAGCGTATCTTCAATCGAGACCTTGTCGACAATCTGCCCCATCATCGTGTGGCCCGTGCCCGGATGCGGCTGATGGCCCGTCATGGCCGTCGTCGAATTGTCAAGAATGCAGACGGTCAAATCCGCCTGATTGTAAACGCCGTTGATGATGCCGGTAATCGACGAAGCAAAGAACGTCGAATCGCCGACAAAGGCAAAGCATTTCATGTCCGGCGTCACGGCACCGATGCCCTGCGCGATGTCGATGCCCGCGCCCATGCAGAGACAGGTATCGACCATGTCGAGCGGCATGGCATTGCCGAGCGTGTAGCAGCCGATATCGCCGCAGAAAACGCTCTTCTGCCCTTTCATCGCGCGTTTCACCGCATAGAATGAAGCGCGGTGCGGGCAGCCGGCGCAGAGGACCGGCGGACGCACGACGGAAACCGGAGGCTCTGGCAGCTGATTTTTCTCAGCCGCAGGCCAGCCCATGAATTTGGCGATATCGTCATAGACCGTATCGCGCGTGTTCTCGCCCGCCGTCTTGACATCGCCCGTGAGCTTGCCGCGGATTTTGACGGGCAGCTGGTATTTGCCGCAGAGGAAGATGAGCTCGCGCTCAATGACCGGGTCGAGTTCCTCGATGCAGAGGACTTCATCGAGGCCCTGCAGGAATTCTACGGCGAGTTTCTCAGGGAACGGGAACGGCGTAGCGACTTTCAGGACACGCGGTGCCTTTTCCCCACGTTCTGAAAGCGTCTCAGCAACATAAGAATAGCTGATGCCCTGCGTCGCGATGCCGCGGCGGCAGTCTGCCTGTTCTGCCGGCTCAATGCTGTTGCGCGGATAAGCCGATAGCACCGTGCCGATCTCTGCATTGCGCTGCTCGATAGCCTGATGTGCCTGATACGAAAGGCGCGGGAAGATAACCCAGCGTGCAGGGTCCCGCACAAAGCCTTCCGGCTCTATTTTTTTGTATTCATCGGCGTCTTTGACCTTGACCGAAGCATAGCCATGATCAATGCGCGTCGTCGGACGCAGGAACACGGGCGTATGATATTTCTCCGAAAAGTCAAAGGCCTCCTGAATCATCTCATAGGCTTCTTGTACACTCGACGGGTCAAAGCACGGGACTTTGGCAAACGAAGCAAAATGACGCGTGTCCTGCTCCGTCTGCGACGAAATCGGCCCTGGGTCATCGGCCACGAGCACGACCATGCCGCCCTTGACGCCGAGATACTCCAGGCTCATCAAAGGGTCCGACGCCACGTTGAGTCCGACCTGCTTCATCGTGACCAGCGCCCTGGCGCCCGAGTAGGCCGCACCGGCAGCGACTTCCATGCCGGCTTTTTCATTAGTCGACCATTCGACATGGATATTTCCTTCCGGATTATGTTTGGCAATCGTCTCGAGCACTTCAGTCGAAGGCGTGCCCGGATAGCCTGCGACGACATTGACGCCGGCTGCCACCGCGCCCATGCCGATGGCCTCATTGCCCATCAAATATTCGATATGCATAAGCTTTCTCTCCCCAAAATTTCGCGAATATGTTTTTATTATACTATAAAAGACCATTTCCTGTAGAGGTATTTTACAGAAAATGGTCTTTTTATCGTAAAAATAATACCAATATAACGTTTTTATTCCTCGTGGCGGGCAATATAGCTGTCCTCTTCATCCCAGTCATCCGGCATGCCCTTGACGATGAGCACGGGACACGGCGCCTGCTGCAGCACATAATGGGAGACAGAGCCGACGAGCATGCTGCGGAAGGTGCCAAAGCCGCGCGAGCCCATGATGATGAGGTCACTCTGTTCTTCTTCGGCCACCTCACAGATTTTTTCGCCCGGATTGCCGACTTCCACGCGCGTCCTCGCCTTGATTTCCGGCGGCACCAGGTGCATGAGGTCGGCAAGATACTGATACGCGGAAATCTTGAGTTCGGCAGGCACGTAGCCGCTGAGGCTGACCTGTTCAAAGGCCGCGACCTGCTTGTTGAGGTCAACGACCATGAGAATGGTCAGATGCGCTCCCGTGACCGCAGCCGTATGAATCGCCTCATTGACCGCCTTGAACGCCGGCCCCGAACCATCCGTCGGCACAAGAATGCGTTCGCATTGGATGGTCTGCTTCGGCCGCGATTTGATTTCTTCGATGAGCTTGTCTGTTGCCGTCATAACGAATTCTCCCCTTTTTCCATGCCTATGCTTTTCCAATCACAATTCTTGCACGCCCCGTTCTGCCGCGGCAATTTCGCGGATTTTCTCCTGATGCTTGAGTTCCTGCGCCTGATGCTTCAAAAGAGACCGCCGCGCCGCGAAGAATTTCGCGCACAGCAGGATGGCCACCACCGCCATATAGAGCAGGAAAGCCCCTAATTCCTTGGAGATATCGGCGAAACCGGCACCGCGCGCGATGATGTCACGCACAAAATGATATTCCCAGGTCAGTGGAAACAGATGCGACAGATAAAGCACCCAGTCCGGATAAAAGGAAATCGGCCCCGTCGGACCGCCAAAAATGAAGCCGCCCGGAATAAAGAGAATCATGCGCGAAGACGCAATGCCCGGATTCGCCGCCGTCCAGCCAAACAGGACGCTGATCATGCCCACGGTCATGACGTAAAAAATCTGCACGAACAAAAATGTCAGGAGACTCCCGGAAAACACCATATCGCCGGTCAGCCGCAAAATGGCCATGCCAAAGATGAACGACACGGCGAGGCAGGCCCCGTAAGGCACAAGCCGCACAATGATATCCCACGGCGTTCCTTCGAGCAGTATCTGATCCAGTGCATGCGTCAGGCGCAGCCGCGGCACCATGCCAATGGTTGCAAACGTGAAAAACATCGAACCGAAGAAGAACAGGAAGCCCTGCACCTCGATATTGTAATTCGAACCATTTGGATTGAAAAGATTGCGGTCCGCAAGACTTATCGTACCGCTGAGCGTATCGTTCGTACTGCCCGTATCGCCGGCTTCCGCCGCATTGTCAAGGCCGACAATCTCGTTGAGGGCAGACTTGACATCCGCCGTCTGCGCCGTATTCGTATTGTCATAGAATACGCCAATGTGATTGGCGGTTCCCGTATAGCGGTCCTTTTCCAGTCCGCGCGGGAAATAGACAACGGCCACGGCCTGGTCGCGGTAGAAAAGTTCCGTCGGGTTCACGGGCGTATTGAGTACAGCCGTAACTTTCATATACTCCGATGCATCGATGCGGCTGGTCAGTTCATGGCTGTAAGCAGAGTTATCAAGGTCGATGACCGCGACTTTCGCATCGTGCGAGATATTGCTGCTGAGCATGAGACCGAGGACGATACAGACAACCGCTGCGACCATCAGGCAGACTTTTTCATAGGGCATGCCCTGACCGGAAAACAGGAAGCGAAGTTCATCTCTTAGTGAATTCACGTTCATTCACCCCAATCGTCATGCCCGGCGTCACACCTTCCTGCGGGTCAATGTAGATGCGGACCTGGAACGCCGTGAGGTCAGCCTGTCCTTTTTCACGCGACTGCTTGAGGTCGGCAAAGCCCGGGGCCTTTGTCAAAAGCTTGATTGTGCCCGTCACCGTCTTATCCCCGGCCACGGTATGCCCCGTAATCGTATCGCCCTCGGAAAGTCCCTGCGCCTGCTTTTCGCTGATATAGATGTCATAATAGCTGCGATTGCTTTCCAATAGGACCACGGGCGTTCCTGCCGATACCATCTCGCCTTCCTTCGCGAGGACCTTGATGATGCGGCCATCTTCCGGAGCACGCAGGGCCAGGCGTTCCTTCTGGACTTCCAATTGTTTGAGCTGGACTTCAAGCGCCTGTTTCTGCTGCTGCAGGGCATCGATGTCATTGCTCATATTGCTGGCCGACTGGCGCTGCTGGGCAATTGTCGGCAGATTGAGGGAATCCGTATTGCCCGTATCCTGTGCGCCTGACAAAAGTTTATTTAAAAGTTCCTGCTGCTGCTCGACATTGGCCTCAGCGACATTAAGGGCCATTTCCGCATCATCGAGCTGGGATTTCGCGATAGCCCCGGCATCGAGAAGGTCCGACTTGCGGTTATAATCGATACGGCTGTTTTTGAGCGTTGCCTGTGCTGACGCTACGGCCGCTCGCTGCTGGTCAATCTGACGGAAACTCTGCTGTTCGTCATTATCGGCTTTCATGAAATTGACCGCCTGCGAGCCGCCCGTCGAGCGAATCTGCGCATCGAGCTGGGCAATCTGGGCTTTGGTCTTCTCAATGGAAAGGTCCGTATCCGTCGCATCGAGCTCCATGATGACATCGCCGGCCTTGACCGTGTCTCCTTCCTTAACCGCTTCATTCACCAGACGGCCATTCACGCTGTCGAACGACATCTTGACCTGCTCGGCCGTCAGGATGCCCTCTTTTTTCTCCATGCCAAGTGCCACGGCATCATTGCCTTTGTACATCAGCAGGATGCCCGCAATGACCGGCAGGGCAATAAATACCGCTCCCGTGCGCAAAGCCTTTTGTCTCGTATTCATATCATTTCCCCCTGATATCCTTCCACCAATTCTTCCGCGCTGCCCGACATTTTCTTAAGCAGGCGAATCAGCTCCTTCTGTTCGTCTTCCGTAAGCCGCTCCATGAGTTTGGTGACGCGCAGATAATGCGGCGGCAGGACCTCATCCATAAAAGCACGGCCCTTATCTGTCAGGCAGATGAGTTTTTTGCGTGCGTCTTCCGGAGCCTGCTTGATGACAATATCGCCGTCACGTGCCATACGCATGAGCATGTTGCTGATGGTCGCTTTCGTCACGCCGACTTTTGCCGCGATTTCTGAAGGAGCAAGGCCCTGCGGATTCTGATGCAGGACAATGAGCGTACAGAATTTCCCTTCCGACAGATGATACTCCCGCTGCAGTATATCAAGAATGCTCCGCTGCACATCTTCTCCGGCCTGCTTGACTTCAAGCATGGCGATGACTGCGGCCGGCTTAATTTCCGGTACGATTTTTTTATGATGTTCAAGCTCTTCCCAGCTGGGGATAAGTTCCCGCTTCACGATGATTCCTCCATATAATATTAGTTAGATTGCTAACTAATATTATAGTTTTTTCCCAACAAATTGTCAAAAGACATAAAAAAAGAACCTCTGTACACTCATCATACAGAAGTTCTTTCAAATGATAATTCATGATTTTCGCTGCCGCCTGCCCAGTACGGCCTTCAGGATGTTCGGATAAAAATCCGCCTCATCCTGCGGATAGATGGTATGCAGGTCGACAAACAGCGTACAGCTGCGCTGGCAAAAATGATGAATGCTCTCAACGGCCTGACGCAGACGCTGTTCCAGCTCTTTGACAGTCTCCGGTGAGCTGTACTGATAAAATACGAGGAACTGGTCGCGTGCATAGCGGCCGGCAGCGGCACTCTGCCCTAAGGTATGCCGGATTTCCTCAGCAATCGTCCGCAGGAGCTCATCGCCGGCAGTCTCGCCATAGCGGCGCAGCAGACGGTCAGCGGCACGAATCTTGACGAAGATTACGGCGAAAGCTCGAGGTTCCAAGCGGTATTCATCCATATACTGCATGAACAGGGATATTTTCCGGCATCAGCGTATACTGCCGGATGCCCAGTGCCTGTCCATACTGCATAATATCCTGTGCATCGGATACACGCACGACACAGAAAAAGATATCCTGCGTACTGCTGGCCATGCGGGCCACGCGATGCGTCTTCCATACGAGCGAGCCGTCAGCCTCAATGGAACGAAATGCTTCCGCAATGCTGTTCATCTTCGCCTTTTCTACACGTGCCTTGAGTGTCTTGAGGTCAAAAAAGGCAACAAAGCGCTTCTTATCCGCCGGATGAATGAGCTCATCATGATACCGCTGCAGCGTTTCCGCCAGAGGCAGCTTGCGCAGACCGGATTTTAACTTTGGCTGCGTCAGAAGAATCATTTCCCGCGTGGTCAAATTCAGCGTCGCTACGCGGTCATACAAGTAAAACAGATTGCGCAGCAAAAACGCGGGGCGAAAGAGGTCGCCCTCGTGCGATACCTTATACAGATGACACTGAACGGAAATCAGGTAGCGGCCATTGTACGAAATGACGCGATGGCAGTTCATCATGAGAAAATCCCCATTGAGCGGATAGGCAAGTTCCTCATCATTGCCTGACGTCATGACACGCCAGAGACCGCGCTGCAGATAGCGCGTGGCCGGCTGGTGCAGAGAATTGAGCTGCTGCTCCCACGCATCACGTTCCTTTTCCTCGCCATGCCATAGAACCTCGCGGCATTTATCATTGGCAAACATGATATGATACGCATGATTGCGGAATTCGACGAGCAAAAGCGGCTGTCCCGTGAGAAAGTCCACTTCCATGATGGCATCGTAATACGGCTTCCAGCAGCTCAGCTCAATCTCAATACCCTTTTCCTGGCAGTTATGAATGGTCTCGTCATAGGGCCGTGGCCGGCCAAGATAATAGCCCTGAATCTTTTCACAGCCAATCTCGCGCAGGAATTCAAACTGTTCTTTTGTTTCCACGCCTTCGGCCAGCGTCCTGTTGCCGATGCGCTTATCCATTGCGATGATGGAAATAATGATATCGCGGGCCCGCTGCGTGTCGCTTTTCAGAAAGGCCATGTCCATCTTGAGGACGTCAAAACGCTGGTCCTTGAGGAGCGCGCCATATTGCGGCAAATTTCCTCAATGAGGAAGGCGTCCAGATTATGGATGAGTTTATGCTGTTCCAGAATCGCGATGAAAAACGGCGGCGTCAAAAAGCCCCAATACGGGTCATCCCAGCGCGCCAGAGCTTCCATGGCACAGAGCTTGCCCGAAATGGTCCGCACGATAGGCTGATAATAGACACGGCACCATTTTTTCTCGATGGCCTCGTCAAGATGTTCAATGACATACAACGCCGGCATGTCAATCTGCCTGCGTTTTTTCCTCATTTAAGTGTCACCAATTCATAGTCTCTCGTGCCCATGCCGATTTTTTCTGCATGCTCGAGCGTTTCCTTCCAATGAATGTTTGGGTTGTTATCGAGGAAGTTATCATGATGATGATGCCAATCCGGCTTAGCGAGGTTATCTGCAAGCTGACTGTTCGGCAGCGGCGCGGCCTTGAGGCAGGCATCGGCACAGGCCTGGTCGAGGGCGACGGGGTCAAACGAGGCAAACATGCCCTGGTCCGGCAGAATCGGTGCATCATTTTCACCATGGCAGTCGCAGTTCGGCGAGATGTCGCGGACAATATTGATATGGAAGCACGGACGGTCCTGTACGACGGCCTGAGCGTATTCTGCCATTTTGCGGTCCAGAAGGTCCCCCGCATCCCACTGTTCATTGCGGATGGCATCATACGAGCAGGCGCCGATGCAGCGGCCGCAGCCCTTGCAGAGGTCCTTATGGATATGTGCTTTATTATTTTCATACGTGATGGCATTTGAGCCGCATTCTTTCGCGCATTTGCGGCAGCCGCGGCAAAGCTCTTCTTTAACGATGCATTTGCCCGACGAATGCTGTTCCATCTTGCCGGCACGGCTGCCGCAGCCCATGCCGATATTCTTGATGGCACCGCCAAAGCCCGTGGCTTCGTGGCCCTTGAAATGTGCGAGGCTGATGAAGACGTCAGCATCCATGATGGCACGGCCAATCTTCGCCTTCTTGATGTACTCGCCGTTCTTTACCGGCACTTCGACATCATCCGTACCGCGCAGGCCGTCGCCAATGATAATCTGGCAGCCCGTCGTCGTCGTATTGAAGCCATTGAGGTTCGCACAGTCCATATGCTCGAGTGCATGTTTGCGGCTGCCCGGATAGAGCGTATTGCAGTCCGTCAGGAACGGCATGCCGCCCTGCTCTTTGACAAGATCGGCAACGACTTTCGCATACTGCGGACGCAGATAGGCCATATTGCCCAGCTCACCAAAATGCATCTTGATGGCGACGAATTTGCCGTCCATATCGATATTTTTCATGCTCGCTGCAATGCAGAGCGTTTTAAGTTTCTGCATGATATTGCGGCCGACCGGCACACGGAAATCCGTAAAATAAACTTTCGCCTTTGCCATGATATTCCCTCCAAAATATAAATCCTGCCTCTATTTTACACAAAAATAAAACGAGTCTCAAATGCCAAATGTCCCAACTTTCATATTCAAGCCCTGAAATTGAATCCTTAGTTAAGGTTGGGTTTGAATTCGGCACGACCCGTCCATTTTCCTTTAATATAGCCAATAAGACATAAAATAACCATCAGCAGCTTTCTCGTCACCGCTGATGGTTATCTGTGAGATAGAAACCTTCCAATCAAGTAATTCATGTGATACGACTTGTTCCACTTGGACTCGTTAACTAGCCCATTGGACTCTCCTCCATCCTGAGTAAGTAAATCGGCTGTCTGGAAAGGGTGAACCTTACCTTTCCTTGGCTTATCTTTATATTACCGTATGGAAGGGAAAAAGTCAAGATTATTTTTAGAAAATTTCATGTATTCTGTACTCCGAATACTGTATCAACATCCTGCAGGGTCAGGAACTGCAGATAAAGCACGGCTTCCAAGGGCGTCATGCGGCTGGCCGTCGTACTCTTTGACTCCGCTGCCAGCAGATTGCCTTTTGTATCGTAGACCGCGGTTTCCAAAATGACGCGGAAATTATATTCTTCTTTGCGAAGGCGCTGCGTCGTCATGACCTGCTGCACGACGTAACGGCTGCCGGCCTGCTGTGCGTTCTGACAAAGTTCCGTGAGACTTTTGCCGTCAGTTGCCGAAGCCAGACGGCAGGATGAATATTTCCCCTGCCAGGAATCTTCAAGCATCATTTGGGCATAGGACGAATCTTCGGCCAGCAGCGGGTCCATATGGATTTGCAGAGGAGCGACAAAAATCTCGCCTGCGGCGCGTTTAGGCGTACCGGCTAAGAGCTTTCCTGCAGAGCCAGCCATTGCCCCCGACAGCTTCAAATCCAGATAACTGCGCAGGGCGTCGTCGAGGTAGACGACCATTTCATGTTCAAAGCGTGCTGAGCTGCGGTTCTGCTGCCAGCGTTCCTTCGTGCCAAACTGGACGTAGCGCGTGCCGAGTGACTGCAGGGCTGCGGCCACGGGGTCGCCGTCCATGACCACGCGCGTCAACTGCATCTTATGCTCATAACGGCGGGCAAAACGTTCGTCGCCAACAGCCGGTGCACCAAAGGTAATGACGCGCAGCTGCTCGGGCTGTACGCCCATATCGCTGAGCCGTGCTGCCGTGAGCGTCGCCGCCGCGCCGCCGAGGCTGTGCCCGGTCAGGATGAGAATTTCGTCGGAATGAAGCCTGAGTTCATCTGCAAAAAGCTCCCCCATGGTCCGGCCCTCTTGATTCCCTGCCACGGGCGTCTGGAAAAGTGCCGTCATCGTGTAATCATCAAACCCTTTATGCACCAATGGATAAGAGGCATACGCCTCCGCGCTGCGATCTCCCTGAGCGATTTTTGAAAACTCCTTCGGCGTCGTACCGCCAAATGGCACAGCCTTCGTACGCAGGTCTACCTTGGCATCGCGAAGATTCTCTGTTCCTGGAAAAGCCAGCAGGAGGACCTTATGCCCATCAGTCAATTCTTTCGTAACGAGATGATAACGCCCATCGGCAGCCGAAGTCAACTGCTGATGACTGTCAAAATGCCAGCCAGTTTCTGTCAGCCAGGAACGTGCTAGTAGACTTAGTTCATCCGAATACGAGGCCAGAGACACCAGTGATGCAGTCAATTCCAGTTCCTGTTCGCTGCCTTTGCTGACTTCTTCTTCCGCTGCATTGACTTTTAACGGCAGACAAGCACAGAAGAACAAAGCCAAGCAGAGCAGGAAGAGATTCATAGACAAGAAGCTGCGCCGCAGCCGCATTCGCCGCATAGAGATTTCTCCCTTCATTTATATTGTATTTAGATGCAGAAAAAGCTCAGATATTACTCTGAGCTTTAAATTTCGAATGGTGCGGTCGATGGGACTTGAACCCATACGTCTTGTGAACACTACCCCCTCAAAGTAGCGCGTCTGCCAATTCCGCCACGACCGCGTGATATGGTGCGGTCAAGAGGACTTGAACCTCCAAGGTGTTGCCACCACTAGCGCCTGAAGCTAGCGCGTCTGCCAATTCCGCCATAACCGCATGATATTTAATTTTATAGAAACAGCACCATGTACTGCTTTAAGCAAATGGTGCGGTCGATGGGACTTGAACCCATACGTCTTGTGAACACTACCCCCTCAAAGTAGCGCGTCTGCCAATTCCGCCACGACCGCATGATAAATATGAAATTGATTTTTGATGGTGCGGTCGAGAGGACTTGAACCTCCATGATGTTGCCATCACTAGCGCCTGAAGCTAGCGCGTCTGCCATTCCGCCACGACCGCGTAATATAAAATTGAGGATATGGATACAATTGGTGGTGCCGAGGACCGGAATCGAACCGGTACGGTTGTTTCCAACCGACGGATTTTAAGTCCGTTGCGTCTGCCAGTTCCGCCACCCCGGCAGTATCATTAAGTTGACTTATTGGAGCGGGTGATGGGAATCGAACCCACGTGATCAGCTTGGAAGGCTGGAGCTCTACCATTGAGCTACACCCGCATAAAAGCAAAGTGGAGCTGGCGAGAGGAATTGAACCCCCAACCTGCTGATTACAAGTCAGCTGCTCTACCAATTGAGCTACACCAGCTTGAAAATGGTGCCTCAGAGCGGAATCGAACCACTGACACGGGGATTTTCAGTCCCCTGCTCTACCGACTGAGCTACCGAGGCATTTAACAAGTTAATATATTATAACACATAGCTGTGTAATAAACAAGTGGCGACCCGAATGGGACTTGAACCCATGACCTCCGCCGTGACAGGGCGGCATTC
>OIYH01001247.1_pt1 | contig 15313 bp, 11 predicted proteins | sample 1587911 | NCBI WGS metagenome assembly OIYH01 (sample SAMN03283252) | human gut metagenome | biome: human-associated habitat; material: feces | host: Homo sapiens | place: USA | collected 2013
CAGAAGATAGGAACCGGGCGATGGGGCATGCGATTGCAAGTACCTTTAAAGCGGTTGTCGGAAGTTCCGTCACAACTGTTGCCGGATTTGCGGCTCTTTGCTTTATGACATTTGCATTAGGTCGTGATCTTGGTATTGTTATGGCCAAGGGTGTTATTATCGGTGTAATCTGTTGTGTAACGATTCTTCCATCACTGATTCTTGCATTTGATAAGCAGATTGAGAAGACAAAGCACAGACCGCTGATTAAGAGTGTGGATGGTGCATCAAACTTTATTATCAAGCATCACTGGGTATGGCTGATTGTTTTCCTTGTATTATTACTTCCAGCAGTACATGGAAATAATAATATCAAGATTTATTATGATATCGCAAAGTCTATGCCATCCAGCCTGCCAAGTAATGTGGCGACAGACCGATTGAAAAAAGACTTTAATATGAGTACGATTCATATGGTAATGATGGACAGTAACATGGATTCTAAAGATAAACGAGATATGCTCAAAGAGATTGACAATGTAGAAGGTGTTAAATGGACGATAAGCATGAGTTCTCTTGTCGGGGCCTCTGTACCAGAATCCATGATTCCAAAAGATGTAAAGAGTATGCTCCAAAGCGGTGACCATGAACTGGCTTTTATCTGTTCGGAATATGAATCAGCAACTCCGAAAGTAAATAAGCAGATTGCAAAGATTAATAAGATAACGAAGAACTATGATAAAACATCAATGGTAATTGGTGAAGCACCACTTATGAAGGATCTTGAAGATGTTACAAACATTGATATCCAGAATGTAAATATTGCTTCAATCGCAGCGATTTTTGTAATTATTCTTATTATATTTAAGTCAATCTCCCTGCCAGTTATTCTGGTAGCCATCATTGAATTTGCGATTGCGGTAAATATGGCAGTTCCATATTACCAGGGGGTCAGCCTTCCATTTGTTGCTAGCATTGTTATCGGAACGATACAGCTTGGAGCGACAGTAGACTATGCGATTGTTTATACCAATCGTTATTTGAAAGAACGAAGGAATGGAAAGAATAAGTTAGAGGCAATCAGCATTGCTCATAAGTCAAATATGCTTTCTATTATAACGAGTGCGTTGAGTTTATTTGCAGCGACTTATGGTGTTGCCTGCTACTCACAGGTAGATATGATTGGTTCTATTTGTACATTGCTGGCAAGAGGTGCTATTATCAGTATGATCGTTGTTCTCACACTGCTGCCTACGATGTTCCTTATCTTTGATAAGGCGATATGCAAGACAACGAAGGGAATGGGCCATATTGACGATCATAAAGATACAGTAGTTAATGACATTGTATTATAAATAATATGTAATCCCGGAATCTAATGGAAGCAAAGCGTCATATGCTGTACAAAAGATTCCAGGAGCATAAATTTAGGGAGTGATAGAGATGAGAAATAAAAGATTTGTAAAACACACATCCAGAGCATTTGCTATTCTCATGAGTGCCATGATGGCAGTAGGAATTGCAATGCCAGTCAATGCAGCAGGAAAAAAAGATTCCAAAAAAGAAGATAAGACAGAGACGGTATATGTAAATGCGAATGCAGACGGAAGCGTTGATAAGATTACTGTAAGCGACTGGTTAAAGAATCATAGCAGCAGTGATACATTAGAGGACTTTTCCAACCTCGAGAATATCAAGAATGTAAAAGGTGACGAGACATTTACCCAGAATGCAGATGGTTCTATTGTATGGGATTCTAAAGGAAATGATATTTATTATCAGGGCGAATCCAATGAAGAACTTCCAGTAACAATGAAAGTTACTTATTATCTTGACGGACAGCAGATGGATCCGAAAGATATGGCTGGTAAAAGTGGTGAAGTAAAGATACGCTTTGATTACTATAACAACTCCAATGAAACGGTAAAAGTAAAAGGCAAGAACTATAATATAAAGACTCCATTTACTATGGTTACCGGAATGATTCTTTCTTCTGATGTATTTTCTAATATCGAAGTTACTAATGGTAAAGTAATTAGCGATGGAGATAAAAATGTTGTTGTAGGTCTTGCGTTCCCTGGATTAAAGAGCAGTCTTAATCTGGCATCTTATGATAAATTAGATGATGTAGATATTCCAGAATATGTAGAAGTTACAGCGAAGGCAGATAAGTTTGAACTTGCATTAACAGCAACAGCGGCAACAACAGGAACATTAAAAGACATTGATACAAGCAATTTAAATGACGTAGATGATTTAAAAGACAGCATGGATAAACTTACAGATGCAACCGATAAGCTGATTGATGGAAGTGAAGCTTTATCCGATGGAATGGGAACTCTTTCTTCTTCAGCAGGAGAATATACAAAGGGCGTATCTTCCGCGAATGCTGGAGTAAAGCAGCTTCTATCCGGTCTTAATACATTAAGTTCTAAGAGTGGACAGTTAGAATCTGGTGTAGAATCTTTGAATAAAGGATTAAAAGCCCTGAAAAAGGGAACAAAGTCACTGAATGCAGGAATCTCCTCCTATACAAAAGGAGTATCTGGCTTAGATGCTGGTTTACAGTCAGCAGCAAGCGGTACAGGTAAGTTAGAGTCAGGAGCAGGAGCACTTTCTAAAGGTATTAAAAGTTATACCGAAAATGAAGCTAAAATTGCAGCAGGAATCAAAAAGTTAAATAATAAGGTTTCTGGAATGAGTAATTTGGAACTGCCAAGTGACACAGAATTAAAAGCAGTAAAGAAGGCATCCTCTGCATTAGAAAGTGACGCGAAAAAGTTACAGGAATCGGCAACAGAGATTCAATCGGCAATTGATAAGATGAATAAGTTATCTGAAGCAGTGGAGGCGCACAATAGTAAGATAGATGAACATAATAAAGAAGTTTCAGAGAAGTTCAGTAGTGCAAAATCTGCATTAGATGATATTGATAAAAAGGCAACGGATAAGGCAAATGAAAAGATTGCCAGCCAGAAAGATTCTCTTAGCAGCAGTGCAACTTCAAAGGCAAAAGAAGAAGCTAAATCTGCCATTGATAGTGTAAATATGGATGGATTGACCGATGAAATGAAGAGTGCTTTAAAGAGTGCCATTGATAATAACGTTAGTGTAAGTGCAGAGCCATCAAGCATTGAAATCAGTGGCCTGGCAAGTGATGCCGAAAAAGCATTAGGAGATGCTCCAAGTGCAGAGAAGCTTAATATTGGCAAAGTTAATGTAGGACTCAGTGATATGGAAACTCTGTTAAAAGATATGAAGACACAGGCAGCAGTATTAGAGAGTTTTGCAGCAAATACAGGTTCTTTATCCGATGCAGCAAGTCAGATTCCAGATTTGATCAAGGGTGTTGATGAATTAAATACCGGAGCGCAGGCTCTTACTGCAAATAATAAAACGCTTACAAGTGGTATGAAAGATTTAACTTCTGGTCTTAGCACCCTTTCTACCGGACTTGATACCATGACAAAAGGAGCGGCGACCTTAACAGGCAATAACAGTGTTCTTACAAAAGGAGCAAGTTCCGTAGATAAAGGAACAGGTAAGTTAGTAGCGGGAAGCAGCCAGTTAGTAACTGGTGTAAAGGCTTATGCACAGGGGGTTAATGCAGCAGCGATCGGTGTACAGAGTCTTTCTTCTGGAATGAATAAGTTAGACTCCGCAGGCGGACAGCTTACTTCTGGTATTGATAAGCTTGCTACAGGAAGCGATACACTTACAAAAGGCTTAAAGACATTTAATGATGATGGAATCAGCAAGCTTTCTGACCTTGCAGGAGATGATCTTGACAGCGTGATTAATCATTTCAAGGCTGTAAAGAAGGCAGATAACAGATACAAATCCTTCGGCGGAATTAAGAAAAATGCGAAGGGAAGCGTGAAATTTGTGATTGAAACAGACCCTATCGAGGCAGACGAGAATTAAGAAAATGTCACAAAAATAGCAGATAGCAGGTAAAATTTTAAGAAATCCCTTGATAAACAATGGAAAACCTGCTATACTACGAATAGTATACTGTAGATGATAAGAGTGGGTGGGTGCCCACTCTTATTGTATGTCTGGGAAAGAGGTGAGAATCAACATGAAAAGAACAGAGATTGTTGCAAAGACGGAAGAACTGGTAACTCCGATTATTGAGGAGAATCATTTTGAACTTGTTGATGTAGAGTATGTAAGAGAAGGTGCGAACTGGTATCTTCGTGTATATGCGGATAAGGAAGGCGGCATTAACATTGATGACTGCGTACTGATCAGTCGTGCTCTTGAAGAGAAGCTTGATGCAGAAGACTTTATTTCTGATGCTTATATTTTAGAAGTGAGTTCCCCTGGTCTTGGAAGACCACTGAAAAAAGAGAAAGATTTTAAGAGAAGTCTTGGAAAGTCTGTAGAATGTAAGCTCTACAAAGCAATTAATAAACAGAAGGAATTTGAGGGAATCTTAAAAGATTTCACAGAAGATACTGTTACGATTGAAACAGAAGGGAACGAACTGGTACTTGACCGTAAGGACATTGCTATGATTCGTTTAGCTATTGATTTTTGAGAATAATATAGAAAAGAAAGCAGGAGGATAAGAGAAAATGAGTGAATTAATTGATGCTTTAAATCAATTACAAAAAGAGAAACATATTGAAAAAGAAGTAATTATGCAGGCGATTGAAGATTCTTTAGTTGCAGCATGTAACCGTGACTTTGGAAAGAATGCCATTGTAAAGGTAAACATGGACAGAGACACTGGTGATATTTCTGTTTATGTCGAAAAGACAGTTGTAGAGGAAGTAGAAGATCCAGCTACAGAAATTAGTTTAGCAGATGCAAAGATGATTCGTTTCCACTATGAGATTGGCGATGTAGTAAACATCGAAGTGACTCCAAAGAACTTCGGAAGAATCGCTGCACAGCATGCAAGAAGTGTTATCGTGCAGAAGATTAAAGAAGAAGAAAGAAGAGTGGTATTCGAGCATTTCGCACATAAAGAAAAAGACATCGTAACAGGTGTAGTACAGCGTTATAATGGAAAGAATATCAGTGTAAGTCTTGATGATAAGACAGATGCTGTTCTCACAGAAAAAGAGCAGGTTAAAGGCGAAGTATTTAAGCCAACAGACCGTATCAAACTGTACATCGTAGAAGTAAAAGATACAAACAAGGGACCTAAGATTTTAGTTTCCAGAACACATCCAGAACTTGTTAAGAGACTTTTTGAAAAAGAAGTTGCAGAAGTTTATGATGGAACAGTAGAAATTAAGAGCATTGCCCGTGAAGCAGGTTCCCGTACAAAGATTGCAGTAGCATCTAACGATCCTAATGTAGATCCTGTAGGAGCATGTGTAGGTATTAACGGAGCGCGTGTTAATGCAATCGTAAGTGACTTACGTGGAGAAAAGATTGATATTATTGAATGGAATGATGATCCAGCAGTATTGATCGAGAACGCATTAAGCCCATCCAATGTAGTCTCTGTAGATGTAGATGAAGAGGAAAAGAGCGCACGCGTTGTTGTTCCAGACTACCAGCTTTCACTTGCCATCGGTAAAGAGGGACAGAATGCCCGTCTTGCAGCAAAGCTTACAGGATATAAGATTGATATTAAGAGTGAAAGCCAGGCAGCAGAGCTTGCAGAAGAATTAGACTTCGGAGATGATTTTGGTGATCTTGATGAGGCAGAAAATTTTGACCTTGAAGCACCTGTAGAAGAGCCGGAAGTTTCCGCAAGCGAAGCGACAGCAGATTTTGAGGCAGAAGAGGTAACAGAAGAACCAGAAACAGCAGAGGATTCTTTTGAGGAAGTTTCTTCTGAGGAAGCAGACACAGACGAACAGTAAGAATGGAATCTGGTGAACAGTTATGGGAAAGAAGATACCACTTAGACAGTGTGTGGGCTGTCGTGAAATGAAGACAAAAAAAGAGATGATCCGGGTTATCAAGACACCGGAGAATGAAGTTGTACTTGATGCAAAAGGAAAGCAGAATGGCAGAGGTGCATATCTTTGTTTTTCTGCGGAGTGTCTTCAGAAAGCAAGACGTTCAAAAGGACTGGAACGTTCTTTAAAGATTTCCATTCCTGATGAGATATATGACCGATTAGAAGAGGAGTTGAAGGAACTTGACACAAAACAGTAAAGTATTATCTATGCTAGGGCTTGCTGCTAAGGCAGGAAAGGTTGCCAGCGGAGAGTTTTCTACCGAAAAGGAAGTAAAATCCGGCAATGCCTGTCTGGTAATCGTAGCAGAAGATGCTTCTGACAATACAAAAAAATTGTTCCGGAACATGTGTAAGTATTATGAAGTGCCTATGGAAATCTTTGCGACCAAAGAGGAATTAGGGCATTGGATAGGTAAAGCGTACAGGGCTTCCATCTGTATCTTAGATGAAGGTTTTGCAAAATCAATCGTAAAAAAAATAAGTCTGAATATGGAGGGATAGTGTATGCCAAAAATGAGAGTACATGAGTTAGCAAAGTTATTAGATAAAAGCAGCAAAGAAATTATAGCAGAGTTAAAACAGCAGGGAGTTGAAGTACAGAGTCATATGAGTACAGTATCAGATGAACATGTAGATAAATTAAAAGCAAAATTCCAGAAAAAAGAATCTGGTAACAACCGCGGTAACAATGAAAGCCGTAGCAACGATAATCGCGGTAGCAGAAATGATAACCGTGGAGATAGAAATAATAACCGTAACGACAACCGTGGGGACGGAAGAAATAACAACCGCAATAACGACAATCGTAATGGACGTAATGAAAACCGCGGAGATGGAAGAAATAATAACCGAAATGATAACCGTGGCGGCCGTAACAACCGTAACGACAACCGAAATGACAACCGTGGCGGCGGAAGAAATAATAATCGTAATAACGACAACCGTGGCGGGCGTAATGATAATCGCGGAGATAACCGTAACAATAACCGTAACGGAAATGACAGAAGAAACAGGCCTTCTATGGGAGATACTCCGATTAACGCAAAAGAAACAAGAAACGGCAAAGAAAACCGCCATGACATCAATCGTGAGCACAGCCGTGACAACAAGGAAAATAACCGAAATGACAACCGTGGTGGCAAGAACAACCGCCGCAATAACCGCAATAATGATTTTGGCAGCTCAAGAAAGCAGAAGAACAATAAGAAGCAGCAGGCTCCAGTACAGCCACCAAAGCAGGAAGAGCCAAAGGAAGATGTAATCCGTAACATCACTCTCCCAGATCCAGTATCCTTAAAGGATTTGGCAGATGCTTGTAAGGTTCAGCCTTCTGTTATTATCAAGAAGCTTTTCATGGCAGGACAGATGGTAACCATCAACACAGAATTCTCTTTTGATGATGCAGCAGAAATCGCTTTAGAGTATAACTGTATCGCAGAGGAAGAAGTAAAAGTTGATGTCATCGAAGAACTCTTAAAAGAGGAAGAAGAGGACGAAAGAAACTTAACAAGCAGACCACCAGTTGTCTGTGTAATGGGTCATGTTGACCACGGTAAAACTTCTCTTCTTGATGCGATTCGTTCCACACACGTTACAGCAGGCGAGGCTGGTGGAATCACACAGCATATCGGTGCTTATGTAGTTGATATCAACGGACAGAAGATCACATTCCTTGATACACCGGGACATGAGGCATTTACAGCAATGCGTATGCGTGGTGCAAACTCTACTGATATCGCAATCCTTGTTGTTGCTGCAGATGATGGTGTAATGCCGCAGACTGTTGAGGCAATAAACCATGCAAAGGCAGCAGGTGTTGAGATTATCGTTGCAGTCAACAAGATAGATAAGCCAAGTGCCAATATCGACAAGGTTAAGCAGGAGCTCTCAGAGTATGAGCTTATCCCGGAGGATTGGGGTGGAAGCACAATATTCTGTCCTGTATCTGCACATACTAAGGAGGGTATCGACAATCTCCTTGAGATGATTCTTCTCACAGCAGAGGTGCTCGAGCTCAAGGCTAATCCTGATAGAAACGCAAGAGGTCTCGTAATTGAAGCACAGCTTGATAAAGGCCGTGGTGCGGTTGCCACAGTGCTTGTACAAAAAGGAACACTCCATGTCGGAGATCCTATCGCATGTGGAAGCAGCTATGGTAAGGTAAGAGCCATGATTGATGACAAGGGCCGCAGAGTAAAGGAGGCTAAGCCTTCTACACCTGTAGAGATACTTGGACTAAACAGTGTGCCTTCAGCAGGAGAGACATTTGTGGCATGTGATTCAGAGAAGGAGGCAAAGGCATTTTCTGACACATATATTTCAGAGGAAAAGAATAAGCTCATTGAGGATACAAAGGCAAAGATGTCACTTGATGATCTGTTCTCACAGATTCAGTCCGGCAATATGAAGGAACTTGATATCATCGTAAAGGCAGATGTACAGGGTTCAGTTGAAGCTGTTAAGCAGAGTCTTGTCAAGCTTTCAAATGAGGAGGTTGTGGTCAAGGTCATCCATGGCGGCGTTGGTGCCATCAACGAGTCAGATGTTATCCTTGCATCAGCATCAAATGCAATCATCATTGGCTTTAACGTCAGACCGGATCCTGTTGCCAAGGCTACAGCAGACCGTGAGGGCGTAGATATCAGACTTTACAAGGTCATCTACAATGCGATCGAGGATGTATCTGCTGCCATGAAGGGTATGCTTGATCCTGTATTTGAGGAGAAGGTTATCGGACATGCGGAAATCAGACAGATTTTCAAGGCTTCAGGCGTTGGAAACATTGCAGGTTCATATGTGCTTGACGGATTTATGGAGAGAGGCTGCCGTGTCAGAATTAGCAGAGAGGGTGAGCAGATATTCGAGGGAGACCTTGCTTCACTCAAGAGATTCAAGGATGACGTCAAGGAGGTCAAGACAGGCTATGAGTGTGGTCTTGTATTTGACGGATTTAATGATATTCAGGAATTAGATATTGTAGAAGCCTACAAGATGGTAGAGGTTCCAAGATAATCATATATTTGTTATCATGAATTAATGTAACTATTCGGATAGTTACAGTTTAATATAAAAAGAAAGCGGGATTATATGAGAAAGAACAGCATAAAAAATATTCGTATCAACGAAGAGGTAATGCGTGAACTGTCAAATATCATACGCGGTGAGATAAAGGATCCGCGTATCAATCCCATGACAAGTGTTGTTGCTGTCGAGGTGGCACCTGATTTAAAGACAGCAAAGGCTTATATCAGTGTGCTTGGTGACAAGAAATCACAGGCTGATACACTTGCAGGACTTAAGTCAGCGGAGGGATATATACGCAGAACTCTCGCAAAGAACATCAATTTAAGAAATACACCTGCCATTACATTTATCATAGACCAGTCTATAGAGTATGGTGTTGAGATGTCTAAAAAGATTGATGAAGTAACAAAAAATCTCAAAGAGGATTAACAAAGAGGATTGATTATGACAGAGATTGATTCTATTTTAAAGGATGCACAATCAGTTGCCGTTTCCGGTCATGTGAGACCGGACGGCGACTGTGTCGGTTCAACACTTGCTGTATACAACTACATAAAGGATTATTATCCTGATATAAAGGCAAGGCTTTATTTAGAGCCAAGCCCAAACATCTTTAAGTTTATGCAAAGAGCAGATGAGATTGACAGCAGCTATGCGGATGATACAGTATACGATCTGTTCATAGCATGTGATTGCAGTGACACAGGCAGACTGGGAAGTGCAGCTAAGTATTTTGAGTCTGCAAAAAGGACACTTTGCATAGATCATCATGTTACAAACGGGGCCTTTGCAGACGCAAATTACATCTTTCCGGATGCGAGCTCGACCTGTGAGCTGGTGTTCGAGCTTCTGCCGAAGGAGCGCATCACAATACAGATAGCAGAGTGTATTTACACAGGCATGGTGCATGATACAGGCGTGTTCCAGTATTCATGCACTTCAAAAAAGACTATGGATATAGCAGGCTCCCTGATGGAGATGGGCATTGATTATTCAAGGATAATCGATGATACATTTTATACAAAGACATTTGCCCAGAACAAGATTATGGGGCAGGCACTTTTGAATGCTGCTTTGTATCTGAATGGTGATGTTATATTGTCTGCAGTATCGCGTGCTGAGATGGAGAAGTACAACGTACTTCCAAAGCATCTCGACGGTATTGTAAATCAGCTGCGCGTGACAAAGGATATAAAGGTTGCTGTATTTCTCTACGAAAATGAGGATGGTACCTACAAGGGCAGCCTGCGCGTAAACGGTGATTACGATGTGGCAAAGGTTGCGTCGGTATTTGGCGGCGGTGGACATGTAAAGGCCGCCGGATTTACGATTGACGGACCGCTTGAGGTGGCAACAGACCGCATCCTTACGGCAATTAAGGACAATATTTAGGGAGAGATTCTTGGGCAGATGGTTAATGGAATAATCAATGTATACAAGGAAAAGGGCTATACAAGCTTTGACGTTGTGGCAAAGCTTCGAGGCATATTCCACCAGAAGAAGATTGGTCATACAGGGACACTTGATCCTGATGCGCAAGGCGTCCTTCCTGTCTGCCTTGGAAAGGCAACCAGAGTGTGTGACCTTTTGACAGATAAGGACAAGGTCTATAAAGCTGTGCTGCTTTTGGGACAGGAGACAGATACACAGGATATTTCAGGGCAGGTCTTAAATCAGGCTAAGGTCAATGTGACTGAGCAGGCGGTGTATGATGTTATATCACAGTTTGTTGGCAGGCAAAAGCAGGTGCCGCCTATGTACTCGGCTTTAAAGGTCAATGGGAAAAAGCTCTATGAGCTTGCCAGGGAGGGCAAGGTTATAGAGAGAAAAGCCAGGGATATCGAGGTGTTTGATATCAAGGTTGAAAGCATTGATTTGCCTGAGGTTACGATGACGGTGCACTGTTCAAAGGGCACATATATCAGGACGCTGTGCAATGACATCGGAGAGAGACTGGGCTGCCATGGCTGCATGAAGTCACTGCTTAGAGTGAGGGTGGCAGGCTTTGATTTAGAGCATGCACTTACACTTTCGCAGATTCAGTCGAAGGTGGATGAAGGCTGCTTTGATATGGTGATGCCTGTTGACGGAGTATTCGAAAATCTGCCGGCAGTGCATACTGCTTCAGATGCCGATAAGCTTGTCAGAAATGGAAATAAAATTCCGGCAGTGCTTACGGATTATTTAAAACACAGTGCTGACTCTGATATAAGATACAGAGTATACAATCATGAGGGCATATTTGTCGGTGTGTATTCGTATCTTGATGAGACCGGTGAGTTTAAGCCGGTTAAGATTTTTATGGAATAGAATAGTATACAGATATTATGGAATATATAAGCAAAACTCTGGATTTTCATGTCAAGGAGCCGTCCGTCATCTCGTTTGGAAAGTTTGACGGGCTTCACAGAGGACATGAATTTCTGATGGAAAAGCAAATTGAACAGAGCAATCTGCATGGCTACAAGCGCATCATATTTACGTTTGACATTCCTCCCAAATCGGAGGTACTTGGCGTTGAGTCAAAGGTTATAATCACAAACGATGAAAAAGAGTATGTGTTTGAAAAATCAGGTATTGACTATCTGATAGAGTGTCCGTTTGTGCCACAGGTGATGACGATGGAGGCGGATGCGTTTGTCAGATGGATAGTTAAAAGTCTTAATGTCAAGTGTATCATTGTCGGAGATGATTTCCGTTTCGGGCACAACAGGGCAGGAGACCACAAGCTGCTTTCTGCGATGGCAGGAGAGCTTGGATACGAGCTTATTGTGGTGGACAAGATAAAGGATGGAGCCAGGGATATAAGCAGTACCTATATCCGCGAGGAGATTGCGGCAGGACATATTAAAAAGGCGAATGAACTGCTGGGATATCCCTTTTTCATAAAAGGAAGAGTAGTGCATGGCAGAGCACTGGGCAGGACTATTGGCATTCCGACAGTCAACCTTTCAGTGCCGCACGATAAGCTGCTTCCGCCAAAGGGAGTGTATATGTCAAGAGTTCTTGTCAGGGACAACTGGTATCTTGGTGTAACCAATATAGGATGCAAGCCTACTATAGAGGGCAAAAATCCAATCGGTGCAGAGACATATATCATAGATTTTGGGCAGGATGTTTACGGACAGGATATCATGGTAGAGCTTCATAAGTTCGTAAGACCTGAGATGAAGTTTGATTCAATAGAAGCGTTAAAGAGCCAGATGAGTGCAGATATCAATTTTACAATCAATTATGCAGGCAGTCACACATTTTAGTGTGACTGTTTTTTTGCTAAATAGCCCAAAATAACCAAAAAATAACAAATATTACAGAAATGTTACAAAGAAATATTGACATTTTAACAATTTATGATATACTCGTAACCGTGGATTATCGATAGCATAAATCGGAGGCTATATGAAAAACAAGTTAAAATTAGGACAGGCAGCAGGCGTTGTAGCGTTTGCTATTATTATAGGAGCGGTATCTATGAGCTCAAGCAGCACGGTGGATGCCAGGACAACAAAGGCAGAGGCAAATAAAAACAGATCAGTGAATGCGGGTGCTGCACTTAATCTGACAGATGTGGCAGATGCCACAGAGCTTCTCACAGCAGGGGTTACATCGGCTCTTACTTATTATGGAGCTGACGTATCGGTAGCGCAAAACGACAGCAATGTTGTTACTGCATCTGCTCAGGGTGCACAGGCTGGCGATACTGCACAGGAGACAGAACAGGCAAATGAGGCATCCCAGACACCGACAGCCGCACAGACCTGTGGTTACACAAATCTTGGTATGTCAGTTATCAGCAGCGGAAACTTAAATATCAGACAGGAGGCTTCGACAGACAGTGAAGTGGTAGGTATCCTTACCAATCACAATGCCTGTGAGCTTCTTGAGGATGCCGGAGACTGGTATAAGGTTACATCAGGCAAAGTGACAGGATATGTAAGCAAGCAGTATCTTGTGATAGGAGATGAGGCAGAGGCTATTGCAGAACAGGAGATTAAAACTGTTGCCACTGTAAATACTGAAACACTGAATGTGCGTGCAGAGAAGTCAACAGAGGCTGCGGTGCTTTCACAGGTTGGAAATTCAGAGGCATTCACAGTTAATTCTGTCGCTGACGGCTGGGTTGAGATAAGTGTGGATGATTCGGTAGGATATATATCACAGGATTATGTGACACTGGCACAGGCACTTCCTACAGCAAAGACAATAGAGCAGGTGAAGTATGGTGACGGCGTATCAGATGTAAGGGCATCTGTTGTATCGTATGCGTTACAGTTTGTCGGAAACAGATATGTGTGGGGTGGTACAAGCCTTGAGAATGGAGTTGACTGCTCAGGCTTCACAATGAGAATTCTTGGAAAGTATGGAATCTCATTACCGCATTCATCAAAAGCACAGCCTTCATACGGCACAAAAATCAGTGCATCTGAAGCAAAGCCGGGAGATTTATTCTTCTACGGAAGTGGAAGGAGTATCTCACATGTTGCAATTTATATCGGAAACGGACAGATTGTACATGCCAGCAACAAGCGTGATGGAATCAAGGTTTCAAATGCATATTACAGAAATCCGATTTGTGTCACAAGATATTTGCCGGATTAATAAAAAAACAGTTTACAACAAATGCTTACTATGCTATACTGCATAGGTATGGTTTTGCCCATGTTCGGTAGTTGGACACTCCGACCTATTGCTGAGCATCATACAGTTATCAGGGCGCATTATAATATAAGGAGGATCAACAATGATCGCAAAGGAAAAGAAACAGGCTATTATCGCAGAGTACGGTAGAACACCAAATGACACAGGTTCACCAGAGGTTCAGATTGCAATTCTTTCAGCAAGAATCGCAGAGTTAACTGAGCATTTCAAACAGAACCCAAAGGATCATCACTCAAGAAGAGGAATGTTAAAGATGATCGGTCAGAGACGTGGATTACTTGCATACCTTAAGGAGATTGATATCGAGAGATATCGTTCACTTATCGAGCGTTTAGGACTCAGAAAATAGTATTTTCTTTAGAGCGGAGTAATTATTATTCCGCTCTATTATTGTTTTTTGAAAAGCAGAAGTAAGCCGAGACCACTAAAGAGTGCATGAGCGTACATGTATTGTTTAGTAGTTTCGGAAGAGGAATACACTTCTGCAAAAGAATTTTAAGGAGAATTAATATGTACAAAAGTTATTCAATGGAACTTGCCGGCAGGACTCTTACTGTAGATATCGGAAGAGTAGCAGCTCAGGCAAACGGAGCTGTTTTTATCAAGTATGGTGATACAACAGTTCTTTCAACAGCTACAGCATCTGACAAGCCACGTGACGGTGTGGATTTCTTCCCACTCAGCGTTGAGTTCGAGGAGAAGATGTACTCTGTAGGAAAAATTCCGGGTGGTTTTAACAAGCGTGAGGGAAAGGCATCTGAGAACGCCATCCTTACAGATCGTGTAATTGACCGTCCTATGAGACCTCTTTTCCCAAAGGATTACAGAAATGATGTTACATTAAACAACCTTGTTATGTCAGTGGATCCTGAGTGCCGTCCTGAGATAGTTGCAATGATCGGTACAGCTCTTGCTGTTCATATATCAGATATTCCGTTTGACGGACCATGTGCCATGACACAGATGGGACTTGTTGATGGAGAGTTTATCGTAAACCCTTCACAGAAGCAGTGGGATGAGGGCGATTTACAGCTCACAGTTGCTTCTACAAAGGAAAAAGTCATCATGATTGAAGCAGGAGCCAATGAGATTCCTGAGGATCAGATGATTGAGGCAATCTACAAGTGCCACGATATCAACCAGACAGTTATCGCATTCATGGATCAGATCCGTGATGAGATTGGCAAGCCAAAGCATGAGTATGAGAGTTGTGCTATTCCTGAGCAGATGTTCGAGGATATCAAGAAAATTGTTACTCCTGAGCAGATGGAGGAGGCAGTATTCACAGATGAGAAGCAGAAGCGTGAGGAAAATATAAGAGCTATCACAGAGCAGTTAGAGGAAGCCTTCGCTGACAATGAGGAGTACCTTGCAGTACTTGGTGAGGCTATTTACCAGTATCAGAAGAAGACTGTCAGAAAGATGATTTTAAAGGATCATAAGCGTCCGGACGGCCGTGCAATCAACCAGATCAGACCACTCGCAGCAGAGGTTGATTTGATTCCTAGAGTTCACGGCTCTGCAATGTTTACCCGTGGACAGACACAGATTTGTGATGTTGTAACACTTGCTCCTTTATCAGAGATTCAGAAAATCGACGGACTTGATGCAAATATCACAACAAAGAGATATATGCATCACTATAACTTCCCTTCTTACTCTGTAGGAGAAACAAGACCAAGCAGAGGACCAGGACGTCGTGAGATCGGACATGGTGCACTTGCT
>OIYH01001264.1_pt1 | contig 15156 bp, 12 predicted proteins | sample 1587911 | NCBI WGS metagenome assembly OIYH01 (sample SAMN03283252) | human gut metagenome | biome: human-associated habitat; material: feces | host: Homo sapiens | place: USA | collected 2013
CAGATGTCATTCCCAGTGGATACTCCAAACGACGAGATTCAGAAGCAGGTTTTGGCAGACGAGAAGAGCCAGAAGTACTTGGAGGGATTCAATGTGCTGAAGGTCATCATCGTACCTAAGAAGATTGTCAACGTAGTATTGAAGAAGTAATCATTCTATATGCGGAAGGTCGCCTTTACTGAGGGCGACCTTCTATGCTTTCACATCTAAACGAGGAAAAAATATGCAAATAGCTATCAATCAAAACATCAAGAACGAGTGCAAGGATTATTTCAACATCACCCTTGGACTTATGTTATATACGTTTGGTTTCACCGTATTCTTGTTGCCTTACCAGATTGTGACAGGTGGCGTAACGGGTTTGGCAGCAGTCATTTACTATGGTACGGGCATACCTATCTATTTGTCATATTTTGTCATCAACGTCCTCTTGCTGGCATTGGCATTGAAAATATTGGGTTTGAAGTTCATGCTCAAGACCATCTATGCCATCTTCATGCTGTCCTTCATGCTCGCCGTGGCACAAGACTGGGCTACAGGACCGAATGGGGAACTGACGCAAGTGCTGGGCGAGGGACAAGACTTCATGTCGCTCGTCATCGGATGTTGCTGCACCGGTCTTTCGCTTGCCATCGTCTTCCTAAACAATGGTAGTACGGGAGGAACGGACATCATCGCCGCCGTGGTCAACAAGTATCACAACATTTCCTTGGGACGAGTGCTCATCTTCGTGGATTTCATCATCGTGGGCAGTTCCTTCTTCGTATTTGATGCCAAACCGGGTTATGAGACGATAGATGCCGTGAGAAAGGTGGTGTTCGGTCTCTGTACGATGGTCATCGAGAACTTGATGCTCGACTATGTGATGAATGCTCGTCGAGAGAGTGTGCAGTTCTTGATATTCAGCAAGAAATACCAGGAGATAGCCAATGCCATCGGTATGCAGATGGATCATGGTGTGACGATTCTCGATGGTCATGGTTGGTACACCGGACAGGAGATGAAGGTACTCTGTATCCTTGCCAAGAAGAATGAGAGCACCTATATCTTCCGTATCGTCAAGATTATCGACCCGAACGCCTTCGTGAGCCAAAGCTCTGTTATCGGTGTATATGGCGAGGGATTTGATGAGATGAAAGTGAAAATCAAGAAGAAAGATATAGAAAAATTGAAATAATGAAAATAGTATTTGCAACGAATAATCAACATAAGTTACAAGAGATACGTGACATCTTGGGCAGTGACTTCGAGGTAGTATCTCTCAAGGAGATAGGATGTGACGTGGATATTCCTGAGACGGGCAACACCTTGGAAGAGAATGCCTTGCAAAAGGCACAGTATGTGTATGACCATTACCATATCAGTTGCTTTGCCGACGACACAGGGTTGGAGGTTGAGGCATTGGATGGCGCACCAGGCGTTCACAGTGCTCGCTATGCAGAGGGTACCGACCATGATAGCGAAGCCAACATGGCAAAGTTGCTCCGTGAATTGGATGGGAAGGAGAATCGCCAGGCTCGTTTCCGCACAGTTATCTGCTACATCGAGAAGAAGGATGTATGCCCATGCGGTTGTACCAGCATCAAGAAGGTACACCAGTTTGAGGGTATCGTGAAGGGGCGCATCGCCACGGAGAAGCACGGTACTGAGGGATTCGGCTATGATCCAATCTTTGTACCAGAAGGCTACGACAAGAGTTTCGCTGAACTGGGCGAGGAAGTGAAGAATGGTATTAGCCACAGAGCAAGAGCCGTGGCGAAATTGGTGGAATATCTGAAGAAATGATCAATACTCTTTCGATATTAATTCCTACATATAATCATGTATGTACTGAGCTTGTGGAATCTCTGCAAGCTCAGGCTTCATCATTGCCCAATCTAGAATATGAGATATTGGTTGCTGACGATGGTTCTACGGATGAATACACTATCGAAGAAAACAGAATAATCAACCAACTAGACAACTGTCGATATATCGAAAGAGAAACGAATGTAGGCAGGGCCGCCATTCGCAACTTTTTGGCACAACAAGCTAAGCATCCTTGGCTGCTGTTCATAGATAGCAACATGGACGTCATCCTTTCAGAATACCTTTCCAATTATCTCAATCAGATAAAAGAAAACAATGCTGATTTTGAAGATTCCATACATATAAAATATGGTGTCATCTATGGAGGATACCAAATCAAGAGAGATGACGAAACGAAAGAACGCTTGAAAAACAATTTACGCTACATCTTTGAGAGTCGATGCACTCAGAATGGCGATTATCGTGAGCGCCAAGCCAATCCTTATCGGGATTTTCACACCTCAAATTTCATAGTTCAGAGAAGCATCATCCTCAAATATCCATTGGATGAGCGTTTCTACCATTATGGTTACGAGGATGTACTATGGGGAAAGACGCTGAAAGATAACCATATATTAATCAAGCACATAGATAATCCATTGGAATATGATCACTTCATCGGCAACATGTCATTTGTCAGCAAAACGGAGGAAAGCCTTCGCACGCTCTATCAATTTCGAGAGGAATTGGAAGGCTACTCTAAGATTATCGACTATGTACAAAGATTGAAGCGTTGGCATCTTTCTCACCTATGTCAAAAACTTTTCCCCCTTTTCAGCCTTCCCATAAAAGCAAGACTGACAGGCAATAAACCTAGCATTTTGTGGTTTAATATATATAAGTTATTATACTACATTCATTTAGAGGCATAGTTATCCATTATAAACGTATATGGTTATGAATAAGAAAGCATTATATATTATCATCTTTCTGATATTTCAGGCGATGTCCAATATAGCAATAGCTGCTATTGGCGACTGGAAAGCCTATATGGCATATAGTGACGTACAAGAGATAGAACAAGCAGGAAACCTGATATTCGTACAGGCTTCCAACGACCTTTATGTCTATAATAAGAACGACCAAAGTATTCAGACATTCAGCAAGATAGATTATCTCAACGATTGCGAAATCCAGCACATCGCTTACAACAAGGCTAGCCAAAGATTGCTCATTATCTATACCAATGGCAACATCGACTTGATGAATGTAAACAACTATGAGGTAACCAATCTATCTGATTATCAGAATGCAACAACAACCGGTGACAAAACTGTCAACGATATCTATATGAACGGCAAGTATGCCTATCTGAGCAATGGTTTTGGCATCGTAAAGGTGAATGTAGCTGATGGTGAGATAAGTGATACCTATAACTTAGGCTTTGCTGTCAACTGGTGTGAGATAGACGGTAACACCATCTCTGCCTATAGTGCCTCAAATGGAAAATACAGTGCTTCTCTTACAGACAATCTGCTCGACAAAAGCAATTGGAATAGAGTTGGTGGCTATGTAGCCAAGCAGCAAGAAGACAAAAGTGAGTTGAAGCAACTGGTAAGTACATTAAATCCAGGAGGTCCGAAGTATAACTATTTTTGGGACATGAAATTTATAAACAATAAACTATATACTTGCGGAGGAGGTTTCGGACATCTTATTGAAACCAATCGTCCTGGTACCATTCAAGTATTAAACAACAACACATGGCAGATTTTTGATGATAATATATCAACCAAAACAGGATTGTCATACGTTGATATTAATTCTATAGATGTAGATCCACTAGATGAAAATCATGTTTTTGCAGGAGGAAGAAATGGTCTCTATGAATTTAAAAATGAAAAGTTTATAAAATTCTATAACTCTGATAATAGTCTCATTACCTCCTTTAATGGAACAAGTAAGAATTATCAAATTATTAGCAGCGTAAAATATGATAAAGAAGGAAACCTTTGGATGCTTAATAGTCAATCAGCTTCCAATCAGTCACTAATAGAGTATAGCAAAGATGGTGAGTGGGTATCTCATCATAGTCCTCTTTTAATCGATGAGTCTCTTAAAAAATCTTTAGGTTCGATGGAATGCTTAATGTTTGACAGCAGAAATCTATTATGGTTTGTCAATGCACATTATTCCGTTCCATCCCTCTATTGCTATCAACCAACTTCAAAAACACTACTAAGCTACAAGAACTTTACAAACCAAGATGGAACTGATATCGGAGGAGCTTCTGTTCAATATGTTGCAGAAGATCTAGAACACAATATATGGATAGGAACAAGTAAAAATACATTTATGATTGAAGCCAATGATGTAGGAAAAGAGAATCCTACTTTTACCCAAATAAAAGTGCCACGCAATGATGGTACCAATTATGCAGACTATCTTTTAGAAAACAACAATATCTCTGCCATAGCCATAGATGGTGCAAACAGAAAATGGTTTGGTACTAAAGGGAATGGTGTCTATTTAATAAGTGCAGACAATATCACACAGATTCACCATTTTACTTCCTCTAACAGCAATTTACTATCAGACGACATAGAATCAATTGCCATTAATGAGAATACCAATGAAATTTTCTTTGGAACATCCAAAGGACTATGCTCCTATATGAGTGACGGCAGTACCTTAAACTCAGAAATGACAAAAGACAATGTTTGGGCATATCCAAATCCCGTCAAACCAGAATATACAGGTAATATAACAATTACAGGATTGTCCTTGAATGCAGACATTAAAATAGTAACATCAAATGGAATATTGGTCAATCAAGGAAGAAGTAACGGTGAAACCTATATATGGGATGGAAATGACCTAAATGGAAAAAAGGTTACAAGTGGTATATATATGGTACAGACTGCTACTTATGAAGGAAATAAAGGAACTGTTTGTAAAATAGCAATCATCAGATAAAGAATATGAAAGTAAAGATAATTATTACTCTTATAATAGTATGGGCGCTATCAGTAATTAGCATTCATGCTCAATTTACTGTGAATGGGAAAGTACCTGTTTATGATAAAAATACCCAAACTTATCTTATATCCATCCCGAAAGAAACATTCAATAAAGATTATGAAGCAAACTTTATCTTACAAAATGACACGGAATGGAGAGATTTAACTATAGACGGACAATCTGTCAGCAATTCATTCTATACTTTCCATCAAGTTTCAGCTAATAAGCTATATTGTCTTACTGCATACCAAAATAATGATGAAATCAAACGCTACATAACTTTTACTTATCTTCCCATATTGAATATAAAAGGAACATTTGGTTATGAATATACAAATGGGAACATGTTTTTATCTCTGCCAGATACAGATAGCTCAGAACAAATTTTAATAAAAGCTAAATGGCGTGGTGGTTCTACAAATACAGCAGGCAAACATAAAAGAAACTATAAAATAAAAACCATCAATGAGAATGGAAAAAGTAAAGATTATTCTTTACTTGGAATGAGAAAAGACAATAATTGGATTTTAGATGCTGGGCAAGTGGATCTTTTTAGAATGAGAAACAGGATTGCTACAGAACTGTGGAATGATTTTTCCACAAAGCCTTATTATGCAAATGAGGTGACAGATGTACAAACAGGTGTAAATGGAAGAATAGTAGAAGTGGTACTTAATGATGAATACTACGGAATCTACTCTCTGACAGAAGCTATGGATAGAAAGGAGTTGAAACTCAAAAAATATGACGAGAATGACCAATCAATACATGGTCAGTTATGGAAAGCTAGCGGATATGGCTATTCTACATTTTGGGAAGAACCTGATACATATGATAATTATAAAGAGACTTGGAATGTTTTCGAGACAAAATATCCTGATATTGAAGATGTCTGCCCTACTGACTATAGTTTGTTAAGAGACGCTATCTACTTCACTGCAACCAGCGATGATGCAACATTTTCAAAAAATGCGAGTGAATACTTTGACATTCCTGTCTTAATAGACTACTATATATTTCTACAAGTAATAAATGGAATCGACAATATCGGAAAAAATATGTACTGGGCGGTATATGATAAAACAAAAGACAAAAAACTAACTCCTGCCATTTGGGATTTAGATGCAACAACAGGACAATATTATACAGACTCTCCATTACACCCTGCAATCGTAAACCCAGACAATAAACTAAGCATCACTGCTTTAAATATATATAATAGGCTTATCAATCTCAACGTAGATGGAATTGTTGATAAAATACGGACAAGATACAATAGTTTACGCAAAACTTATCTAGAAACAGACTCTTTGATAAAGAGATATTACGAATATTATGAACTTATAGCCAATTGTGGTGCTAATATAAGGGAAGCTAATAGATGGAGTTATGATACTGATATTGCAGGAAATAAACTAGATTTCTATGAAGAATTTCTTTATATAAAAGAATGGATAAAGCAACGCATCACCTATTTGGATAATGAAATTAATATAAACACTGCAATAAAAAACACGGCAGTGGAAAATAGAAATAATATTCAGGCAAAATATAATTTGCTAGGCCAAAAAATAAAGTATTACAACAATGGCATATATATACAAAATGGGAAGAAATATACTACAAAATAATCATTTTATATACTATATAACATGCATTTATTTTGGAGTTCTGCTATTCATATTAGCCTTTTATAACTATACTCCTACCAACGATGGAGATGGTTATATAGAATTTGCAAAAGTATGTATAAATAGCAATCAAGCCTATCCTTGCATGGCACTCATACAAGGACAGCCTTTTATTTGGAATATAGGATCTATCAATCTTGTATACCTTTCACTAATACTGTTCAATTCATTATATCCATTGCTTATATTATTGTGCTTATTGAAAGCATTTACAGCATTATTAATAGGTAAGATAACACAAAAGCTATTTAATACACAGATAGCTAATATTTCTATAATTCTTTACGTATTTTATCCAAATAATTTGGGACAAAGTACTACTATTTTGTCAGAAATTCCTATGATATGTATGGCATTAGCAGCACTATACATCGCCATTACACAAGAAAAAATTTGGTGTTTTTTAATTTCGGGAATCATATTTGGTTTGGCAAATTGGTTTCGCCCTATAGGTATTGTATTCCTTGGTACTATTATTTTATATATTATATTCTTTCAAAAAACAAATAAGACAAAAAAAATCACAAGTTTGTGTTGTGGATATATACTTTTTATTGCTACAGTTGGCATAGAATGTTACCACCGCACTGGATATTTTCTCTATCAGGCAGAATCTTTATGGTTTAATATGGCAGAAGCTACATATGAACCTTCAGTAGCACCTCAATATGGAACCGACCCATATCCAAAAGGAACAATTCGATACATAGATAAAATGCAAGAAAAAACAGCCATTGAATGCAATGAAATTTGGAAAGAAAGAAGTCTCAAATGGCTAAAACGACATTCCTTGGAATACTTAGGAAAAATTCCAGGCAGACTCATATATATGTACTATAATGATATGGACAATTTATCTGCATTTTTATCCAACAAAAAAAATGCAGAAAACAACTATATAACTTTGCCATATAGAAACATTATAAAAGATTTTTTTCACTTGTCTCGTATTCAGTATTTTGCTCTATATAATTGGATATATTATTTAATAATTCTAATATTATCCTTCTTGGGAACTTTTATTTTATTAAAATATAGAGAATACGGAAAAGCCTTTATTCCACTAATGATTGTAATTGGAGGGTCTATATCACTCGTATTAGCCATCCATGGAGAAACAAGGTTCAAAGCACCTTTTATGCCATTTATATTCATATTGGCAGCTGTCACTATAACACATTATATGAATAAAAATAAAATCAAACAATTATGAAAGGACTTGCAAAAACAAGAGACTCAAATATGGAATTACTAAGAATATTTGCTATGTTCTTAGTAATGATTTTTCATATAGATTTTATGTCAATAGATGGAATAGACCCAATCAATCCAGCTTTGCATCCTATCAATTCTTTTATTAGGATTTTTCTATCTTTAGCCTCTTTTACTTGTGTTAACATATTTGTCTTATTGTCTGGTTGGTATGGAATTCACCTAAAATCAACCAAACTAAAAAGTTTTCTTTTCCAAGTATTTTTCTTTTCTATTTTATCTTATGGTTGCTTTGTTTTATATGGAAAAGAAAATATAAAACTTTTGTTGCATATTTTCTTTTTCGATGCATATTGGTTTATTCCTATATATATATCCTTATGTTTAATATCTCCTATACTTAATTTATACGTAGATAATTGTTCACAGAAAAATTTAAAGACAACTATACTCCTATTACTCTTCATACAATGTTGTTATGGTTGGATTAGTCCTCAAGAAAGAGGATGGAACGAAGGGTGTTCTCCTATTTCATTCATTAATCTATATTTGATAGCACGATATGCGAGGCTATACCCTTTTTTATATACTTCTTTCAGAAAAGAAATTGATCTTATCCTTTTCTTTACAATATCTTTTATAGCCTCCATAATTGTTTTTATAGGAGAAAAATACAATATAGAATTAATAACAAGCACTATGTTTAAATTTACATCTCCATTTACAATTATAGCCGCTCTATACATTGTACTATTTTTCTCTAAAATAAAGATACACAATAAATGGATAAATTGGATTGCAAGTTCCTGTTTTGCGGTCTTTTTAGTCCATTGTTTTCCATTATTTAACCAATACATATACCATAATGTCATAGGGTATCTATATTCACATTACAATGGATTTTCACTAATTATATACATACTTTCCTTCATCATAGCTTTATATGCTATCTCTATATTCATTGACAAAATAAGAATTTACATTTACAAAAGTATAATCAAAAAAAATGAATAGAAAACATTGGATAGATTTATTAAGAGGAATCTGCATGTTAGGTATACTCCTAGACCATACAGAAATCTACTACATAGGCAGTAATATCATCAATTACAATATCTATGTAGTAAATGCTCTTACTATATTCTTTATACTCTCAGGTTATCTCATGTACAAAGATAACCCAACCTTTAATATCAAACACAAACTGAAGTCTATTTTCAAAAGCTTATTGATTCCTTATTTTATATTCACTACCATCATTGCTGTACCCAAAGCATTGGCTCATGGCAATACGATAGAATGGATCAATATATGTATGGACATCATAATGGGGCAAGCATCATGGTTTGTAGCAGCACTTTGCTTATCAGAATTGATATTTGCACTATCAATATGGATAACTCGTGGAAAACTTCCATTATTGCTTTTTATAGGAGGCATCGGATTCGGTATTTCCATCTATTTATCCCATCAGAATCAAGTCTATCCATGGCAACTCGACAATAGTCTTCAAGCCTTACTATTCCTCTGTATAGGATATACTTATCACAGATATGAGCACATTTTCAACATTTTCAACCATATATCACACCTATCATTACTTTTGCTCACACTTGTCATAGTAAAAATATATGAATATATGAATGGTGTGAATATGATAATTTGGCATATTGACATCAACAATTATCCTATATTTATATTAGATATTTCTCTCTGTGCCTTATTGATGATACACCTATGCAAATTATTACCACGGTATAAATGGCTAATATGGACAGGTGAACATTCTTTAGCCTATTATTTTCTATGTGGAGGCATACCATTTCTCATTAGTAAATTATTCATGAAAGTAGGTTTTACCTATAATGGCAATTATCTTTATGTTATGGTAGCTTTCACCATAGTTTACATAATTACTTCAATATGCAGTTGGCTTATCTATAAATATACACCTTTCCTTGTAGGAAAATAAGAAAGCAATTATCAAAACAAGTAAGAAACAATATGGACAAACTCGCATCGCAAAGCATCAGAAACCTACGTTTTCCACTCTGTGTAGCCATTGTTATGGTTCATTCCAATATTAGCATATATAATGAGTTTGCTGCACAGAACCCCATCGTAAATATTTTCTCTGATTTTTTCATTATCAAAATCTGCTTTTCTGCAGTAGCTTTGTTCTTTTTCATCTCAGGATATTTATTCTTTCATGAAGGAAAATTTAACCGAGATATTTTCAAGAAGAAAATGCACAATAGAATATACAGTCTGCTCATTCCATATATACTATGGAATGCAATATGCCTAGTCACCATATTTTTTCTTCAACAATTAATACCTAACTTTAATCTACTGGTACACAAACAAATATCAGATTTTAGCATATCAGATTTCTTCATGGCATTTTGGAATCTACAAGAAATCTCAGGCATAAGCAGTGATCAGATGGGACCATTAGTTGATCAATTTTGGTTTATCCAATGCTTATTAGTCTATTCATTATTAACACCTATTATTTACTTTTGTATAAAACAACTTGGGATTTTATTTATTATAATTCTAGTCATTCTATCTATGTCTGGATTCATACCTAATGTACCTGGATTCAAAATCGTTTACCTCTATTATTTTTGTCTTGGCGCATATTTTTCACTTACCAAACATCATTGGTACATTTCATCCCATAGAAATATTTCTTTTATATTTGGGACATTTATTGCTATATATATCATTCTACATATGACACATTGCCCCTACCTAGAATTTCTTAATGAAACTATACTTATTTTGGGCATACTTAACTTGGTTAGCTATTTTACAAAAGACAGAAAGACTACGCCTTTAAGTATCTATTTGTCCAACGCCAGTTTCTTTGTATTTGCCATCCATCGCTACTTTACATCAATAGCTCTTAATATCACATCGCATATTGTATTCTACTATAGTTGGAGTGTTATACTTTGTTTTATGGCAATAACATTCTTTTCTGTAGTAAGTTCCCTCATCGTATATGGATTCATGGACAAATATACTCATCGTCTTCTATTAATATTAAATGGTAAACGAATTAAGGATTCAACATAATTTGATCATAGTTACCAATAAAAGAAAAAAATAAAAGAAAAGAAAACATATTCCAAATATTATTAGTATCTTTGCAAAATATGAAGTTGAGCATTATCATACCAGTTTATCGCACTCAAAACACACTGAAAATATGCCTAGACAGTGTGCTGAACCAATCATTCACCGACTACGAGATAATTCTCGTAGATGATGAATCACCAGATAATTGTGCCAAGATCTGTGACAAATATGCTCAGAAGGACAAACGAATCTCTGTGATTCACAAAAAAAATGGAGGGCTCAGTGAAGCTAGAAATGCTGGCATCAACTTGGCTAAGGGAGAGTACATCACTTTTGTCGATAGCGATGATGCCATTGCCGAAGATACGCTCCAACCGCTCATCAACGAACTCACCGAGCATCCCGACATCGACATATTGGAGTATCCCGTACAAGAAAGAGTAGGGCATCCTAAAGAAAAACTTCTCAGTTTCCAACCCAAAGAGTATGAAGACGTCATATCCTATTGGCTAAAGGAAAAAGCGTATAATCATACCTATGCTTGGAACAAGATATATAGGCGCAACCTTTTTGCTAACATTCGTTTTCCTAAAGGGAAAAACTTCGAAGATGCACTTACCATTCCGATGTTGATAGGTTTGGTGCCTACAGATGCCCTTTCTTTGGAAAAAGGATCCATACAACCCAAAATCAAGGTTACTAATGTAGGTTTATACCTCTATGAATGGAATAGCCAAGGAATCACTGCTACAGCAACATACGAGGATATACTTAACCTCTATATAGGTCATACTTTGTCTTTGATACACCTCTTTAAACAGATGAAAGGACGAGAAACTGAAATTCTGGCAAAATACAGAAGTTCCCTTGAAGACTTCATGGTTCAGATACTCAATACCTTACTCGACCTTTATGATTTATCTGGTAAATATGAGACTACTCCACCCCTCATGAGCCGAATAAAGTGGCTGCAAGAACAAAATTCCATCCAATCATACAAACTTAAATTATTAAATACATTAGGTTATCAGCGATTATGCAAACTTCATCATCTCATAACAAAAATACGCAAGTGCCTTTAGTGACATTTATCATCACCACTTATAACTTGCCTCTAGAATATCTTGAAGAATGCCTTAAGAGTATTCTACAGCTATCTCTCAATCCTAGAGAAAGAGAAATCATCATCATCGATGATGGAAGTGACTTGTCTCCTCTCAATGACTTGATAGACGATCAAGACAGCTTCATCTATGTGAGACAACGAAATCAAGGACTTTCCATGGCTAGAAACAGAGGACTTCAGATTGCTTCTGGTCAATATATCCAGTTTGTTGATGGGGATGATTATCTGTTGCAAACGGCATACGAACATTGCTTGGACTTGGTGAGGTATCACAATCCAGACATCGTATATTTCAATTTCACAAACAAGGAAGGTGAAAAAGAAGTGCCATATCAATATACAGAACCTATCAGTGGTTCTAACTATATTCATAACAACAATCTGCGTGCTTCTGCATGGAGCTATGTCTTCAAAAAAGACATCCTGCAAAATCTCCGCTTCACCCCAAACATCTTGCATGAGGATGAAGAATTTACGCCTCTATTGTTCTTGAAAGCAGACAGAGTAATTACTACAGATTGTAAAGCCTATTTCTATAGAACAAGGGAGAATTCCATCATTCACCAAAAAGAAAATAAGCGACATAACTTAAAGCGACTGGCAGACACTGAACTGGTTATCATGCACTTGCAAGAAAAAGCTGCCCTATTATCTGAACTAGAAAGAGTAGCTCTCAATCGACGCATTGCACAGCTCACCATGGACTACCTATATAATACCATTTTGCTGACTCGAAGTGTCAAGCATCTAGAAGAAGCTATTAAGCGACTGCACGACAAAGGTCTATACCCTCTTCCTGATAAGAAATACACCAAGAAATATCAATTGTTCTGCAAAGCTATCAGAAGCAAGATGGGAAGAAGATTGATGGTTCTTACACTGCCACAAATCAAAAATTAGCTACTCTATTCCGTATGAAGATATTATTAATGGGAGAATACAGTAATGTGCATGCCACACTCGCCGAGGGACTTCGGAAGCTGGGGCATCAAGTTAGTGTACTCTCAAATGGAGACTTTTGGAAGAATTATCCACGAGATATCAACATGGTGAGAAAGCCGGGAAAACTTGGCGGAATCATGTATTTGGCAAAGTTATACACAATTGAGCATAAACTACGTGGATATGACATTGTACAACTCATCAACCCCATGTTCTTGGAGTTGAAAGCAGAGCGTATCTTCCCTTTTTATCGCTATCTTCGCCGTCATAATAAGAAGGTGATATTGGGTGGATTTGGTATGGATTACTATTGGGTTCATGTATGCTGCAAAGATAAGCCATTGAGATACAGTGACTTCAATATAGGCGATGAATTACGAACCAATGCTGATGCTATCAAGGAAAAGAAGGATTGGCTAGGAACTGCTAAGGAAAAACTCAATAAGATGATAGCAGAAGATTGTGATGGAATCGTCACAGGACTCTATGAGTATTGGGCATGTTATCAACCTAGTTTTCCACAGAAAACAACATTTATCCCCTTTCCCATCAAGAGTTATGCACAACCTAAGAATATTCCCAATACTATCCCCCAAAAGGTAAAACTCTTCATAGGTATCAACAAAAACAGAAGTGAATACAAAGGGACAGACATCATGTTGAAAGCCGCACAAACCATCAAGAAGAAGTATCCCGAAAAAGTAGAACTGCGCATTGCGGAAAATATTCCCTTCCATGAATATGTAGAGATGATGAATGGAAGCGATGCTATCCTAGATCAACTCTATAGCTATACCCCTTCCATGAATCCCTTGGAAGCAATGGCTAGAGGTATCATCTGCATTGGGGGTGGAGAACCAGAGAATTACGAGATTCTTCAAGAGAACGAACTGAGACCTATCATTAATGTTTTACCATCTTATGAAAGTGTATATGATGAATTGGAGAAACTCGTCTTACACCCAGAAAGGATTCCTCAACTGAAGAAAGAGAGCATCCTCTATGTGAACAAGCACCATGAATATATCAAGGTTGCTAAAAGTTATGAACAGTTTTATCAAAAGATATTAGGCATTGTTCCATGACAATGGACATAAATATATAGGGAACCCATGTTCATCCATGAGTTCCCTATTTCTGTTGTGTGTAAACAATATTACTTTATTCCACAATCGCTGTCCAGCCACCGCCTGGTGCCAAATGAATCTGCAACTTATCGGTTGTGGATAACTGTTGATAAGTATGTTTATAATCGGTAGCTTCCCTATCTGCATTGATGCCATCGGCAAAAATGTTCGCCTTGCCACTGATGCCTTTTCCATTGAAAGTCTTGATCGTAGAAAGATCGATCGTAAGGTCACGAGGCTGCCAGTTGGTCATCGCCGCAAGATACCACTTACCTCCATTTCTCTTCGCTACTACCACATATTCACCTAGTTTTCCATCCACAGGGATAACTTCGTCATAAACTGTTGGAATTTGGGCAATGAAGTCGGTGCATTCCTGATTTTGCATATACTTCGTCGGACTATCAGCAAGCATCTGCAGAGGAGCATCAAAAATAGTGTACATCGCCATCTGATGAACTCTTGTACCTTGGCTCATAGGATGGTCATTGTTGCCGAAGAACTGGGAACGAACGGCATTCACCATAGCTCCAGGGGTATAATCGAATGCGCCAGGAAGAGCACGGAGATATGGGATGGTGACATCATAACGAGGTTGGTCGTGTAAAGGACCATCCCCCACTCTTGGCTCCCACTTGGAATTTTCCAAGCCCTTCACGCCCTCAAAATTCACAATATTAGGATAAGCGCACTGCACGCCGAATGGTCGCATTCCATGGAGGTCGAGCATCAAATGATGTTTGGCGGCACATTCTGCCACCTCATACACCGAATTGATTGCCTTTTGATCATCACGATCGAAGAAATCCACCTTGAATCCTTTGACACCCATGTCACCATAATGTTTCATGATTTCCTCCATCTTCTTATGACCACGCTGAACAAGGTTGCGCCACGAAGACCAGAGGATAACCCCTACTCCATTTTGCTTGGCATAGTTGATAATACCCGCCATATCCATCTTGTCGGAGAATATCAGCAAATCCTCTGGATCGCTCCATCCCTCGTCAATAATGATATATTCTAGTCCATTTCGCTTGGCAAAATCCACAAAATACTGATAAGTCTCGGTATTGATGCCAGCACGGAAGTCAACACCAGTGATATTGGTATTATTCCACCAGTCCCAAGCCACTTTTCCCGGCTTTATCCACGATGTATC
>OIYH01001267.1_pt1 | contig 15128 bp, 12 predicted proteins | sample 1587911 | NCBI WGS metagenome assembly OIYH01 (sample SAMN03283252) | human gut metagenome | biome: human-associated habitat; material: feces | host: Homo sapiens | place: USA | collected 2013
CTTCGAAGTCTTGCATAATCCAAAAGTTCCTGACAGACAGGACAAATCTGCCCTGCCTGCCTGTCTTCTTTCGGATGTTTTTTCCGGCAATACAGCCGGATCATCTCTTCCACGACATGCTGTTCCTTCTGTCGTTTCTTTTCTACTTTATCCATCATATTATTCCACTTCTGCACCTTCCGGTAATTCTTCTCCCACTTTTAAAGTTTTCACTCGAAGTAAGAAGTATAACAGGTGGCATACCCAAACCACTGCGATACAGATTCTTCCGATTGGTACATTCTTCATGCAGATAAAGCCGATTGCCATGACTACCGTTACCATTCCGATAATCTTGCATTTTGTTCCTATTGTCATGGCTCTTTTCTGAACAAAACTGTCCAGATGTTTCTTATAAAGATTCGTTCCTACGAACCAGTCGTGCAGTTTCTTAGAACTCTTTGCAAAGCAAAACAGTGTTGCCATATAAAACGGAACGGTTGGCAGGATAGGAAGTACAATTCCTATCGTACCAAGTCCCAGACAAAGAAATCCAAGCACGATCCATACAACTTTTAAAGGATTTTTCATCTTCTTTCCTTTCAGGTGTCAGGCACCATTAAATTTTTCTAAACTTTCTAAAGCCTCATTTTACAGTGCCTGACACTATACCGCCAGCACAAACTTCCGTCCATCAACCCTTGTCACACCAAGTTCAATGCCATACAGCTCCCTGATACTCTCTTCCGTAATCACTTCTTCCGGATCACCTTCCACCAGCACTTTTCCATCTTTCATACCGATGACATTATCCGAATATGCGATTGCCTGATTGATGTCGTGCAGTACCATGATGATGGTAATTCCAAATTCCTGATTGAGTTTTTTAACCAGTTGCAAAATCTCAATCTGATAACGTATATCCAGATATGTGGTCGGCTCATCGAGGAACAGAGTCTTTGTTCCCTGACAAAGAGCCATTGCAATCCATACACGCTGACGCTGTCCACCGGAAAGTCTTGACACTTCCCTGTCACGATATTCTGTCAGATTGGTCACTTCCAATGCCCACTGGATCATACGCTCATCTTCGGCACTGTCTCCCTGCATCATCTTCTTATGAGGGGTTCTTCCGAATGCGACCAGATTCTCAACGGTGATATCGTCCGATGCACTGTTATACTGCTGAACAATCGCAACCTTTCTGGCGAATTCTTTTAAGTTCAGGTTCTGGATGTTCTTACCCTTGAGGAAAATGTTTCCCTTTCTCGGATATAGGTTCTTTGTCATCAGAGAAAACAGTGTGGATTTACCGCATCCGTTTGCTCCCATAATCGTTGTAATTTTACCTTCTTCAATCTTCAGGGATACGCCCTTTAAGACTTTATTTTTTCCATAGGAAAAATGCAGGTCTCTGACTTCCATCGCAGGTTTGTCTGCCCACTTATCTGCTTTTTTCGCTTTCTTTGCTGCTTCATTCTCTGTGGAAGTCAAATCCATATTCTTTTCTTTACTTCGCATACTTCTTAGACCTCCTTAACAGAATGATGAAGAATGGACCTCCGACCACACTCATAATGATGGATGCGGATACCTCATACGGAGCAGCTATTGTTCTTCCGATGGTATCTGCCAGCAGGAATGTAAACGCTCCGAACAAAGCACTGAATGGTACTAATGCCTTGTGGTCACTTCCTACCAGGATTCTTCCGATATGCGGAACAATCAGTCCTAAGAAACTAATCACTCCGGCTACTGCTGTGGAAATACTTGCAAGCAATACTGCTATCAGTGAAATCACGATACGCATTGCATTGACATTGATTCCAAGGCTTCGTGCTGTCTTATCTTCCAGTGCTAACAGATTACACATCTTCGTCATAATCAGTGCCAGAACCAGTCCGACAATTACATACGGTACTAAGGTTTTCACATCATCCCAAGTTTTCATTGTGATATTACCATTGACGATGGCTGCCACGCCAGACATGTTTCCGCCATTCATTGAATTCAACGCACTGGATAATCCGGTGAACATTGCATCGACTGCCACACCGACAAGGATAATTCTCAGAGGACTTAATCCCCCTTTCCATGACAGGCTGTAAACTAAGACAAATGCAATCACACCACCAAGAAATGCAAATAATGGAGTGAAGAAAAATAAAGTCGGTGCAAATGCGGTAATGAGTACCGCCGCAAAACTTGCTCCACTGGAAATACCGATGATTCCCGGATCGGCAAGTGGATTTTTTAATACCGCCTGAAATAACACACCCGATACCGCTATCGCAGCTCCGGCTAACATGGAGATTACAATTCGTGGGAATCGTAAGTCATAGATTGTTGCCACGTCTTCATTGTACTTTACAAATAATCCTTTCAGTAGTTCCGGGAAGCTGACTTTCAGGCTTCCGATATTCACTGCCGCAAAGAATAATGCAACCAGTAATACGATCATTACAACAAAGGAAATTGCTGCTTTTGCTGTTTTCCGATGCTTTCTTGCTTTATCCTGACCGGAGAGGTTCTGGACTTCCATTTCGGAAGTCTCAGAAGTATTGTTTAATTCTGTCTCTTTCATCTGTCCTCTCCTTTCTACTTGCTCTGCTGTTCGTTGTATTTCTCAGTTGCGTCAGAATCCTTTGCTTTCTTCTGTGCATTGTCACTGGCTTCTTTTGCTTTTGCTGTATCTTCATCACTTTCCGGATAAAGAATTGGCTGTAATTCTTCCAGTGCCTCTGGATATTTAAACGTAGCACTCATACCGAAATATTCATAAGTAAGGTCATAAACTCTGCCGTTTTTCACCGCATCAAAATGTTGCCAAATGTCATTCTCCGCAAAATCTTTATTGAACATTTCTACCACCTGATCCGGCAGTGCATGTGCGGCACGTAAAATAATATCCGGCTCTTTGGTTTTCATGTCCTCAGTATTTACGGTCAAAAATTCCTGATCGGTGTCAGAGTATACATTCTCGCCGCCTGCCAGTTCCACCAGACTTCCCACATAGGAATTCGGTGTTGCGATAATATAAGAGCCAGGAAGTCCCATCAGAATCATAACCTTCGGATGGTCTTTTCCTTCATTCTTTTTCTTATAGTCATCGTAAAATTCAGTAAATTCGTCCACCAGTTTCTGTGCCTGATCTTCTCTGTCGAAAATCTCACCTAACTCCTGAATGGAACGGTACATACCCGGCACACTTCTAAGATTCAAAAACGCCCAGTCTGTATCGATTGCTTCATATTTCGGCTGCAGATCACTCTGCAATGACACCGGACTTAAAATCCAGTCTGGATTAAGTGAGGATACAATCTCCATATCCGGACTCATGGCTGTTCCCACGGTTTCCACATCTTTGTATCTGTCTGGAATTGTGGACACGGTACTGCTGCAAACACCAACCAGATCCAGTTCCAGCTTATCACAGATATCTGCGGTTGCCGGAGAAGTCGCTATGATTCTCGGCTCATCTTTCATCGCCTGTACTTTCTTCTTGGCTGCTTCTACGGCTGCCTTTTCTTCCGGATCGTCAATCTCTAAAAGAGACTTGGCATCTTCATCGAAAGAGTCCTTGTCAGATTTACTGTCAGAAGTCTTTTTATCAGCCGTCTTACTGCTGTCCGTCTCATCTGTACTGCTCTCTGTCTGCGTAGCAGAATCACTGCTTTTCTTTCCCTGACTCTGGTCTACACAACCTGCCAGAGAAAAAATCATGGTCATTGCAAGGAGAACAGCCGATGCTTTTTTCAAACGCCTATTCATCATCGTCCTCTGCACCTCCCCAACGTTTCCAGTTCTTACGGAAGAAATAAATCACTCCGGATACTGCTCCAAGCAGAATCAGACCTGTTACTACAACTGCCAATGCAATCTGGAAAATCCGGTTGCCGGAAGAAGTATTTCCGCTATCGGAATCGCTGTCACTTGTTCCATCTTTCGCAGTAGAAAGACTTAATCCTTCTGAAGAATTTACTGGATTTTCTGTATCCAGTGAAGAAGAATCACTGCTCGGTTTTGCTGCTTCTGTAATACTACTTTCCAGTTTCTTTGATGAGCTGGAAGAACTGCTTTTATCGGATGAGCCGGAACTCTGAAGAGAAGAACTTCCAGAACTTAAACTTCCACTGGAAGTAGAACCTGAATTATCTACTGAACCAGAACCACTGGATTCTACTGCTGTTCCATTCGAGCTTTCTGTTGCCATAGTTGCGTTCATGTCTGTATTGTTTCCTTCACTGTAGTTGCTCGGATACAGATAGAAAATAACATCTCTTCCCATCGGTTCTACATACATGGAACCTCTGACTACACAGTTTTCACTTGGCACACGCATACACACATCGGCTGTTGTACCGTTGCTGTCTGAACCATTTCCTGTAATACCGATTTCTGATGGTGTTGACCAGCCGGAATCACCTACATTCTGTACCTGAAAGCTATGTCCACTGGTGTAGTCCATCAGACTCATGCGGATGGTCAGATAATAAGCTCCATCGTCTGTTACTTCCAAGATACCATTGCTGTATACACAGCCTTCTACCATGCCCTGTCCTGTTGCATAGGAACTCTCTCCACCGGAATCTTCGATTACTCCGGTAACCGGGTGTGCATAACATCTGTTGATTGCACAACTATACACTGTCCCGCTTGCGGCGTAAGCCTTAACAGCAGGAAAGCCTGCCATTAAAGTAATGGCAAGCACACAAGTCATAATGGCAGACAATATTTTGTTTTTTTCGCTGCTAATTTCATTCCTTATCTCCTGTTAAATGAATTTGGCAGACTCCCAGTCCCGAAGGAATGGGAGGGTTCGTCTGCCAAATCACTACTTATTATTTTACGTTTGCTTTTTTCTTTCTGTTGTACTCCATGATTCCTGCCAGTAAAGCGACTCCTCCGAGAAGAAGGATAGCTGCCCACAGGGTATTGTTCTGTACAACATCACCAGTCTTAACGTTGGATGCTGATTTCAGGCTGGAACCTGATCCCAGGCTGGATGTTCCACTCTTCAGACTTGAAGAACCACTTCCAAGTGAGGAAGAACCAAGTTTGCTGCTTCCAAGAGAACTGCTTCCAAGGGTATTATTTCCAAGTGAGCTGTTTCCAATAGAAGAATTACTGTTGTTATTTCCGTTGGAATTACTATTATTGTTGTCGTTCTTATCAAAGTCTGGATCATCGGATGTTGTTGCTTTTAATGAGCTCCAATCCAGTTTCAGGAATACTGGCTGTGTACCTGTGCCAGAACTGATAGCGTCCATAATCGGAACGAATACCTGTAACGGAACATATCCATCATCCAGAGCTTCCGGAATAAGCTCGAATGTTACTTCATCTGGATAGTTTGTTCCGTACTGGTCAGAAACCAGTGAGCCATCGCTGTTCTTCTGATAGCTGTCAACTGTAACATCAGCAAGTGTTCCCTGCGGATTACCATACTTATCAGGTGTATAACCTGTTGTGAAGTATTTGAGCTGACTTAAATATCCAAGTTTCTGTCCTACTGTCAATCCGTTAAAGTTCAGAGTAATGTAATATTTGCCATTCTTCACTGTCAGTTTAATTGTATGGTTGATTGCTTCATTTGACATAGAATAAGTATTCTTGTCTACTTTCACCATTGTTCCATAGATAGAGTAAACCCCATCAGCAAGGTTCTTGATATCCAGTTTTCCATCACTCTTCTTTGCTAACTGCTGGATTGCTTCTGTCAGTTTTGTCACCTGATCATCTACCAGTTTCTGTGATGCAGAATCATTATCCATTACATTCTGAGCACGACCTACTGCACTCTGTAATGTTGCAAGAGAACTTTCTGTATAAATGTCTGTCTGGCTTACATATGTCTTTGCTTCTGCAATCTTGCTTTCCAGTTTGCTCTTATCTACAACTGCTTTTTCTACCAGTCCGTTTAATGCAGTTGTCAGAGATTTCTCTGCTGCTGCAACTTCTGACTCTGTTGCTTTTGGATTTGCTGCAACATTCTCAGCCAGTGTAATTGCTGTATTCAGGACCGTCAAACTGCTGCTTTCATAAACCTCTGTTTTTGCTGCCTCAGCTTTTGCTTTTTCAATCAGGGCATTTAAGTTTGTCTTATCAACAACTCTTAAACTGTCAAGTGCTGTCTGAAGTGCTGTAACCTGTGCTTGAACTTCTGCCTTGGTAGCATCTTCTTTTGCTGCTACTGCCTGTGCATTTGTGATTGCTGTCTGTAATGCTTCTAATGTTGCAGAAGTATAAACAACATCTGTACGGTTTGCTTCTGCTGTTGCTTTTTCAATCAAAGCATTCAGTTCTGTCTTGTCTACGATCTGAGTTTCTACTGCATCTACGGCTGCCTGTAAAGCTGTCACCTGCAGATCAATTTCTTTCTGTGTAGAATTCATATCATTGTAAACATCCCGAGCTGTCATGTAAGCCGCATTTAAAGCGTTCCAGTATTCGTCAGCAACATCACCCTGTTGCATACCGGATACCTGATTCAGAAGTGCTTCGATTACACTGTTGTCTCTTTCTACTCCTGTCTCCTGTTTGATGTTTGCCCAGTCGATAGAAACTCTGGCAACCTTTGTACCCTGTCCTTCACCGATGCTTTCCATAACCGGAACATAAACCTCTACATAGAACAGGTTGTCGTTCAATTTAATCGGGATTGATAATTTCTTCGGATACCAGTTTCCTTCTGTATTCTTGTCGTAATACTTAGAGTTCTTGTCATTAAATGAATCGTAAACATCTGTGTACTCTTCCAGAATTGTTGCATCGGAAGCTTCATATTTTACCGGATAATTATATTTGTTGTATTCAACAGTATCCATATCTACTTTTTTCAGTTTGTACAGATAACCTGTCGTTCCGGCAAACTGCATGGACTGGAAGTTCATCTCCAGTGTTACTTCACCCTTATTCGTAACTCTTACAATTCCGGTCTGAACCATGGAAGCATTTCCCATAGAATCTTCATCGGATGTTGCATTGACAAGTCTGATCGGTACGGAATATGTACCTGCAAAAATCTGCGGATAATCTTTGAAAAGATCACTCTGTTTGTTCTTAGCAACAAGTGCTTCATAAGAAGAGGTCAGCAATTTTGTCTGCTTTTCTACTTCTGCTTTTGTTGCATTGACATCAGCGGATACTTTCTGAGCAGATTTAATTGCTGCCTGGAAACTGTTCCAACTGTTGTCTGTATAAGTGCCGTCATTTTTCTTGGTCAGTGCATTTTCGATATAGCCATTTAATTCTAACTTATCTACTGCATCATCCAGACGAACAAGTGCTTTTACTGCTTTATCCAGCTTGTCAACCTGTTCTTTCATTTCATCTGCTGTCGCATCAGATTTTGCCAATACTTCTTCAGCTTCCTTGATTGCAGCCTTCAGATTCTCATAACTGTCTTTTGTATAATTTGCTTCTGCATAATTATTTTTCGCATCGGAAACTGCCTGATCCAGTTCTGCTCTTGCTTTTACGTCTTCTTTCATTACAAGACCTGCTGTTGCTGTGTCCAGAGTAACTTCCGCTGCTGTGATTTCTGACTGGAATGCCACTTTGTCTGCCAGAACACTCTCTGCTGTAGCAATGGCATTTGTCAATACTGCAAATGAATCACTTGTGTAATTCTTCTCTTTTAATACTTTTGCATCATTCAGTTTTGATTCCAGATCGGATTTTTTAATTTCCTGTTTTACTGCAGATTTTAAATCAAGATTTAACAGGAGTTCTGCTTCTCCGCTTTCTGTTGTTACTTTTACTTTATGGTTTTCTACATTTGCAGGAAGTTTCACTACAAGTCTGCCTGCGTCTGTATCTGCATCCGCATATCCGGCACCCTTGCGATACTGCATACCGGTAATTCCGTCCACGTACAGATAAGCAGTTACATTGCCGTCTTTATCTGTATATAAACGAGCAGATTTTAATCCTGCATTCAAATCACTTGCTGTTCCATCCTGATTGGTAAGTGTTGCCTGTACTTCGTAAACACCTTTTTCCATGGAAACGGCTGTTGACATCGGTACAAGTGCATCTACTGCTGACTGAAGGTCTGCGGATGCCTGATCTGCATTTTCTTCTGTTACCTTTCCTTCCTGAGCAGTAATCACTGCCTGAAGGTCTGCCCAGCTTTCTGCTGTATAATCTGCTTCATTTAATGCTTTGGCATTTTTCAGGACTTTATTGTATTTGTCAAGTCCAGTTGCCTCTTTTAATCCGCTGATTGCATCAGAAATTTCTTTATCTAATGCTACGATTTCAGAATCGTTTGCAGAAGTTGTTCCGTCGATTACCTTCTGAGCTTTTGCTACTGCGTCAGATAATACTTTGTAAGATTCCTCTGTATAATTGTCGGCTGTATATTTAGATGCTTTATCAACTGCTACAACTAAAACAGATTTATCGTGGGTTGGCTCGTTAATTTCTGCCACAGGTGTTAAACCAGATAAAGTCATAAATGCAGTTCTGCATCCTTCACCAGATCCAGGAACTTTATGCTGAAGTTCATCCATGATAGGAACAAAGAAGTTCAAATATACCCCATCATCTCTGTCTGCTGATTCTGGAAATTCAAAACCTACGCTCTTCGGATAATATAAGTCATATTCTTCCGCATAGGAATCCATATCTGTGCTTCCCGAATCATTTAGGTAGTAACTATAATAATCAAGCGGTGTATATTCACTTAATATCGGAAGTCCGTTTTCTTCTGTCTGCTCATTATTTGCCCAGAATATTCCATTTGTATAACCATATCTGCCTGTAATCACAATTCCTTGTGTATCAAAATAGATATGTTTCTTTCCATTCTCTACTACCAAACGAGCTGAATCATTTACAACCGCAGAATTGCTCATAGACAATCTATCCGGCTGATCCTGCTGCCACATAGTAACATTAACATTATATGTTCCGTCCTGGATTTCTGAAATATCTACTTTATCCGCTTTTTGTGTAATGGCGATTGTATTATAAACACGAGTAGTGCCTGTTATAACCAGTTCATCGCCCTCCATGTGAATACTTCCATCATCATTTTTATAGGAAGATGAATCAAAATACTCTATCGGATTAAACATTTCATTTACTGGATAATACCATTGAACTTCTATTTTGCTCGTATCCCAGTCTTTCGGAATTTTTACTCTTAATTCTACTGCTCTCGATGGAATAACCTGCGAGTCATTCATTTTTAATGACAAATTATAGATCAATGCTTTTGAAGCGTTTCCTGCTAATAAAGAATAATATTTGTTATATTCACTATCTTCATCTGAGGTTTCCTGTAAAAGTTCTGCTCCAAATTTTGCTTTACTATTAACTGTATAGTTATCTGTTACAAGTGTAACATCACCATCTGTCAATTCGAGTTTTTCTTTCGGTGTTGTTCTTACTCGCAATTCTCCATAGTAGGTACCATCTTCTGTTTGTATCTCAACCTGTTTTCCAAAAATAGCTTCTTCTAAGTTTTCGTATTCAATGGAAAATTTTCCATCTTCCAAAATATTGTCTGAATAAACAGAAATATACTTATTCTTTTTTACTTCTCTCGAATACGCATACATATATTGACGATATGAAGAAGTTGAAGGATAAGTACACTCGCCTAAATCCTTAATTTCTTCAAGTACTCTTATTGAATCAATGCTACTTGTCTCTGCTGTAACAGTAACTTTTCCATTCTCAATTTTTGCTTCACAAGTACCACTAAACAAATCATTTGCAGTTTTTTCTTCTGCTACAAATCCTGTGAAATCCGGTGAATCTCCAACACTGGTTACAACTTTAGAAAGCTCCAATCCAATATTTTTATAATTTTCTTCGTTAATCTCTTTAGCAACTACTGCATTATTTACATCAAATGTAAATTTTCCGTTTACAATTCCGTACATATAGCTTTCCAAGTCATCATCTGTTCTTCCATAACTATAGAAAGCTTTAGTATACATCGTTCCTTCCAGTGTATCCACATCAAAAGAATACCACGACACACCCGTTGTTGCTTTTTCAACAGAATAATTTTGAATGTATTTATCATTCCACTCTTCATTAATTTGTCCTTGTTCCTTCAAATATTCCGTTGCCTCTGATGGATTTTCCTCATTATTAGCAATATATTTTTCTGGAATATTAAAAGTTCCCATAGGTGCATTCGAAGGTGCTATATCATCTGAAATTACACCCGGTTTTGAGAACTGCAAAATATCAATTTTTTCATAATTTTCAATCTGTAAGGTTACATGATATGTTCCATTATCATTCTTTTTTACTAGTGCAACATTATCCATGTAATCCTGAACTGTACCCGAATAAGGCTCCTCCGTAAGCAGTTTTCCAGAAGGTCCATAAAAAGTCAGTGGAACAACATATTCATTTTGGTTATCTAACTCTGTATTTGCGGTATTTGTTTCTTTCTGTTCACCAGCAAACGCTTGTATATTCATACCGCCAAGTAACATACTTGTACTCAATACAAAGGCTAATATCTTTTTTATTTTTTTCATTTTTCCTCCGTATCAATTAAAACAAGCTGCTGCACTTTTGGGTACAGCAGCTTGCTTTACATACATATTTACTTATTTTATTTTGCTGTGATGTCTGTAAGTTTCAAATATCCTGTTGCGTTCATCGGCATACTTCCAACGTATGTTGTGAATTTACCAGTAATTACACAGCCTTCATAAATTGTAGATGCATCTAAACCTGTGAATGTGAAGTAGTAATCTGTTACGCCATTAGTTGTAGTCTGTTTCGGAGTAACTGTTTTTCCATTAACTACCATTTTTCCTAAATGTCCAGTCAGACCTAAATATGTAATCTCATGAGTATGAACAACAAGTGTTGCCTCATCATCTGCAATCGTAATTTCTGCACGCATATCATTGAGTGCAGCATCTCCCATAGATGTTGTTGTACAAGCTGAGTTCTTATAAAGATTCTGCTTTGCTGTGTACTTACCATCTGCTAATGAATCTGCAGCAAACGCTGTAACTCCCATTGCCATTACCATTGTTGCTGCTAACAGTGTAGCAACTAATTTCTTGATCTTTCTCATAACTGTAATCCTCCTTTTCGTTTTTTGGCATTAGCTTTTTTGCTAATAATTTATTAGTTATGATACTTAGAGTTCCATGAGAATTATTCCGGTTACCCACGTCTAACTCCTTGTCCAAAAGATACCATAATTTGCCATCCAATGTCAACACCATTTTTTACAAGTTTGTTGCCTGAATTGCAACAAACGAGCCGTTATTTCCTTTGATTTTGTTGCTATTCAGACAACAATAGACGTAAAAGTGCCGTTATTGATAGTGTTTTATCAACAGCGACACTTTATTGAAATTTTTTCTTATTTTGTTACATGATATGCGTAAATGAGAATTTTTCTCACTTCTTATTTATACCCAGAAATATAACAGTGCAGTGCTTTCCGGCATGTGCATTGGTCCTACGCTGCAGGTAACGGTAACTGGTACAATTCCCATCGTGCCAATCCCCGTCCATCGGTGGATTCTGCACGCTTCCATCGGGATTTTCACTATATTATTCTCTATTCTTGCTTCTTCAAGGACTTCATTATGCTCATACTTCAATGTTTTCAGTTTTCCAGCCATCATTTCACCACTCACTCTGGAGTGTGCTGCCATCTCTTTCAGCTTTAATTCCAGATAGCTTTCTCCATTCTCCTGAACGATTTCGGCTATTTCTTCAAATCCTCTCATCGCCATAGAGTCTCTTCCCTGCCCCTGCTTTTTATTCATCCGGTAAAGTCGGAACACTACCGGATGCCTTTCACATTTCTGCAGATTGTGCTGTATCTCCTGATCCAGTTCATTCTCTTTTTTCTTGTATACTGATTTTTTCTCTGTATAGGCGTTAATCATCAGTTCCAGCATGTGGATGTCGATATTCTCCACCATAACATCCAGTGATTCCTCGATTTCTTCCGGTTTTGCACCGATTTCTTCCAGATATTTTTCAAGATTCTCATACAGCTTGGTATATCTTTCCAGCCATTCTTCTCCCACAGGAGTAAATTCCAGTGATTCTGTCAGAATTCCTCTTTCTATGCAGTTCTTAAAATAACGGTTCACCGTTGATCGGTTCACGCCATAATATTCTGCGATACTTCCCTGAGCTCCACGTTTCTTTTCTACTTTTGACAGACCTTGTAAATATTGCAGTTGTAGCATCGTAGGTCTGTTCTGTCTCTTTAGATGTTCACCTTTTTCCATTTTCCTGTTCCTCTCTTCGTCACCATACATGAATATTCAATTCCCGATAATCGATTGGCAATGGCTTCTGTTCAAAGCGTGTAATCGCAATGATTGCCACTGCTTCTGTAATCGGGATTCCTGTATTCGCAGTATAAGTACAGATGTCTGTCGGTAACTGATAAACACCTTTTTCTTCTTTCGCCTGTATCCATTCATCATCTCTTCTGTACCATACATAGCCGATGGATTCGTCTTTTTTTGTCTTGAGCAGGAAACAGTTCTGTGACTTTTTCACTCTTAATATGACAGAGTGTTCCAGTTTCCCGTACTCTGGTGCAAGGAACCTTGGATTGCGTCGTTCCGGTTCATACAGTCCGAATGCCATCGGGAACTCACCATCCTCATAAAAGGTATACAAGTCCATATCGTCATAAACTCTGTCGTATACGTCACCGTACTGCAGAAAGTTTTCAATTCCTTTTAACCCTTCCGGACTGATATAATGTTCCACTCTACAGGCATCTTCCTGCGCCCTCTGCTGATCCATTCCACTTACCATCTGAAAGAACTGTGTCAGTTTCTCATGGCGTGCAAGGCACTCCATACCTTCCAGTTTTCCCTTATCGCTCAGTTCCAGATGTCCGTTTTCCGGCTCACACAAAAATCCTTTTTTCACCAGACTCCGCACCAGGCCTGCCGCTTCATATCCGGTTATGTTCACTTCTCTGGCATACTCTTTCGATGTGATCTGTCTGCCCTGCCTCCATGTCCGGTAGACATATTCCAGAAGATCTTCTTCCAGTTCGCCTCTGGCTTTTGTCACATCAATATTTCTGTTTTCAATCTTCTTTACCATTTTACCTTTCCCACCTGTCTTTTTTATATATTTGTCCGCTACACGATATCCGGTATTTTCTGCAAAAGCCTTCCATCCAGTAAGCATATCGTTTTTTTCTTGGAGCCTTTCTTTTTCTCTGCGACACCCCCAGATTACAGGTGAAGTGTATTTCACCCAACCACTGCTGTTCGTACTCTATGTGAAATGCTGTGGCAGGGATTTTGATGATTTGATCATTTACTTCTGCCTTCTTCCAGATTCCATGCATGTTCTGATACCAGATTATTCTATCATCCTCATTTTCCGGATGCTCCGTTAGTTCCAACCAAATCTCCCAAGGCTCTATGTACAGCCAGCCATCCCGTTTAAACCGCATATCTTCGATAGCCGCTTTTCTCTCTTTTCCAATCTCTGTGGTGTAAAAGGAATACCACATCTGAAAAATCGTCCGCAGAATATCTTTTTGCAGGTATTCTTTTGCCACTTTCTTTGTTTCCATTACTTTTTTTCCTCTGTTTCTTATTTCCCGATTACGCTTTGGTTAGTTGGTTCAAACCATGTATTTTTAATTATATTGTCCTTTTTTCAGGTTTGTCAATGCATTTTCCGCTACAACATTATAATTCCATATAAAAATATCCAAAAATATGTTTTTATTTCTTTTTTCACATACTTTTGGATATTTTCATAGTTAATTTCCTGTTTCCTTTAATTTTGACTCATCCGTAGTCTGTGCGTCAACGCAGACTGCATGGATGGCAAGCCGCTTGCTGTATCCGTTCCCTGTACAGGTAGAAAGTGTCAGTATCTTGTTACTGGTCTGCGGCTTTACTCCTGTATCGACATCGGAATCTTTTATCATCTGATCGATAAATTTCTGATACTCTTCGCCAGGCTGGTATCCTACTTTATACACATCACCGCCATTGACCGCATCTTCATAAGAGAAGATTCGATAACGGTAGGCGGTTGTCTCAGAATATACAGTGAAGTATTGATTCTTTTTCCAGAATCCGTCATCCTTATATTTTTTCAGGCTCCCAAACATGCTTCCGTCATTCATATTGTGACCGTAGATGATGTTGTAATAATCCGAAAAATCAGATTTGTTAAGACCTTCCAAAAAGATACACCCTGCGATGTGGCTGTTGCCATACAAGTCGGTTCTCAGATATTTCTCATTGTCACCTGAATACAGAATTGGATAATTGATGCCAAATTCGTCCTGATTATCAAACCGTATCCATCCGATAACATCTGGATTCTCGGCTTTCAGTTTGTCAAACTCTACTTTTACGTCTGTTGCCCACCAGTCTTTTTTCTTCTGCTTTCCATCATCTGGTTCGGACTCATCATTTACATACTCCTCGGCAAGTTTGTCATAATCTCTGGCGGATTTCCATCGGTCGATGTATGGGGGAAGGATATGCATAAGTGCTACCCCGATTAAAACCACTGCCAGAATGATCCATATCAGCCATCGGTATGAGCTTTTTTTCTTCATGTTGTCTCTCCCATTTTTCCTGTTAGTTCTCTCGAACCACTATCGTCATTATGGAATGTGTGGTCAGAATTGTCAATCTTTTTCTTCTGGCGTACTGTCTGTTGCCTGTCCGTCTGCCCCTATCTATCTGCTCCTGTCTCTCCATCTGTTTATGCCTGTCCGTCTACGAGGTCGTAGCTCATATCGAGTAAATCCAGAACTTTTGAATCGCTGACAGAACCATCCAACGGAACTGCCAGCCAGTGCTTCTTGTCCATGTACTTTGCCGGAGCAAGGTGATACATTTCGATGTAGTTGCCTATCATGTCCGGCTCTGCCTGAACTTCCATGAAAGTTGTTCTTTCAGCTGGTTGGTAAAAGATGGCATAAGGTGCGGCGGTTCTTGGGTTTTTGAAGATGGTGACGAGGTATCCGGATTTGTTGATGGTGTCTGGATGGGTGGGGTATTGCTTTTGGATGTATGTGAATATTTCTTGTTGGTTCATGTGGGATCCCTTCTTTTTCTCATAATGAATGGATGACCTCTGCCATCCATTATCATTTATTATAACTTTTCTGATTCGCTTATTACAATAGCTTTTTAACA
>OIYH01001270.1_pt1 | contig 15060 bp, 13 predicted proteins | sample 1587911 | NCBI WGS metagenome assembly OIYH01 (sample SAMN03283252) | human gut metagenome | biome: human-associated habitat; material: feces | host: Homo sapiens | place: USA | collected 2013
TCCTCTTTTCTTCTTTATCCGCGGCAGGCAGCCAGCTGCGCCCGTACACCGGCGATCAGCATCGTGGCATCCAGTCCGATGGCCACGCCGTCGAAGCCCTGGGCCAGCCGTGCACCGGCGGCCGCACCGTCCCCGGCAAATATCAGGCAGGGTTTGCCCGCCTGGCGGCAGGCCTGTTGTATCCGCGTCAGGGCCGCCTTGAAGCGCTGCTCCTCAAAGGCCCCAGGCAGCCCCATAGAAATAGACAGATCGAAGGGACCGATAAAAATGCCGTCCACACCCTCCATCGCTGCGATATTCTCAATATCCGCCAGCGCCTCTGTCGTCTCACACTGGGGGATCACCAGCGTCTCACCGTTGAAGTGCGCCATTGTCTCCAGTACGCCGGCCGGCGTATCGGTGCCCCAACCATCCTTCCGGGACGGGCAGAACCCCCTCTGCCCCACCGGGGCGTACTTGGCGTAATCCACCACGCGCTTCACCTCCGCCGCACTGTGCACATCTGGAATAATGATCCCCTGCACGCCAACGTCCAGCAGCTTCAAGATCGCCGGGCGGCTGATCTCCCGCACCCGGGCCAGGGGCGTGATGTTTCGCCTTTCCGCGGCGCACACCAGCCGGGCGGTTGTCTCCGCCTCGATGGGGCTGTGCTCATTGTCCAGAATAACAAAATCCAGCCCCGCACAGCCCAGGCATTCCACCACGGCAGCACTGCCGGTACCCACGAATGTGCCCAGCGGCTTCTCGCCTCTGGCCAGCTTTTCCTTCAATATGTTCCGCATCTCTTGTTCTCCTGTGTTGTTTTCTATTTGTCAACTGCGGCAGCTCAATAATCCGCGTTCAGCCAGGGCTTCTGGACACAGTACAGCAGCTGCGTCAACTGTCGCGCCTTTTCGGCGTCATCTGCGGACGCCGCACCCAGCCGCAGCAGCGCCGTCAGACCGCAGGACCCCATCAGCAGCGCCGCCAGATCCCCCTGCCGGCAGATCACCGTCACGTCCGCGGTCCCCTCTGCCACGGCCCAGCGGCCATCGGCAAAGCCGATACGCAGCTCCTCCTCCCGGTCCGCCATCTCATCCCGATAGCGGAAGGCCGCCGTCAGCGTCCCCGCCGGGAAATTCCGATAGCCGGTCCGCCGCACGAAGTCCGCCCCGTCCGTCAGCTTGAACATGGTCCCCACGGCGGAAACATTGGTCTGCAAAAAGCCGTAGTCGATGTAGTTTCCGGACACGTCCTGCGGATCGTCCAGCAGATGGTGGAAATCCTCCTCCCCTGTCCGCAGTATCACTGTCTGGGCCAGATCCTCCTGCATCCGCAGGCCGCCCAGCAGCGCCCGCAGCACTGTGCCGTTCTCATACACCAGTTCCTCCACGCTGAGCCGGTTTTGGGTATAGTTGCACGCACTGGCGCTTTCAAACCGATAGGCCGCGTAGCCTAACAGGCGTCCGCCGTCGTAATAACCCATACGGCGCACCTGAATATCCCCTCGGGCTCCGCGCAGCTCCTCGTCGAACTTCTCCACCATGCCATGGTTTCGGGCGGCAAAGCGCCGCTGGCAGTCCATCGCCTGGTCAAACTCCTCCGGCTGCAGCAGGCGCAGGTGCGCCCGCACCTCTCCGTCCAACCGCGGCAGTGCCCCGGTTGGCAGATGGTATTCATATAACTTCCCGCCAAAGCCGTAGCCCATCCGACGGTAAAAGCCGATGTTGAACGGCAGCAGCATGGTCAGCAGCGCGCCGTTTTCCCGTGCATAGCGCTCGGCATACCGTATCATATACAGCGCCGCGCCCTTCTTCTTGTGCAGGGGGTGTACCTCCAGCGCCATCACACCGCAGGCAGGCTGCATGACCCCAAAGAAGTTCATGGAGAACAGGATCAGCTTCATGGTGGCGATCAGTGTGCCGCCCTCAAACAGGCCCATCGTCCGAGTCTGGGTGTCCTCCCGCAGCTCCGTAAGATGCTTGCTCCGGTAGTGTGCCCGGCATTCCTCGTCCAGCGTCTTGTACGCCGGATAGGAATTGAGATAGATGTCCAGATACGCCTCTATGTCCGCCTCCGTCACCGGATGGACAGCCCATGCGCGGTCCGCTGTCACATTACCCATAGGTTTCTCCTTTCTCGCCGTTCCGCAGTATGTTCTCCTTAGATTATACCTTTCCCCGGCCCGTTTCGCAACAGGCAGTTGAAAGCCCTCCGGCATCTGTCGGAGGGCTCATTTCGTTGTCCGTATACACGTATCCCTCAGATACTCTTTTACAGCAGGGTCAGAAAGTGTCCGGCGTGTACGCCTGGTCCACGGCCGCCGGCCTTATACCAACTTTTCCAGGGCGTCCAGATCGCCGGCCTGCAGCAGCGGGATAGCCCGCCGCACCTGCGCCTCCGGCCAGTCCCACCACCGCAGCTTCTCCAGCCGCGCGGCGGTCTCCTCGTCATACCGCCTGCGGATGGGCTTGGCCGGCAGGCCGCCCACGATGGTGTAGGGCGGCACATCCTTTGTCACCACGGCGCGGCTGCCGATGATGGCGCCGTCGCCGATGGTAACGCCCGCCAGGATCACGGCCTCATAGCCGATCCATACGTCATTGCCCACCACGATATCCCCGTGGTTATCCCAGGCGGCGGCAATGTCCTCGCACGCCGTCCCCAGCCCCCATTCCTCGAACATGATGGGGAACGGGTAAGTAGAGAGGCTGCTCAGCGTATGGTTGGCCGCATTGAAGATAAACTTCGCCCCGCAGGCGATGGAGCTGTACTTTCCGATGATCAGCCGGTCATGGTTGCACTCGGGATAGTGGTACAGCACGTTGTTCCGCTGGAAGTCCCGGGGGTCATTGACAAAATCGTCATAGATGGTGTACGCCCCCACCTGTATGGCGGGATCTGTGACCACGTTCTGTAGGTACACGGTGCTGTGTCCCTGAGAACGGGGATATATTTTCCATTCGGGTATCATAGACTCTCCTTTATTTTACAAAAGCTTCTCCCAGCGGGGCGTTCCCCATCCGGCGGTATCGAAGCACTCCCGCACAGCGCGGCACATCCACGTCAGCTTCTGCCGTATGGCGTCTGACTGGATCAGCAGCCCCGCCTCGTCCTCATGAGCCATGAAATACTCCATGATCCGCGCCCGGTCCTCCTGTGCCGCCAGCTTGGCGTAACTGTCCACAAAGTACACGCCCTCGCCGTTGTCGAACATGGTCCAGCGGGCGTCGTACTGGTCATAGTCACCGCTGTCGTTCCAATAGGTAAAGCCCGCCGGGTTCAGCGCATTCCAGTCATCCCAGTTGAAGGCGGTGTAATCGCGTGAGAGTATCTCGTTCTCCGTAGCGTGCCAGATCTCGTGGCAGACAGTGCCCTCCCGCATATAATCCGCCTGCACATCCAGCGCGATATACTGCCAGTCCGCCGAATCGTAGGTGCAGCCTACCACGCCATAGTCGCTGTCGATGTGAGCCACCAACAGGAAGCACAGCCCGCCCTCACCGGCGCGGTTGCGGAACTGCGCCAGAAAGCCCTCCGGATACAGGGCAAAGCTGCGGTCCATCGCCGCCAGCACGGCGCGGACGCCGTTCAGCTCTGCACCGGCGTCCATGGTGTCCGACAGAGTGATGGGATAGCTGCTCAGCGCCGCTGCCTCCCGGCACTGGGAGGACAGCAGTATCCGCACGCCGTATCGCTGCTCCAACACATCCGCCTGCTGCCGCGCCTCCTGTAAGCTCTCTGCCACCGGCAGGCCGTTCAGGGCACCCCAATAGGCCTGCAGCAGTGTCTCATTCACCGTCAGCGGCGACGGGACGGGCACCGCTGACGCTACCGGCTCGAAGGTCAGCTGCGCCGGGTCTATAACGTACAGCCGGAAGGCGCCGTTTTCATACATGCCGCCCACCAGCAGGCCTGCCTCCGGCAGAACGCAGCAGTCGTACATCTCTCCGGCGATACCGTTAGCCGTCAGGTCGCAGGCCGTGATGCTCTCCCCCACGTTATACAGCGTCGTGCGGCCCGTTCCCACACCGATCAGCTCCTCCGCATCGCCGACGGCGTACAGCGCGCCTCCCGCGTCCAGAAACAGCGAAGCATCGGCGAACCAGAACGTATCGCCGCTGCCGCACAGAGCGGAATATCCCATTTTATTGTTGTCAAAGGCCAGCAGGCTCATGCCGCCCGCCGGATACAGCCCGGACAGGGATGCCGGGCGGGTACATTCCAGTGTCTGCACCGGCTCGCGATCCACCTTCTCCCCTAGGCTGCACCCGGGCAGCAGCACCAAAAAACACAGCGCTGCCAGCAGAGCCGCCGTATACGACAGCAGACTCACCAGGTCCAGCAGACACAGCTTCTGTGCCAATGTCTTATTTGTTTTCACTTCAACACCTTCTTCCCACCGGAGGAGTATACCGCCATTATCCCATGGCAGCCATTGCTTTTCCTTACATTTCCTGCGATTTTCTTACAATTTTGCAAGACGGCCTCTTAGCGGAATAATTGATGCACTGCATTCTCCCTCTCTGCAAATTCCGGCAGCTTCTTCGGCGGACCGTAATACGCCGCCAGTGCACGGAACTCCCGTCGAAAGGCTTCCCGAAGCTCCGCCTCTGTCAGCGCCAGATGCCCGGTGTTGGCGAGGATGGCCAGTCCGTAGGAATAATACGTCATATCCCGGTGAAAGGCCCGGGCCGTGACCTCGTCATAGCCGAATTCGTCCATGACGGTCCGGATGATCTCCGGCTCCAGCACGTCCTCCTGATGGCGTCCCGGCTGGTTGTCCTCCAGGTACAGCCAGCGGAACAGCTGCTTTTCCTGGGCCGCGAACTGCACAAAGCCCATGCCGTAGCTGCTGTACCGACTATCGCACCCCTCATGCGCCCGCAGAGATTCCCGTACCCGCTGGATATGCTGCTCGATGGCCCGCTGGGTCAGCGCGGACTTCAACTCCTCCATATTGCGGAAGGACAGGTAGATGGGCTGGGTGGAGCACCCCAGCGCCTTCGCCACACTGCGGGCGTTGATCGCCTCAAACCCGCCGATGCGGAGCACCGCCGCTGCGGCGTCGATGATGGCCTCTTTGGATATTCGTTTTGCTGCCGGCATTGTGCTCACCTCAACGATCACTATGCGTTATCAATAACAATGCGTTATTATATGCCGCTGCGCTTCCCTTGTCAAGCACAAAAACAGCGCCCCCGCACGCAGGCGGGGCGCTGTCATCCTTCTAATCCGGTTTGTTCAGCAGTACAGACACGCTGAAGCGCCCGTTTTTCGCCAGTGTCCGCAGGCATAAACACGCATGATCTGACCGCCCTCCGACGATACCGGAGGGCGGTTTTACGCCGCTTGGTCTGTACAGCTATTTGTGAGAAAACGGTTGAGTTTTCCGTTAAAAACGTGCTATACTGAGCACACTACGCACAAAGGAGACCACACCATGCAAAAGCTTGAATGCCGCCGAGAGGCGCTGTTTCAATACCGGGGCCTGCCACCTGTTGGCATGGCCGTATCCATGGCGCTGCAGCACCTGGTGGCTATGATCGTGGGCTGCGTGACCCCAGCCATCATCATTGCCAACGTGGCCGGACTGGCGCATGACCAGCGGGTCCTGCTGATACAGGCATCGCTGGTCATGTCCGCCGTTACCACGCTGCTGCAGCTGTTTCCCATCGGTGGGCGCTTCGGCGCGGGGCTGCCGGTGATCTTCGGTGTCAGCTTCGCTTATCTGCCCAGTATGCAGGCCATCGTCTCCGGCAGCGGCGGGTTGGCCGCTGTGTCGGGCGCTATGATCGTGGGCGGCGCGGTGGCAGCACTGGTGGGTATCTTCATCAAGCCTATCCGCAGGCTGTTCCCGCCGGTCATTACCGGTACGGTAGTGTTCACCATCGGTCTGTCTCTGTACCCCACGGCCATCAACTATATGGCCGGCGGCACCGGCAACACATATGAAAGCGTTGTGGTGCAGCGGGGCCTGCCGGAAGCGCTGGTGTACGGATCCTGGCAGAACTGGGCTATTGCGGCATTTACACTAGCGGTGGTGCTGGTGCTGACCAATCGCGGCAGGGGCATTTTTAAGCTGGCGTCCATTTTACTGGGTATTCTGGCGGGCTACGCCGTCGCTTTTGGGGCCGGGATGGTGGATCTGTCCGGCATCGCGGGGGCCGGGTGGTTCTCTCTGCCGGAATTTCTGCCCTTTGGCGTGACATTTGAACCCTCGGCGTGCGTCGCACTGGGGCTGTTGTTCGCCATCAACGCCATTCAGGCTATCGGCGACCTGACGGCCACCACCGTGGGCGGCATGGATCGGGAGCCCACCACGCAGGAGCTGCGGGGCGGCATCGCAGCCTATGGCGTCAGCAACATTCTGACAGCGCTGCTGGGCGGTCTTCCCACGGCGACATACTCCCAGAATGTGGGAATTGTAGCCACAAATAAAGTTGTAAATCGCAACGTTTTTGCGCTGACCGGCGCGTTTTTACTGCTTGCCGGTATCATTCCGAAATTTTCCGCCGTACTCACCACCATCCCGCAATGCGTGCTGGGCGGGGCCACGGCGGCGGTGTTTTCCACCATCGCCATGACCGGCATGAAGCTCATCGCCGCCGAGGGGCTGACCGCCCGAAACACCACGATCGTCGGGCTTTCCGCCGCACTGGGTGTGGGCATTTCCCAGGCGGCAGAGGCCCTGGCACAGTTCCCGGAGGCGGTGACGACCATCTTCGGAAAGTCCCCGGTGGTGGTGGCCACACTGATGGCCGTACTGCTCAATCTGGTGCTGCCGCGGGAGGAAAAAAGCGAGAAATAGTGCTTTCTTTTGATACATTTGCTTTACTTTTCCTGCACCCACCCTGTACTCTTTGGTTCCCTTTTTGTGCTTTTTTTGTAAGCAAAATGCAGCAAAAATGAAGTGACGGCCCCCGGCGTCAGCCGGGGGCCGCTGAATGCCTTTTTCGTTCGCTTGATCATCCTCCCCGGCTGGTGCCGGGGCCGTCACCTCCACCGTCTGGTCGGCATCGGCCGGCACCGGGGCGGAATTCTGTACGGGGTCATTGGCGGATCAGCTGCACGGCGGAGATGTCCGCCGGCAGGGCGGCGGCAAAGGCCGCGCCGTCCGTCCTCTCCCCCACGATACAGCCGTAGTGGGTGGGGACGGCGATCTGCGGGCGGAGGGCGGCCGCCAGACCGGCGGCCTGGGCGGCGGTCATGGTGTAGGTGCCGCCCACCGGCAGGAAGGCGACGTCACACGACACGGACCGTGCATCGGGGGTATCGTCGGTATCGCCGGCCACATAGACCCGCCGGCCCTCCAGCGTGACCACATAGCCCACCCAGCGGTTCCCGCGGGGGTGGAAGGGCTTGCCGAGGTTATAGGCGGGCACGGCGGTGAAGGGCAGGTCCTTCACGGTGTACGCCTCTCCGGGGCGCACCGGCAGCAGCTGCGCCGAGGCAAAGCCGGCCCGCAGCGCCGCCGCCACACACGTCTCCGGCAGCACCAGCACCGCGCCGAGCTTCATCACCCGGCGGATATCCTCCGGGGAGAAGTGATCATAGTGGTCGTGGGTGACGAAGACCACATCCGCATCGCAGGGCGCGTCCGCCACGCGGAAGGGGTCGAACCACACCGTCATCGCGCCGGCATAGCGGATGCTGCTGTGGCAGTTGATGGAAAAACGGCTCAAAATGTCATCCATGGAGCACCTCCCTTTTCTGTATCGCTTTCAGTATAGCACAGGCGGCGGAAAAGGGCAAGAAAGCCGGGGCGAACCCTTGCGTTTCCGGCCAAAATATGGTAAGGTAACAGCCGTTGAGTCGTATCGTGCGGAGGTGCATACATACATGAAAGTTCTCCAGTGGTGCCGCGCCAACGCCATGCCGGTGATCGCGGTGCTGGCGGCGGCCGTCACCGCCGTATTCGTGCCGCCGGACAGCGCCTATCTCGGGTACTACGACGTGAAGACGCTCTCATGCCTGTTCTGCATACTGGCGGTGGTGTGCGCCCTGCGGGGCGCGGGACTGTTCCCCCTGCTGGCGCAGCGACTGGTGCGGGCGTTTCACACGGCCCGCAGCGCCGTGACGGCGCTGGTTGTCGTTACGCTGATCGGCTCCATGCTGCTGACCAACGACACGGCGCTGCTGACGTTTCTGCCCCTGAGCTGGTTCGTGCTGGAGGGCACAGGGCAGACGAAGCACACGGCGCTGACGTTCATATTGCAGAACTGCGCCGCCAATCTGGGCGGGATGCTGACGCCCTTCGGCAATCCGCAGAACCTATACCTATTTAATCATTATACTATCCCTAATGGGGAGTTCCTGACCATCATGCTGCCGCCGTTCCTGCTGTCCACGGCGCTGATCCTGGCGTGCTGCCTGCTGATTCCCCGGGAGACGCTGACGGTACCGGCGCAGGAGACGCCGGTGGACAAGCGCCGGTGCATCGTGTACGGCGTACTGTTCTGCACGGCTGCGGCCATGGTGCTGCGCGGCATACCGTATTGGCTGGGGCTGGCCGCCATCACGGCGGCGCTGCTGGTGCTGGACCGCCGGGCGCTGCTGGGCGTGGACTGGGGGCTGCTGGTGACGTTCGCGGCGTTTTTCACCTTCTCGGGCAATATGGCCCGGATAGAGCCTGTGCGGACACTGTTCCGGCAGCTGCTGGCCCACGGGGCCATGCCGGTGGCGGCGCTGACCAGTCAGGTCATCAGCAATGTGCCCGCGGCCATACTGCTCAGCCAGTTTACCGACGATTACCCGGCGCTGCTGGTGGGGGTGAACATCGGCGGGGCGGGGACGCTGGTGGCGTCGCTGGCCAGCCTGATCACCTTCCGGGAGTATACGAAGCACGTCAAGGGACAGACCGGACGGTTCCTGGCACTATTCTCCGCCGTCAGCTTCGGCTTTTTGGCCGTGCTGCTGGCAGCCATGACGTTTTTGACGCAATAGACCGTGCGCCGGGGCTGCACGGGGAAAGGAGGCCGATGGGTCATGCTCAGCAATCTGCAAGTCTGCTTTAACGCCGTGATGCCCCTGTTTCTTATTATGGGACTGGGCTACGGGGTCAAGTGTCTGGGCGGTATCCGGGTGGAGGACGTGCCCGGATTGAACAAGATGGCGTTCCGGTTCTTCATGCCGGTAATGCTGTTCTGGAACCTGTACACCTCCTCCATCGACCAGGCGTTACAGCCGAAGCTGCTGCTGTTCGCCGTGGGGGCCACGCTGGGGATGTACGGCCTGTCCCTGGCCATCGTGCTGCCCACGGAGAAGGACTACGAGAAGCAGGGCGTGAAGATACAGGGTATGTACCGCAGCAACCTGGCCATTATCGGCCTGCCGCTGGCCACGGTGCTGGTGCCCGGGGCGGACATGGGGCCGGTGGCCATGCTGGCGGCCATCATCGTGCCGCTGTTCAACGTACTGGCGGTCATCACCCTAACGGCGTTCCGGGGCGAGAGACTGCCCGCCGGAAGGCTCATCAAAATGGTGGCCACCAATCCGCTGATCCTGGGTTCCGCCGTGGGGCTGGTGTTCCTGGGTACCGGCTGGAGGCTGCCTACGGCGCTGGAGTCGGCGGTGCACCAGGTGGCCACCATGACCAGCCCGTTCATGCTGTTCCTGCTGGGGGCCTTCTTCCGGTTCAGCGGCCTGCGCCGGTACCGGAGAGACCTGATCGAGGTGTGTCTGGTGCGGCTGTTCCTGATGCCGGCGCTGCTGCTGACGGCGGCGTTTCTGATCGGCATACGGGGCGTGGGCTTCGCGGGGCTGATCAGCGTGTTCGCCAGTGCCACGGCCATCGCCTCCTTCACCATGACACAGCAGATGGGCGGCGACGCGGAGCTGGCCGGGGACATCGTGGTGTCCACCAGCGCGCTGTGCATCGTGACCATGTTCGCCTGGTCGGTGCTGTTCAAGGCGCTGGGCGCGTTCTGAGACAGGAAAAGATACAAGACCGACGGCTCAGCCGTCGGTCTTTCAGTCTGTCAAAGCGCCTGCCCGGTCACAGATATCGGAGGGAAGGATTTTGTTGGCGGCTCAGCCGTCGGTCTTTGTGTTATCCGGTTTTTGTCCGTGTCGACGGCAGACGGCGCGGTAGATCACATAGCCCACACCCGCCACAGCGAGGGCGAGAGCGAAGGCAATGACCGCCGCCCGGTAGTTCTGCTCCCCCAGGGCGCTGCCGCCCACGGTGGAGGTGACGATGGAGGGCAGGCGGCCCACTGTGGCGATCAGCAGCCAGGTCCCCCACGGCAGGTCCGTCAGGCCTGCGAAGTAGCACAGCAGGTCCTTGGGCGTACCGGGAACGGTGAAGATCAGCCAGAACAGGGCGGTGCGCTTGGGGGAGGTATGGAGGAGAAAATGGAGCTTTTCCAGCTTGTCCGCCGGGAAGAACACCTCCACCAGACCGCGGCCCCAGCGGCGGACCAGGGCAAAGACGGTCACGCTGCCCAGCACGGCACCGAGCAAGCACAGGGCCGTGCCCGCCCAGGCGCCGAAGGCGTAGCCCCCGGCGATCTCCAGCGGCTCGCCGGGGATAATGGCCACCAGCACCTGCAGAAACACCATGGCCGCGTAGGCCAGCGGGCCCCAGGCGCCGTGGCCGTCTACCCAGGCGCGGAACTGTTCCGGCTGGCGGGCAAAGCGGACCATGGGCCGCCCCACGAACCAGGCCAGCGCCGCCGACAGCAGAACGAATATGACGATGGCCAGTACGGACAGCGTTTTTTTCTGTTGTTCGGTCAGCGTGCGCTTCACGGGCGATACCTCTTTCTCTTGTACTACCCGCAGGATACCACGATTTTCGGAAAATCATGTGAACGAAACGTTAAGATTTGCTTATAAAATGTCAGCCCCCGGGTTCCCGGGGGCCGATTTTACTCATGGGTATGCACGTTGATGAATTCCGCCTTCAGCTTGGAGTAGAGGATGGTCTGGCTGCTGTAGAGCCCGCAATAGCCGGAGAGCAGGTAGCTGAGGGCGCAGGCGGCGGCGAAATAGACCAGACCGCCGGAGCCGAAGAGCTCGATGCTGAGGATGACGGAGGCGATGGGGCAGTTCACCGCGCCGCAGAACACGGACACCAGGCCGATAGCGGCGGCAAAGGCGGGCGGCAGGCCCAGCAGTCCGCCGAACACGCAGCCGAAGGTCGCGCCCACGAAGAACGACGGCACCACCTCGCCGCCCTTGAAGCCGCAGCCGATGGTGACGGCGGTGAAGGCCAGCTTCAGCAGCCAGGCCCAGGGGTCAGCCTGGCCGGACAGGGCGCGCGCCACCACATCCATGCCCGCGCCGTTATAGTCCGTAGTACCCAGCAGCAGCGTGGCGGCTACGATCACGCAGCCGCCCGCGGCGGCACGGAGGAAGGGATCCTTCAGGACACGGGCGGCCAGGTGCTCGGTGATGTGCAGGCCGCGGCAGAAGAGGATACTCACCAGAGCGCAGCCCACAGCCAGCACCGCCACAAGGCCCAGGGTGGGCCAGGCCAGCGCCGGCATGGCCACGGTGAAGCGGGTGGGCTCCACGCCCATGAGGAGGGCGATGTAGTAGCCGGTCAGAGAGGCGGTGATGCAGGGCAGCAGCCCGGCGTAGTACAGCACGCCCACGCTGATGACCTCCAGAGCGAAGATGGTGGCCGTCAGGGGTGTGCCGAAGAGAGCGGAGAACACGCCCGCCATGCCGCAGAGGGTGGCCAGGGGCAGGTCCTTCTCCCCCAGGCGCAGCAGCGTGCCGGTGCGGTAACCGATGCCGCCGCCGATCTGGAGCGCCGCGCCCTCACGGCCGGCGCTGCCGCCGCACAGGTGGGTGATGACCGTGGAGACGAAGATCAGCGGCACCAGAAGGGTGGGTATTTTTTTGCCGAAGTGGACGGACTCGATGACGGCGTTGGTGCCCGCGCCCTCCAGCCGGCACAGCCTGTACAGCAGGGCGATGACCACGCCGCCCAGGGGCAGCAGGTACAAAATCCAAGGGTGGGCCAGGCGGACGTTGGTGGCACAGTCGACGCCCAGGTGGAACAGCGCGCCCACGAAGCCGCCCACGCCGCCCACCAGTGCGCCCACCGCCAGCCATTTCAGCAGGGCAGTGACGTACAGACTGTAGTGTGTGATGCGCTCCTTTACCTTCTCCATGGTCGTGCCGCCTCCTGTAACGTTCTCTTTGCAGACGATTATTCTACCATCTATGCGGGAGTGTGTCAAACCCTGTCGGATAAACTTTCAGCAGGGCTGAAAAATTTTCAGTTTATCTGACTTTTTTTCATTTTCCCTGTTGATTATGCCGCGGTGTTGCCGTATACTATATATTACCAAACGCAAAAGGCACAAGGAAGACCCAACAATATACAAATAGGAGGAAAACCACATGAAATACGGTCGTACTTTTAATTTCTCCGCCGGTCCCGCCATGATGCCGGAGCCCGTGCTGGAGGAGATCCGCGACGAGATGATGAACTACCGCGGCAGCGGTATGTGCGTCATGGAGATGAGCCATCGCTCCAAGGTGTTCCAGCAGATCATCGACGAGGCCGAGGCCGATCTGCGCGAGCTGATGAACATCCCCGACAACTACAAGGTGCTGTTCATCCAGGGCGGCGCTACCCTGCAGTTCGCCGCTGTGGCATGGAACCTGATGAAGAACGGCAAGGCTGTGTACATCGAGACCGGCGCGTGGTCCAAGAAGGCCATTGCCGAGGCCAAGAAGTACGGCGAGGTCATCGTAGCCGCCTCCTCCAAGGATAAGAATTACAGCTATATCCCCGACTGCTCCGATCTGGACATCCCCGAGGATACCGACTACGTGTACATCTGCGAGAACGAGACCATCCACGGCGTGACCTGGAACAAGCTGCCCAACACCAAGGGCCACGTGCTGGTGTCCGACCAGTCCTCCATGTTCCTGAGCAAGCCCTGCAACGTGTCCGACTACGGCATGATCTACGCCGGCGTGCAGAAGAACGTGGGCCCCGCCGGCATGGTGGTGGTCATCATCCGCGAGGATCTGATCCGCGAGGACATCGACCCCAAGATGCCCGTCTACATGAGCTACAAGACCCATGCCGACAACGGCTCCATGTACAACACCCCCAACTGCTGGGCGATCTACTGCTGCGGCAAGGTGTTCAAGTATCTCAAGAGCATCGGCGGCCTGGAGGAGATGCACAAGCGCAATATCGCCAAGGCCAAGGTCATCTATGACTTCCTGGATCAGTCCAAGATGTTCAAGGGCACCGTGGAGCCGGAGTTCCGCAGCCTGATGAATATCCCCTTCGTCACCGAAAGCGCCGAGCTGGACGCCGAGGTGGTGGCCGCCACCAAGGCCGCCGGTTACGACAACCTGAAGGGCCACAAGTCCGTGGGCGGCCTGCGCGCCAGCGTGTACAACGCCATGCCCATCGAGGGCGCCCAGGCGCTGGTGGAGTTCCTGAAGAAGTTTGAGGCCGAGCACACGAAGTAACGTACAAGGGGGATAACATCCCCCTTGTATATCCCCCTCACCAGCTGACATCGGTCACTGGTGAACGCCGCCCAAGGCGGCTGGGCCGTGGTATTTTTGCCACGTACACGCCGCGGCAAAAATGATCGCATTCCCCTCTTGGTCGGCAAATTCCGACAACAAAACGTATTTTAGAAGGAGAGTATTACCATGCGTATTCTGGTTACTGACGGTATGGATAAGACCGCGATGGCGGAGCTGCGTGAGATGGGTCACGAGGTCGTGGAGCAGTTCTATGAGCCCGATCAGCTGGGCAAGGCGCTGCGTGATTTCGACGTGGTGGTGGTCCGTTCCAAGACCAAGGTCCGCGCCAACCACATCGACGAGGCCAAGGGCAGCCAGCTGAAGCTGATCATCCGCGGCGGCGTGGGCGTGGACAACATCGACGTGGACTACGCCAAGGCCAACGGCATCGACGTAAAGAACACCCCCAAGGCCTCCTCCCAGTCCGTGGCGGAGCTGGCTATGGGCCATATGTTCTCCTGCGCCCGCTACATCTCCATCGCCGGCCACACCATGCGTGAGGACAAGTGGGAGAAGAAGGCCTACGGCAAGGGCATCGAGCTGCAGGGCAAGACCCTGGGTATCGTGGGCTTCGGCCGCATCGGCCAGCACCTGGGCGTGATGGCCAAGGCCATCGGCATGAAGGTCGTGGCGTTCGACATCTTCCACATCCCCGGCATCGAGGAGCAGCTGGGCATCCCCTATGTGGAGATGGATGAGCTGCTGGCCATGTCCGACTTCGTATCCGTGCACGCCCCCGCTGTGAACGGCGGCGCTCTGATCTCCGCCGAGAACATCGCCAAGATGAAGGACGGCGTGGTGGTCATCAATACCTCCCGCGGCACCAACGTGGACGAGGCCGCCCTGCTGGCCGCCCTGGAGTCCGGCAAGGTGCGCGCCGCCGGTCTGGATGTGTACGCCGACGAGCCCGCCACCAACAAGGCGCTGTACAGCCATCCCATGGTGTCCTGCACGCCCCACATCGGCGCTGCCACCAACGAGGCCCAGAAGCGCATCGGCGCGGAGATCGTGGACATTATCACGAATTTCGGCAAATAATTTCAGTCATTTCGCACAAGGCGTTTGCGCTTGTATTTCTGGCGCGGATGCGATATGATAATTTTGAGCAATCTGCAAAAAGATCGCAATAGATTGGTACAATTTTTTGAGGAGGATTTACCAAAATGAATGCTTATGTTGCCAGTGTCATCGACTATGTCAAGCAGGCACACGGGAATGAGCCTGAATTCGTTCAGACTGTAGAAGAGGTTCTCTCTTCCGTTTCCCCGATCATGGATGCGCATCCCGAATACGAGAAGGTCGACCTTCTGAAGAGAATGGTCGAGCCCGAAAGAATGTTCACGTTCCGCGTCTGCTGGATGGATGACAAGGGCGAATATCATACAAACCGTGGCTGGCGCTGCCAGTTCAACGGCGCGATCGGCCCGTACAAGGGCGGCATCCGCTTCCAGAAGAACGTTTACGAAGGCATCATCAAGTTCCTCGGCTTCGAGCAGACCTTCAAGAACTCCCTGACCGGCCTGCCCATGGGCGGCGCAAAGGGCGGCTCCGACTTCGATCCTGCCGGCA
>OIYH01001274.1_pt1 | contig 14992 bp, 15 predicted proteins | sample 1587911 | NCBI WGS metagenome assembly OIYH01 (sample SAMN03283252) | human gut metagenome | biome: human-associated habitat; material: feces | host: Homo sapiens | place: USA | collected 2013
TTCCCGGCGCTGGCGCTGGTGCAGGGCGACCGGCTGGTGCGCTATGTCCCCTCTCCCTGGCCCACCGGCCCGGTGGAGTTTAGCCGGGCGCTCAACCCTAAAGTCTTTCTGCTCAAGCTGACTCCCGGCCTGGGCCCCGAGCTGATCCCGGCCATCTTTCAACATTACGACTGTGTGATCGTGGAAAGCTTTGGCGTGGGCGGCATCCCGCAGCGGCTGATGGACGCCTTTGCCGAGGGGTTGGGCGACTACGACCAGACCCACAAAATCCTGATCCTGACCACTCAGGTCACCTACGAGGGCAGCGATGTGGGCATTTACGAGGTGGGCAAACGGGTCAAGAACCGCTTCCGTTTCCTGGAAGCCCATGACATGACCATTGAGGCGGTCATCACCAAGGTGATGTGGCTGCTGGCCCAGAACTGCGAGAGCTTCGACCAGCTCCAGCAGCGGTTCTACCGTCAGATCAATTTTGATACATTTTATCATTGATCGGTTGGCAGCAAAAAAGGACACGGCAGCGCGCCGTGTCCTTTTTGCGGTACAAACGTTAAAATACAAGCTGCACCAGCAGCACATAGCAGAGCGTGCCGCCTGCAATGGATCCCAGTGTTTCGTGCTTCCACTTGTGGAGCGCGATGGTCACGCCGATGGCGATGGCCTCCGGGATGCCGTGGCTGCCCGTAAAGACGCTGACGCCCTTGAGGCAGTAGAGGATGAGCATTCCGAAGATGGCGGCGGGCAGCACCCGCCCCAGATACCGGACGACTTCCGGCGGCTGCTGGTCCTTGGACGAGAAGATCAGGAACGGCAGAAACCGGGTGAGCATGGTGGCTGCCGTGCAGGCGGCAATGGTGATGCCAAACTGGACTCCGCTCATGGGGCCACCTCCTCGGTTTTATCAGCCTGCTCAATGGGCTTGCGCAGCACGAGCAGCAGCACCAGAATGCAGAGCATGGACGGGATCAGAAAACTGCCGGAGCCAAACACCAGCAGGCAGACAAACGGCACCGCCAGCCCGATGAAGCCGGAGTAGTGCTGCTTTTCTTTCTCCCACTGGTTGAGGAAGATGACCACGAACATGGCTGTCATGACAAAATCCACGCCCTCGGTGCTGAAGGGCAGGATGGAGCCCACCGCTGCCCCCAGAAAAGCGCTGGCCACCCAATAGATCTGGTCCAGCAGGGTGATGAAGAACATGAACCACCCACGGTCTACCCCCTCGGGCGGCTCGGCCGAACAGGTGATGGAAAACGTCTCGTCGCTCATGGCGTAGATCATGTAAAAGCTGCGCAGGCCGTAACCCTTATAGCGCTCCAGCATGGTCAGGCCGTAGAACAGGTGCCGGGCCTGGATCATGAGCGCCATCAAAAAGGCAGAGAGGGGCGAAAAGCTGCCCAGCAGGAGGGAGGCCAGCACAAATTCCAGGCTTCCGCCGTATACCACGGTGCCCATCAGGGGCGGCAGCCAGATGGGCAGGCCCAACGACTGCACATAGATGCCGTAGCCTAGCCCCAGCACAAAATACCCCGTCAGCACCGGAATGGTTTGGGGGAACGCGGCTTTCAGCGCCGCCAAAACCGCCCCGGAGGAATCGCGGGACGGGGTCAAAACGGTTTGATTCGTCTGTTGCATTTTATTCAACCCTCCAATCTAGTATTATAACAGGTTTATCCTGCTTTGCAAGAGGCGGTTTCCGGATGCAAAACACCCCCGCTGAAAGCTTTTGGAAAGCTCTCGGCGGGGGTGTTGTATTTTGATGAGAAAGGGGATCTTAGGCTTCGTTCTTTTTGGCAAGGTCTTTGATGTAGAGGGCGCGGGTGGCGTTGAGGACGGCGATGATCATGACGCCGACGTCGGCGAAGATGGCCGTCCACATGCTGGCGATGCCCAGCGCGCCGAGGATGAGGCAGATGCCCTTGACGCCCAGCGCAAAGACGATGTTCTGGTACACGATGCCGTTGGTGCGGCGCGCGATCCGCATGGCCAGAGCGATCTTGGCCGGGTCGTCGTCCATCAGGACAACGTCCGCGGCCTCAATGGCAGCGTCGGAGCCCAGAGCACCCATGGCAATGCCGATGTCCGCACGGGACAGAACAGGGGCGTCGTTGACGCCGTCGCCTACAAAGGCAAGGTTCTCTTTGGGCTGCTTGGAGGCCAGCAGCTTCTCGATCTGATCGACCTTGTTGCCCGGCAGCAGGCCAGCGTGGTACTCGTCCAGGCCCAGCTCGGCGGAAACGGCTTTTGCCACCGGCTCGGCGTCGCCCGTCAGCATGACGGTCTTGCGGACACCGGCCTGTTTCAGGCCCTTGATGGCCTGTGCGCTGTGGGGTTTGACCACATCGGCAATGAGCAGGTAGCCTGCATACTTGCCGTCAATGGCCACATGAACGATGGTGCCGGCCTCCGTTACAGCAGGGACGGTCAGGTTCCGCTTTGCCATCAGGCGGGCATTGCCGCAGGCCACGGCTTTGCCGTCCACCTTGGCCGTAACGCCGTAGCCGCCAAGCTCCTCCACGTCGGTGACGCGGCTCTGGTCGATCTCCTTGCCATAAGCGGCCTTGATGCTCAGGGAGATGGGATGCTTGGACCAGCTCTCGGTCAGGGCCGCGGCCTCCACCAGAGCGTCCTGCGAGGTGCCCTCCGTGGGATAAATGCCGGTGACTTTAAAGGTGCCCTGCGTCAAGGTGCCGGTCTTATCAAAGACCACCACACCGGTACGGGCCAGCTCTTCCAGATAGGTAGAGCCCTTGACGAGGATGCCGCAGGCGGAAGCGCCGCCAATGCCGCCGAAGAAGCTCAGAGGGATGGAGATGACCAGCGCGCAGGGGCAGCTGATGACGAGGAACGTCAGGGCGCGGTAGATCCAGTCGCCAAAGCGGGCGGGTTGGCCCGTCAACAGCAGAACGATGGGCGGCAGGAATGCCAGTGCCAGAGCGCCGTAGCAGACAGCGGGGGTGTACACCCGGGCAAAGCGGGTGATGAAGTTCTCGGCCCGGGCTTTCTTCATGCTGGAGTTTTCCACGAGGTCCAGAATTTTGGAGACGGTGGATTCGCCAAATTCCTTGGTGGTCTGAATCTTCAGCAGGCCGGTGACGTTGACACAGCCGCTGATGACCTCATCCCCGGCCTTGACGTCCCGGGGCAGGCTCTCGCCGGTGAGGGCAGCGGTGTTCAGGGCCGAAGCGCCCTCCAGAATGATGCCGTCAATGGGGATGCGCTCGCCGGGCTGGACCACGATGGTGGTGCCGATCTCGACCTCATCCGGGTCTACCTGTTCCAGCTTGCCGTCCTCGCCCTCAATATTGGCGTAGTCCGGGCGGATGTCCATCAGGCTGGAAATGCTCTGGCGGCTCTTGCCCACGGCCACGCTCTGGAACAGCTCGCCGATCTGATAGAAGATGATAACGGCGCAGCCCTCAACATAATCGCCCAGGGCAAAGGCACCCACGGTGGCAACCGCCATCAGGAAACACTCGTCAAAGGGCTGGCGGTTCTTGATGCCCTTGATGGCCTTGCGGAGCACGTCCCAGCCGACCACCAGATACGGGATGCAGTACAGCGCCAGCTCCACCGGCGTGGGGAAGCTGGGCAGCAGTTTCAAAATGGCTACAAGGATCACCGCTGCGATGATCTGCTTGAGCATTTTCTTTTGTTTTTTGTTCATCTCAGTCTCTCCTTTTGTGCGGATCTCGGCACGGGTTTTCAGGGGGAGTTTTCGTCCGATTCCACCTGTTTTCCACAGTAAGTGGGCTTTTCCACGTTTTCCCCCGCCTTTTCCACAGACTTTTCCCGACAAAAAGAGGCTGTTTGGCGTCTCTTTTTGCACTTTTCCGCAAGAAATGTTGAAAACCCGGTGGAAACCGTGGAAAACCTGTTTCTTTTTCCACAAAAGCGTTCCGTTGTATAAAAAGGCCCCTCCCGGGGGAGGGGCTCCGAGGTTCCGGAAGATCAGATGCCGAAGATCTCGCAGTCGTCCTCCACTTTCTTGCAGGCGGTCAGCACTTCCTGCATGGTGGCCTTGGGGTCTGCACCCTCAGCAAACTCCACGTTCATCTTCTGGGTCATAAAGCTGACGGTTGCCTTTGCCACGCCGGAAACGGTGTTGGCAGCGTCTTCCATCTTGGCGGCGCAGTTTGCGCAGTCCACTTCGATCTTATAGGTCTTCTTCATCGTAAGTACCAGCCTTTCTCATTCTTCAATATGATCCATCCCCATGGAGAGGATGCTGCGCACATGGTCATCGTCCAGTGCGTAGTAAACAGTTTTGCCCTCCCGGCGGAACCGCACCAGTTTGCAGTCCTTGAGCACCCGGAGCTGATGGCTCACGGCGGACTGGCTCAGCTGCACCGCGTTGGCGATGTCCTGCACGCACAGCTCGCTATCGTGGAGCGCGTACAGGATCTTGATGCGGGTGGAGTCGCCAAATACCCGGAACAGGTCGGCCAGCTCGTAGAGCACCTCGTCATCGGGCATATCAATGGGCTGCGCGGCGGGGGCGCTTTTCTTTTCGGGTTCCTGCTGCGGCATCTGGACATCTCCTCTCGGGTTGGTTTTATATGAACGTTTGTTCATGTGTTCATGATAGCATAGGGAAAGACTCCTGTCAAGGGGTTTGGAGAAGAATTTTATTGGAATTTCAAAAAAGATATTTTTTGCCACAATACGCAAAAAAGTGGCATTTTTATTTTGCAAAAAGGGTGCGGTTTCAAGACCTCAAATCCAGCTTGCTGCTGCTTGACTTTCCACCGCATCCTTGCTATAATACAAATAGAAAAGGCACTGCGACAAGCGGTTAGCCCTTTAAGTAGAACAGCTGAGCAAAGCTCGAACCGTCACCGTGCCGGGTGGCGGTTCATTTTTTTACTCTGATCGTAAAAGTGAATCCAAAAAGATGGAACGTCAAAGTAATAGGCATATGCTTCACCCCCTTTTCAGTGGGATGAAGAGCTGAACCGCCTGCCGTTGTATGCAGTGCCTTGCTGCCATTTCGGACAGCATCTTTAGCGTATCATAATTTTTGACAAAAAGCAACCAGATGAGGTTGCTTCTATTTTTTTCGATGAATATACCACGGCAGATACATCCCCGCCAGCACCAGCGCCACGGCGGGGAGAAAGCCCAGGAGATACCACTGTTCCCCAAACCACTGGGTAAACAGCGCCGTCACCGGGCTGCTGGTGGGGCCGTTCAGAAAGTAAAAGTTTGTGTACAGCACTTTATTTAAAAAGTAAATGGGCAGCGCCGAGCCAAACAGGAATGCCAGCACCGCCGGGAGCCGCCGCACCTGCGGGCGGAACCCGCCTGCTACCAGCAGAACCGGGTAAAGCACCAACAGCCCATGGAGGGTAACAGAATGCAGATTGATGAGGCTCCACGCCTTTGTCCCCAGCCAACCGGGGCAGAGCAGCGCAATGGCGGCCCCCGGTGCGCAGAGGGCGTAGAGCTCCTCTTTGCACCAGTCCTTTCCGGTCAGGGTGCAGGTTGTGCAGAGGAAAATATGGATGCTGCACAGGTGGAGAGGCAGATAGCTCCAGTTCCACTGCCCGGTGGCCAGCATGGCAATGACCAGCACGGCTTCATCTGCCAACAGCAAAACCGTAACGCCCCACAGGATGCGCCGCCGGGTGCGTTCCGGGCTGCGGCGGTACCAGCGGGCTGTCAGCAGGATGCAGACCGCCACTGCCTCCAGCTCTCCCAGGTGCACCGCTCCAAACAGCGGATAGCCCTGATACCCCGGGCCATACCGCTGGGCGATCATTTCATACGACATCCAGAACTCACTCATCTGCTCCACCGCCTTTTTTGCCTTTATTATGGGCTCGTTCGATCCAAAAGGAAAGTGTTTTGGCGGAAAAATCTCCAAAACAGGTGCACAGCGGCGCAAAATGTGGTATTCTACTGTTGGTTCGTAAATTCATGTCGTTTTGACATCTTACACAAAAAGAAAAGGAGAATTTTTATGACTCTGACAACTGGGATCCACGGCGAGCAGTCCGTGGCTGTGACCAACGAAAACACCGCAAAAACCATGGGAAGCGGCACGCTGGACGTGTTTGCGACTCCCGCTCTGGTGGCACTGGCCGAGAAGACCTGCTGGATGAGCGTGGCCGAGGCTCTGGATGAGGGCTGCGGCACCGTGGGCACCAAACTGGAGCTGGAGCACACGGCCCCCACTCCTGTGGGCATGACCGTGACCTGCGAGAGCGAGCTGGTGGCCGTGGAGGGCCGCAAGCTGGTGTTCAAGGTCTCGCTCCACGACGAGAAAGGCCCCGTTGGCGGCGGCACCCACGAGCGCTTTGTCATCAACAACGCCAAGTTTGCGGCCAAGGCCGAGAGCAAAAAGAATTAAACCTCTCAGTCGAACTTCGCTCGCCAGCCGTTCCCCTTTCGGCACTTGCGTGCCACCTCCCCCGGCCGGGGGAGTCTTTCCTACCAGGGGAGCCTTTGGCAAATAGATCAACTTTCATCCGACTGCCAAGGCCTCCCCTCGACAGGGGAGGTGGCATCGCGTGAGCGATGACGGAGAGGTTCCAGTTCCAGCGGCGGCGGGTCGGCCCGCAGGGCCTCCTGCTCGGCTTTCTGCTGGGCCTCCCACAACAGGCGGGCGGCCTGCTCGCTGGCGCGGAACAGCTCAAAATACAACGCTTTATAATCCGGCGCGGCAAACACCCCCTCTCTTTCTTTCTGGGGGATAGTCTGCCCCGCCGCGTCCCAAAACAAACCTGATCTTCAAGAGGAATCATTTTCATGAAAAAGAACAATCTCTCCTGGGTGGGCGCTCTGCTCGTCTTCGGCCTGCTGTTGTGGTGCACGTCTGCCACACCGGGCAAGATCGCGGACCCGTCTACATACACCTGCGCCGTGTACAGCACGGCACTTTCCCTGCTGCCTCCGGTGGTGGCCATCGTGCTGGCCCTGAACACCAAGGAGGTTTACACTTCCCTGTTGGTGGGCATTGCCACCGGTGCCCTGCTTTACGCCAACGGCAACCTGGAGCTGGCCCTGACCACCCTGTTCTTCAATGAGGACGGCGGCATGGTGTCCAAGCTGTCCGACAGCAGCAATGTGGGCATCCTGGTCTTCCTGGTCATGCTGGGCATTCTGGTGGCCCTGATGAACAAGGCCGGCGGCAGCGCGGCCTTTGGCCGGTGGGCCTCCACCCATATCCACACCCGGGCCGGGGCACAGTTTGCCACCCTGCTGCTGGGGGTCATGATCTTTGTGGACGACTACTTCAACTGCCTGACCGTCGGCTCGGTCATGCGCCCGGTCACCGACCGTCAGAAAGTCTCCCGCGCCAAGCTGGCCTACCTGATTGACGCCACGGCGGCCCCCGTCTGCATCATTGCGCCGGTGTCCAGCTGGGCTGCTGCGGTTACTTCCTCGGTGCCCGAGGGCTCCGGCATCAACGGCTTTACCATGTTCCTGCGCACCATCCCGTATAACTATTACGCCATCCTCACCATGGTCATGAGCCTGTTCGTCATCTTTACCGGGACGGACTACGGCTCCATGAAGCTGAATGAGACCAACGCCATGAAGGGCGACCTCTTCACCACCGAGGACCGCCCCTACGGCGACGATGTGGACGACGGCACCGACACCAAGGGCCATGTCATCGACCTGGTGGCCCCGGTCATCGTCCTTATTGCGGCCTGCATCTTTGGCATGGTGTACACCGGCGGCTTCTTTGAGGGCACCGATTTCATTACCGCCTTTGCGGACTGCAACGCTTCCATGGGCCTTGTCATGGGCAGCAGCATTGCCCTGCTCTTTACCTTTGTGTTCTACCGCGTGCGGGAAGTGATGACGTTCCAGGACTTTGCCGCCTGCATCCCCGAGGGCTTCAAAGCCATGGTCAGCCCCATGCTGATCCTGACCCTCGCCTGGACGTTGTCCGGCATGACCGGCCTGCTGGGTGCAAAATATTACGTCGCCAACCTGCTGGGCGGCTCGGCCGCGGCCCTGCAGTATCTGCTGCCGGTCATCATCTTTGTGGTAGCCGTCTTCCTGGCCTTTGCCACCGGCACCTCCTGGGGCACGTTCTCCATCCTCATCCCCATCGTCTGCCATGCATTCCCGGAGGGAGAGATGCTGGTCATCTCCATTGCGGCCTGCCTGTCCGGCGCCGTCTGCGGTGACCACTGCTCCCCGATCTCCGACACCACCATCATGGCCTCGGCTGGTGCCCATTGCAGCCATGTGAACCACGTTTCCACCCAGCTGCCCTATGCGCTGACGGTGGCCGGTGTCTCGGCGGGCTGCTATGTCCTCACCGGCCTGTCGGAGGCCGTGCTGGGTGCCCGGGCCAATCTGGTCAGCTCTCTGGTACTGTTGGGCGTCGCCATTTTCCTGGAGCTTATCGTGTTGAGCGTCATCCGGGTGCGGACGGGCCACGGCAAAAAAGTTGTTCGCTGAAAATTTTGCGACAAGCGTTGATTTTTTCCTCCAAAACGTGATATACTAAAAGAAATTGAGTTAATTTGCCACAAGGAGGGCGTTCATCTTGCTGGAAGAAGTGTTTCAGGAAGTCTACACCAAGTTCAAACTGCATTTTTACCAGAGCGTGTTCCAGCGCTTTGCTACCCGGGAGGCGACCCTGACCACGGTGGAGTCGTTCTGCATGGAGGGCATCATGGCCATGGGAGAGCCCACCATTGCCGAGTTTTCCCGGATGATGGGCATTTCCACCCCCAATGCCGCTTATAAGATCGGCAGCCTGGTCCGCAAGGGCTATGTGGAAAAGATCCAGTCCACGGTGGACCGCCGGGAGTACCATCTCCGCCCTACACAGAAGTATATCAACTACTACAACATCAGCTATTCCTACCTGCACACCGTCATTGAGCGTGCCAGGGAGCGGTTCTCCCCGGAGGACTGCAAAAAGCTGGAGGAAATGCTCTCGGTGGTCAGTCATGAGCTGATGCCCGAGATGGATATGCTGACCCGTGTTCAGGCCGAGGCCCCGGAGCGTGTCGCGGAGGATGAGAAGACCAACGCATAAAAGCCGCAAACAAAAAAACCATCGCTGTCAAAAACAGCGATGGTTTTTTCTTTCCAGAAATATGCTCAGACGTTCGCCGCGCCCCGATCGAGAATTTTATCGAACCGGGACAGGAACGTGAACACCGTGATGCTGGCCGCCGTGATGTCGCTGACGGGCTCCGCGAGGAAGACCGCGAACACCGGGTCCGGCAGGAGGTGCGGCAGGAGGAAGATGAGCGGGATGAGGAGAATGAGCTTGCGCAGGCAGGCCAGCAGGAGGCTGACCTTGGCCTGCCCCAGCGCCATAAAGCTCTGCTGGCAGGCGATCTGAACGCCCATGGCAAAGATACCGGCCATGTAGATGCGCATAGCCCAGGTGGTGTACTGGATGAGGGGGGCATCGGAGGTGAAGATACCGGCCACCAGCCCGGGCACCAGCATCATCCCCAGCCAGAACAGGGTGGTGTACCCGAAGCAGAGGGTGAACTGGAAACGGAACGCCTCTTTCACACGGGCCTGATTGCCCGCGCCAAAGTTGAAGCTCATGACCGGCTGACCGCCCTGGCAGATGCCCTGAATGGGCAGGGTACAGAGCTGGGACACGCTGGTGATGACGGTCATGGCACCCACGGCCACATCGCCGCCGTACCGGGCCAGGCTGGAGCTGAAGCTGATGGAGAGCAGGCTCTCGGTGGAAAGCATCACAAAGGTGGAGATGCCCAGCCCCATCACGGGCAGGATGACCCGGCCCTCGGGCCGCAGATGCTCTTTGCGGAGCCGGAGGATGGTCTTGCTCCCGGTGAGAAAACGCAGGATCCAGAAGGCACCCACGGCCTGGCTGAGCACCGTGGCAATGGCGGCACCCCGCACGCCCATGTCCAGCACAAAGATGAGGATGGGGTCCAGGATGATGTTGATGACCGCGCCGATGACGGTGGTCAGCATACTGATCTTAGCAAAGCCCTGGGTGGTGATAAAGGGGTTCATGCCCATGACGAGGAGGACACAGACCGAGCCCAGGATATAGATGCGGCTGTAGGCCAGCGCATAGGGCAGGGTGGCCTCGCTGGCACCAAAGAGCCGCAGCAGGATGGGAGCCCCGGCATAGAACCCGATGGTAAGCACCACGGCAAAAAACAGCAGCATGGTAAAGCTGTTGCCGATGATCTTTTCGGCTTCTTCTTTGTTGCCCTGCCCCAGCGCGATGGCCGTGCGGGGCGCGCCGCCCGCGCCGATGAGCATGGCAAACGCGTTGAGCAGCATCAGGATGGGGGCAAACAGGCCCACACCCGTCAGCGCCGCCGCGCCAATGCCCGCAATATGGCCGATATAAATACGGTCCACGATGTTGTACAGCAGGTTGACCACCTGAGCCACAACGGCGGGGATCATGAGCTGGAGCAGCAGTTTTTTGACATTGCCGCTCCCCATATCCTGTCTGGTCTGCGCCATGAGATCTCTCCTTTGAGTTGAAATTTTTCAATCAAGTGCAATTCGTAAAGCAAAGCACGGCAAAAACCGACCGGCTTTGACCAAAAACACGAAAAACGCCTGAGACTATTGTAACACGGCGGCGGGGGGAACACAAGAACGCCTGCGGGGCCGGGCATGACAACATACTGTTCCGGTGCATTGAATTTGCCGATGGCCTGTGCTACACTGGATCCGTTCGTTTTGGAATTTGAGATAGGAGAAAAACATGGAACCTCAATACAAAAAGCGGAGCGCGTTCTCCGGCAAGATCGGCTTTGTGCTGTCGGCCGCAGGCGCGTCCGTTGGCCTTGGCAACATCTGGCGTTTCCCGTATCTGGCGGCCAAGTATGGCGGCGGCATCTTTCTGCTCATCTACATTCTGCTGGCGTTCACGTTCGGCTATACCATGATCGTGGCGGAGACGGCTCTGGGCCGGATGACCAAGAAGAGCCCGGTGGGCGCTTTCGCGGCCTTTGGCAAAAAGGGCGGGCTCTCGTTCGGCGGCTGGATCAACGCCATCATCCCCATCCTCATCGTGCCCTATTACTCGGTCATTGGCGGCTGGGTCATCCGGTACCTGGCGGATTACATTGCCGGGCACGGCAAGGAGCTGGCCACGGACGGCTATTTCTCGTCGTTCATCTCCAATGGTGCTTCGGCGGAGATCTGCTTTGTCATCTTCACCATCTTCACGCTGGCGATCATCTTTGCGGGCGTCCGCAACGGCGTGGAACGGGTCTCCAAAGTCATGATGCCCATTCTGGTGGTGCTTTCCGTCATCATTGCGGGTTACTCCGTCACCCGGCCCGGGGCGCTGGCGGGTGTGAAGTATTTCCTCGTGCCCAATGTCGCCAATTTCTCCTGGATGACCGTCGTCACGGCCATGGGGCAGATGTTCTATTCCCTGTCCATCGCCATGGGCATTCTGGTCACGTTCGGCTCCTATATGAAAAAGGACGTCTCGATTGAGGAGTCCACCGAGAACGTCGAAATTTTTGACACGGCCATTGCCATCATGGCGGGCCTGATGATCATTCCGGCAGTCTTCTCGTTCTCCGGCGGCGACCCCGATACCCTGCAGGCTGGCCCGGCCCTGATGTTTATTACCATCCCCAAGGTGTTCGAAAGCATGGGCCTTGGCACCGTGGTGGGCATCCTGTTTTTCACGCTGGTGCTGTTTGCGGCGGTCACCAGCTCCATTGCCCTGACCGAAAGCGCCGTCTCCACCTTTGAGGACGAGCTGGGTTGGGACCGTCATCAGGCCACCGTCCTCATCGGCGTCATCATGCTGGTGCTGGGCAGCCTCTCGGCCCTGGGCTACGGCCCGCTGGCAGGCGTGACCGTGTTCGGGATGCAGTTTTTGGATTTCTTTGATTTCCTCACCAACTCCGTCATGATGCCCATTGCGGCCATCACCACCTGCCTGCTGGTCTCCCGCGTCATCGGTGTAAAAAAGATCGAGGAAGAGGTCACTTTGAGCGGCAAACCGTTCCGCCGCAAGGTCATCTTCAACTTTATGATCCAGTATCTCTGCCCCGTTTTCGCGGCCATCATTCTGGTCAGCTCGGTGGCAAATGCACTGGGCTGGATCGCCATGTAAAAGAAAATACAGCAAGTTACAGCAAAACCCCGGCGGGATCGTTCGACTCCGCCGGGGTTTTATGTTACGGATTCAAAAAATGCAGATCAGCCCTTGCAGCCCTGCTCTTCCCAATCGCCGAAGTCGGAAGCTTCCGCGATCTTGGTGGGGTCGAACTTGCCGTTCTCATCTTTGGGAGCAACAGCAGGGCCGACCTCCACGGGGTTCGGGTTGGGGGCCTCCGCTTTGGCTTCGCCCTCGGCTTTGGCTTCGCCCTCCACTTTGGTTTCGCCCTCGGCGTAAGCCTGTGCGGTCTTGGCGGCCTCCTCGGCGTCATTTTCGGCGTCCTCGGGGAACTCGATTTCCTCCACATGGAGCGGGGCCTTGTCGTTGAGGATCTGATCCAGCACAACGATGGCAGCGCCGGTGACAGCAACGGCAGCCGCCGTGCCCAGGATACGGAACAAAGCTTTCATAGCAACCTCCTAAAGCCAACTGGCTATAGACCGGCCCTTGCCTCTCTGTTTGGGAGAGGCGTCCGCAAAGCAGACGGGCGAATTTAAGAGAACGTCACAACGTCGTTCAGGGGCTTCTCAGCGGGCTCCACGGAGAGGGCGGTCAGCACCGGGCCCTTGCCGCGGTAGATATTGTGGAACTTGTAGTTGACCTTGGCGGTCACGCGCACCCAGGCACGCTGCTCCAGGGCTTTGTAGCCGTCGTAAACGCAGGGGAAGCCGACAAACTGGATGTCCTGCACGCAGCAGGTCATGGCAAAGCGGCCGGGCACAAAGCTGTTTTTGCCGGCCCGGTTGGTCTGGCAGACCTGCGCCAGGAAGCGGACCGTTTTGCCCGTGTACTTCTCGGGCTCGTCCTGGCAGTCCATATACCAGATGCCAAAGTCTTCATCGCCGATCTCCACCACCGGGGCGTTCAGGTCGAACGGCAGCGGGTCGGGGATATCATCGTAAGCCACGCTGCCGTCGGCAAACTCATAGGCGATATCGCACTTGCGGGAAGCCTGACGCACCAGCTTGTGCAGTTCCTGCCGGGCGGCGTCGTTGTTGACGGCCTCGGCCCGGTTGAAGACGATGAGCTCGCTGCGGGCGATCTTGTCCAGCATCAGGCTGCGCATGGAGTTGTCGCGGGCGTAGGTCAGGGCCGTGGTGCCGTCCGCCGTGGCGATGCACTGGTACACGATCCAGTTCTCCGGCAGATTGTTGGCCAGATCCTGCAGCAGCCACATGCCGTTGTACTCGATCACCACGCGGCCTGCATCGGCCTCCTTGGCCAGCTTGGCCAGGTTCTGGGGGTTGAGCTCGGCCTTGTCCTCCAGATTGTAGAGGGTCACGCCGGGGAACGCGAATTTCTTCTGGTTGTATTCTTCCTCGCCCTCCTCGCAGACCAGCAGCAGGGTCTTGTCGCCGGAGTCGAAATTGGGGTCTTCAAATGTTTCCTGAATGAACTTGGTCTTGCCGCTTTCGAGGAAGCCAACAAACAGGTAAACGGGAATTTCGTTTGCCATGGGATTCTCCTTTTATACTTTCGTCTTGGCTTGAGCGGGCATCAGCAGCCAAACAGCGTGGCGATGGCGTGCTCATCCAGCTTGGAGCCGATGACCACCAGCTTGCCGCCCACATCGGCACCGCGCTGACGGACTTCCCACTCGCCGGGAACGTAATCGAACTCCAGCCAGCCGTCGGCACCGCCGTCCACGATGCCCTTGGAGCGGAGGATCATGCCGTAATTGCCGGTGTCCAGCTCGGTGAGGGCGTGCTCAATGTCAGCCTTGGAGAACTTCTTGGCCGTCTCGACGCCCCAGCTGGTAAAGACCTCGTCGGCGTCGTGGTCATGGTGGTGGTGATGATGGCAGCAGTGGCCGTCGTGATGATGCTCATGCTCGTCGTGGTCATCGTCGTCTTCGTCGTGGTCGTGGTGATGGCCGCAGCAGCAATGATCGTGGTCGTCCTCATGGTCGTGATGATGCTCATGCTCGTCGTGGTCATCGTCATCCTCGTCGTCATCGTGGTCATGATGATGGTGGCCGCAGCAGCAATGATCGTGGTCGTCCTCATGATCGTGATGGTGCTCGTGCTCCTCTTCCTCATCCTCGTGGGCGTGCTCCTCGTTGGCCTTGGCAGCCATGGCGATCAGCTCGGCCTTGAAATCGTCCTTGGTGGACATGGCCTTGAGGATCTGCTCACCGGTCAGGGAGTCCCAGGCGGTGGTCACGATGGTGGCGGTGGGGTTCTTCTCCCGCAGCATGGCCACGGCAGCAGCGATCTTCTCCTCGGTGGCGTTCTGGGTACGGCTCAGGATGATGCAGCTTGCATGGCTGATCTGGTCGTCGTAGAACTCACCGAAGTTCTTCATATACATCTTGACCTTGTTCACGTCGGCCACGGTGACAAAGCTGCTGAGCTGGACATCCAGGTGCTCGGCCACGCCCTCCACGGCGCGGGTCACGTCACTCAGCTTGCCCACGCCGGAGGGCTCGATCACGATGCGGTCCGGGTGGTACTGCTCCACCACCTGCTGCAGGGCGGCGCGGAAATCGCCCACCAGAGAGCAGCAGATGCAGCCGGCGTTCAGTTCGTTGATCTGGATGCCGGACTCCTTGAGGAAGCCGCCGTCAATGCCGATCTCGCCGAACTCGTTCTCGATCAGCACCACTTTCTGGCCTGCAAAGGACTCCTTGATCAGTTTTTTGATCAGGGTGGTTTTGCCGGCACCCAGGAAACCGGAGAAGATATCAATTTTGGTCATGATCAAATGCCTCTTTCTTTTTAGCACACAGAGCCGCAGAGTGCTGGCTCAAACATCTTACTCCTCTATTATAACAAGGCTGTCAATGGTAAAACGCCGTTTTTGAAGAAAAAATTGTAACATTTTTTGCAAATTGGTTGCGTTTTGGGGCAAATGACAAAAAGAAAGGGCCGCGGGAGCCGAATTTTG
>OIYH01001296.1_pt1 | contig 14775 bp, 11 predicted proteins | sample 1587911 | NCBI WGS metagenome assembly OIYH01 (sample SAMN03283252) | human gut metagenome | biome: human-associated habitat; material: feces | host: Homo sapiens | place: USA | collected 2013
CCGGATAGTTCTCGAAGTTCTGCATGTTCTCCCAAACCGTAGCCGGCGGAGCACCGAAGAGGCGCGTACGCTCTTCTTCCGTGTAGTCTTCGAAGACATCGTCTTCACTGCGGTAAGCACGGTCTTTCTCAAGGTAGAAGCCCTCTTCGCCGGCATCCTTGGAGATTTCGGCGAGGCATTCTGCCGTCGTATGCGTTACGCAGGCTTTGACGCCGTCGAGGCATGCCGAATAGATGGCAGCGAGGACGAGGTACGTATTCGTGTACGGGTTGCAAGCACGCAGCTCAAAGCGCGTAGCGTACGGGTTGCTGAGATCGCGAATGAGACCGGCGAGGATGGTACGGTTGCGGGACGGAACCTCCGGCGTATGGCCGAGGGACGTAACGACGCAGACCGGAGCCTCAAAGCCCGGTTTGAGGCGGTTGAGGGAATCGTTCGTAGCGGAGACGAACGGGTTGATGACTTCATAGTTTTTGAGCAGGCCCATGAGGGAACCGTAGCCGATGGCGCTCATGAAATCCTTCTTCTGGTCGTCAGCCGTGAAGAGGTTGTGGAGCTTGCCGTCCTTCGTGATGGCAGCCATGCCGATGTGCGTGTGCTCGCCGTTGCCTGCGAGGCCAATCATCGGTTTTGCCTTGAAGTTGACTTCGAGGCCCATAGCGCGGAATACTTCTCTTACAATCGTGCGGACGAAGAGCTCGTTGTCGGCAGCCTGCAGGGCATCAGCGAAGCGCCAGTCAATCTCGAGCTGCTCGCAGACGTGCGTCATGCGGCCGTTCTCATCAATCTGAGCTTTGAGACCGCCGACTTCCTTATGGCCCATCTCAACCTTGAAGCCGTATTTGTCGAGGACTTCGAGGCACTGCTCCATAGCCGTACGGACGATGCCGTGCGTACGCTCCCAGTACTGCTCCTGCAGGACCTGCGAAGCGGACATCTCTTCGATAGCAGCATCCTCCAGCGGCGTCTTGACCCAGAACTCGAGCTCCGTAGCGGACGTGAACTGGATATCCGTAACGTCGTTGCCGTTAACGCTCTCGATGCCCGAAATCTGCGGATGCTCTTTGAAGAGCTGCAGGAGTTCTTTCTTGACATAAGCGAGCGTGTCAGCGAGGACGGCACGCGAGTCAACGCGTTTGCCTTCATGAATCAGGAAGGACGGGATACGCAGCGTGCCGACCGGCTTCTCCGTCTCTTCGTCGTAGTTTTCCATGTTGTAGTCGACGAACCAGTTGACGGAAGGATCAATCGGCATATCGACTTTTGCGTTGTTCAGGGTGGCAATGCCCGTCAGTACAACGGATGAACCATCCGTCTGGACAGCCGTGCCAGCATAGAACTCATCGATATCCTTGAGGAAAATGCGCATCGGGATTTTTTCATCCGTATCGTTGCCGGCCATATCGATGCCGACCAGAGAAACGAATTTGATTTCCGGATGTGCTTTGAGCGTGTTCAGGATTTCATCTTTCTTGGAGTTTGCAGGAATCACATAAAGTAACTCGTCCATGTTTATACCACCCTTTTTAAAATTGAGCAACAAAAAAGCCATGCAGAAAAGAACCTCATCATTATGTAAAATGACAGGTATCATCACCTCTGCATGGCGCCATTGCCATATTGACTATTCGTCTCGTCCAAGTGTACCGGATGTACTCGCTTGAACGACTCTTATGTTATCACAGAAGAATTCATTTGTAAAGGGCCTCAGCGTGTATACATTTCACGCATAAGGCGCGACGTGGCCGACGAGGCAAAACTTGAAGCGCTCGTGCCGTAGACGCTGCGGAAAGCCTTTTCCCCGTCGCCGTCCGCGAGCGCCGCGGCGCGCTGCCACTTGGCAAAGCTCTGCCAGTCGTGACTCGTCACGAGGTCATCGGCCGTGAGCTCCGCAATAATCGAGCACGATTCATCGCCAAAGGAGGCGACGGCCTGTTCGTAGGATTTGGGCGTGACGAGGGACGAAGCATCAGGGAAGCGGCCGTTCTCCTCAAGCACGCTGTACCACGTGCGCCGGTAGTCCTCCATGCTGCCGAAGCCTTCCTCGCCGAGGCGCTGCGTGCCGATAAGGTACGCCATGCCGCGCGCGAGCCACGCAACTTCCCTGTCTGTGCCGCCCATGGCCTGCGCCTCCATGACGCGCGTGAGCATGACGCCGAGACTGAAAATCTGCTGACGCCTCGAGTCAAGTGACGCGGCATCGAGGAACAGGGTGCTGCCGTTTTCGAGCCAGAGACTCTGGCCGACATCCTTTTTCGCCTCAGCCAGCGTCATATCCGAATGCGTGTGCACGGCTTCAGCGAGCTTGTCCTTGCCGCTCGCGAGCACGAGCGTGTACTCGCCGCGCAGCGTCATACCGAAGCGGCGCTGCAGTAAATTTTGCACAGCCACCGCCTGCGCCTCGATGAAGTCCGCCTGCTCACTTGTCACGCCCTCGCCGGCCTCAATGTGAATGACGGCGGGCTGTGCTTTCTGCGCCTGCCACCAGACGGAAAATTCTGCGAGGTAATCATCGAGGGAAAGGCCAAACGTCTCAGCGAACGCTTCTTCCCCGCTTTTGCCGGCGCCCAGCGCTTTAAAATAGTCCGTGAGCTTTTGCCCACGCTGATTCTCGTCAAAGCGGTCTAAGAGAAACGAGGTCATCATGTCGGCCATCTCGTAGGCATGCAGGTCCTTCTTCATGATGGACTTGCGTTCGGCAAATTCCAGATGGATGAGTGCCGACGGGTTCGCGGGCTTCGGCGCGCCCAAGAGGTCGTCGCGCACATCGAGCTGCCAGCGCGCGAGCTTGCGGCCGCCGAGTTTTTCGGCCATCAGGGCGCCGACGTAATCGGCCGAGCCTTCCTCAAGCCAGAACAGGGCTTCTTTATCCGTATCGCGGCCGTGGCTCAGCTCGTACTGCAGCTGATGGAAGAGCTCGTGCGCCGTCGTCGCGTAGCGGTCGCTGTGGCTGTCCATGACACCGGCCTTGGCGTTGATGGCCGTGATGTGCAGACTGCCGCCCGACCAGCCGCCCGAAATTGCGGCAATTTCCGCGGCTTCGTCATCGTCCAGCGAGAATTTATCCTTGAGAATCGCGCGGTAGTCCGCATCGGAAGCCGCGACGTAGACCTTGACCGAATGATGACGCTCAGCCCCGAGCTTCTGCTGCGTGAGCTCATCAAAGGCCGCCGCCGCTTTCTTGACGTCCGCAAGTGACGCCCCCTGCCCCTCGACGTGAATCTCGCCGTCATCGGGCAGAATGTGGCCGAGGGCATCATCGGCATAACGCTGCAGCTCCGGCAGGACCTCCGGCGCGTGAAAGCCCGCCCAGCCGGCGCCCAAAAGCAGCAGCAGTGCAAAAACGAATAAAAGAAACTTCTTCAAGACCGGCCTCACTTCCGCTGCCAGCGGCAGGCAGCATACTCAAATGCATCGATGAGCCCGAAGAGCAGCAGCCCCATGAGGCTCAGCACGACGATGCCCGCGTACATCTCAAGGTAATTGACGCGCAGCCACGCATCCATGATGTAATAGCCCATGCCGAATTTCGTGCCGAACGTCTCCGTGAAGAACAGCACCGAAACGGCCGTCGCCATGGCCACGCGGATGGCCGTGATGAATTTCGGCAGCGAGGCCGGCATAATGACAAAGCGGAACACCTGCGGAAACGACGCGCCGAGTGAATACAGCGGATAATACGTCTCCACAGGCAGTGTCCGTATCGCGTCGCGCACGGCCACGACGACCTGAAAGACGATGATGAGGAAAATCATGAGGATTTTCGAGAGCTCGCCGACACCCGCCAGCAGCATGAGGATAGGCAAGAGAGCGATTTTCGGAATCGGATACGTCAGGTAGACGACCGGCGACAGAAAGCGGTCGGCCCGCTTGAAATACCCCATGAGCACGCCGAGAGGATAGCCGACGAGCACAGCGAGGCCGAGCCCTGCCGCGATGCGCCAGAGGCTCCAGGCTGCATGCACGAGAATGTACTGACGAAAGACGTGGCCGAGCTTCAAAAAGACCTTGTCCGGCGTCGGCACGATGGGCAGCTGCATGATGGCCGCGATGACGTACCAGAGCACGAGCAGAAAGACAGCCGCCGCGAGGTATGCGGTCATTGTATGCCGGATGTTCATGCCTGCCCCTCCTTCCCTGTGTTCTCTGTATTCTCCCTGCTGATGCGCCGGATTTCTTCGCGCAGTCCGCGGCCCATTTCAAAGAATTCCTGCGTGCCGCGCACTTCGGCCCGGCCGCCCAAAGGATTTTCGATGATGCGCGCGATGTGTCCGGGATGCGCCCCCATCACGACGATGTGCTGTCCGAGGTACAAGGCCTCTTCGACGTAGTGCGTGACGAGCAGCGTCGTGATGTGCTCCTGCTGCCAGAGCTTGAGGAACACATCCTGCATCTCCTCGCGCGTGATGGCGTCGAGTGCCGAGAACGGCTCGTCCATCAGGAGGATATCCGGCCGCAGCAAAAAAGCACGCGCGAGACTCACGCGCTGCTGCTGACCGCCGCTGAGTTCACGCGGATAGCGCGCAGAAAATTCCTCGATATGAAGCTCCGCCATGAGTTTTTGGAGTCTCTCTTCATCTGCCGCCCGGCCTTCATGCCAAAGGCCGCGGATGCGGCAGCCGAGCAAGATGTTTCCGCGCACGGTCTGCCATGGCAGCAGGCCGTAGTTCTGCGGCATGAAGCCGATGCAGGCAGATTTGGGGTCCGCAGCCCTGCCCGCAAGGCGGACGCGGCCCGCGGACGGCTCTATAAGACCGGCCACGGCCTTCAGCAGGGTGGATTTGCCGCAGCCCGACGGTCCGATGATAGCACAAACCGTTCCTTGCGGAACGGTCAGGCTGACATCTTCGACGGCGGCCATGGGCTTGTTCTGGCCTTTGGCCGCTGGATAGCGGACGGTCAGATGCTCAAAGGCAATCATGTCATTCGTATGCATATGCAATTCAGTCCCCGAGCAGATTGATGACGAGGTCATCGTAGCTGTACGTCTCTTTGACGAGGTCCTTGGCATTGAGCCACTTGATGCAGTCCGTCACATCCTGTTTCTCTGGCAGGACTGCCTTGTGGTATTTCGGCAGGACGAGCGCATCCTTAGCCTCCGCCGGGAAGCCGGCCTTCTCGATGACAAAATCGATGTATTCGTCGCGCGGCGTGTTGTTGAGGTAATCCACGGCGCGGTTGTAGGCGCGGTACATGGCCTGAATCTCTTTTTTCTTATCCTTCGTGGCTTTTTCCGTGAAGACAATGACGCCCGGATTGATGCCGAGGTTGTCGGAGCTGTTGATGAGATGGCCGCCATTGTGGATGGCGATGCTGGCCATCGGCTCCGGCAGCGTCGCGGCGGCGAGTTTGCCGTTCTGCAGCATCTCAAGGCGCGTTGGAATCTGCGGGATGATGACCTTGTTGATATCATCGCCTTGCATATTCGCCTTGGCGAGCATCTGGTCCGTCACATACTCGATGATGGTATTGCGCGAGACGCTGACGTCCTTGCCCTTGAGGCCCTGCACATCCTTGGCAGGTTCTTCTTTGCCGGCGACGAGCTTGTAGCTGCCGTCTGTCGCCGATGTAATTTTGACGTCGAAGCCGCCGTCCTTGGCAAACGAGGCAGCGAGCATGTCAGAGACAGCGCCGTCGAGGTTGCCGCTCTGCAGGGCCGAGTCGCGGTCCATCGCACTCTTGTACTGCTGGATATCGACTTTCAGCCCTTCATCGGCAAAATAGCCCTTTTCCTCGGCAATCAGGAACGGCAGCGAGTCCGTATCCGGCATCAGGCCGATGGCGAGCGTCTGTTTACCGCCCGACGAAGACGAGGACTGTCCCCCGCCGCAGCCGGCCAATGCCAGCATTGTGACAGCGGCGAGTCCCAGACTCAGGAGCTTCTTCCATGACTTTTTGTAATGCATCTCACGCACACCCTTTCATCTCTCTATTTTTCCTCAAGTATTTTAAATCACGATGTTTTTATTTTGCTTCTCAGCAGCTGCTTAGTGGAACAGCAAATCGCCGAGGGCCGTGACGCCTTCCTTGGCATACGACAGCACCGTGTCAATCGTATCCTTGTTCTCGGCATAGGTATTCGCGGCTTTGTCCTTGACCTTGCCGGCCTCATCCTTCAGCGACTGGACGTCGTCGAGTTTCTGCTGGACATCGTCAAGCTTCTGCTGTGCGTCATTGAGGGACTGCTGCACGTCGGCAGCCGTCGCGGCCGCATCGGCACTCTGCTGCTGATTCTCGGCAGCGGCCTGTTTCTTCTTGTCGGCCTGTCCTGTTACCTTGTCGAGGAATTTCTGGACGCCCGACTCGCCGTCGGCGCTTTCCTGCATGGCCCGACCGCGGCCCTCAAGCCTGCCCTGCTGGCGCTCAAGGTCGCGCTGCTGCTGCTCAAGTTCCTTCTTTTTTTTCTCCAGCGCCTGACGCTGCTGCTGAAGGTCGCCCTCCTGTGCGTCGAGTTGCTGCTGGCGCGCCTGCATCTGCTGTTCCTGATGCTGACGTTCGTTGTTCTGCAAATCCGCCTGGTCCTGACGGTAGCCCGCGAGCGCAAAGCCGATAAACACGGCGATGAGGAACCCCACGCCGAGCAGGATGGCCTTCTTGCGCTTGCGCGTCAGCCACTTCTTGTCCTTCGCCTTTTTCTGCAGGTCCTTGTCCGGGGACAGCTCGCGCACATCATTTCCCTGCACGTCTGTCTGCCCCGGTTCCCCCTGCTGCGGGAACGGCTGCTGTATCGGCGCATCATCCCCGATGCTCTGAGCATTCGTGACATGAGGCAGGGACTGCGTGTCGTCAAGGCGCACCGTTTTGTCTGTTGACTTTTCCCCAGCCGGGGTTACCTGCTGCCCTGACGGCTGCTGACCAGCCGCGCCCGTCACTGGCCGCAGCGGCTGCGTGATGTCGAGGTCCGGCGTCTTGTCATTTTTATTTGCATCATTCATGGCCCTGTTCAGCCTTCTCTTTCTCTTTTTTCTCTTCTTTCTTTTCTTTAGCCTCTTCCATCTCAATCATCGCCGCATGCTCCTTCTGCATCGTCTCGCAGAGACGGCGCAGCGTCCAGAGCGTGTTGAACGGCGTGACCACGGATTTATAATGGACGGGCGGCACGCCGGCGTCCTTGAGGGCTTTGAGGACTGCGTCGAGCCGCTTGTTGCGGATGTGCTGCAGCACCATGACCTCATGCGGGAAGACGAAATCATCATCTTCGTAATCCTCCGGATTGGCCGCACGAAAGCCCTTGAGCCCCAAAAGATAGCCGACTTTCTCACGCCATGCTTCCTCGGGCAGCACCTTCGTGTGGATGCCGAGGCGGTGCAGTGTCTTCTGCGCCAGCGCGAGCTTTTCATCGTCGCGGAATTGATAGAATAACACCAGTTCTTCTCGTTTCATGAAATTCCCCTCATTAAAATGACTATGCGAACGGCAGACAGCGCTTATTTGGCAAGGCCGCGCATCAGAAGATACGTGACGAGCTCGTCCATCGTGACTTCTTCGTCCTTAGCGCGTTCCTCGAGCTGACGGCGCAGCGTCTTGGGCAGGCGCACGGCAAACGTACCTTCCGGCAGCGGAGCCGCCGTCTCTTTCTTCACCTGTGCGGCGGCCTTCGGCTGCGGCTGAGCCTTTACGGTCTCTGCCTTGGCCTGTTCCGGTTTTGCCTGCTCGATGTTTTCTGCCTTCTTCGCCCCTGCTGCCTTAGCTGCCTTGGCGGCTTTGGCCGCCTTCTCCTTGCCCTGCTTCACTTTAGCGGCTTTCGGCGCCTTGGCGTTCTTCGCGGCCTTAGCCGGTTTTTCCGCCGGCTTGGCTGCGGCGGCCGCTGCAAGCATTTCCGCCGCGGCCGTCTCGGCCTTGACCTGCGGCTGTTTTACTTTCTCAGCCTTGGCCTTGCCGGCTTTATTCTTCTTATGCTTCGCTTCTTTTTTCTGCACATCTTTCACAGGCTCTGCTGCCTGCTCTTCCTGTTTATGTGAATGTTTCTTTCTCACGGTTTCCTTCTCCTCCGGCGGGTAAACGATGAATTCATCATAAGCATTGCGCAGCGTCTCACTGGCCTGCTTCGTGCCCACGCCGATGATGTAGGACTTCTCTTTGGAGTTGAGCATCTGGGCGATGCGCACAAAATCCGAATCCGTCGTGATGATGAAAAAACGGCGCACGCCTTCCTCGTACAGGAGCTTCGCAGAGTCGTACAAAGCCGAATCGAGCGAGTTCTTGCCGAGGAATGTGCGGCTGATTTGGCGGAACGTAAAGCCCGGACGGCGCATGAGCTTGTCCCAGCGCTTCTGCTCCGGACGCTCATCCCAGTCCGAAATCACAATCGTGCGGCACGGCTGAAAGCGGCGGGCCTTGCCGAGTGTGTAGTTGAGCATCTCAAACGGCGCATTCTCGATGTCGTAGAGGATGCCGACCGTCGTATTGCTGGATTCGAGTGTCATTCGGCCATCCCCTCCTTCTTGAGTGCTTTTTCAATGATGCCGCCGCCCACGACCGTATCGCCGTCGTAAAAGACGACCGACTGCCCCGGCGTCACAGCGCGCTGCGGCTCAGTGAATGTCACTTTGACTTTGCCATCCTGCCAAGGCTCGACGCGCGCCTCGCCCTCGCGGCGGCCGTAGCGGACCTTCGCCGAGACAGTCATGGGCTCTTTGAGCCCGTCAATGGCAATCCAGTTGAGGTCGCCGGCAATCAGCCCGTCTGCAAAGACGTCCTTCGCGCCGCCGACAATCACGCGGTTGTGCTCCATGTCAAGGTCAACGACATAAAGAGGCTCTGGATACGCGATGCCAAGGCCCCTGCGCTGGCCAATCGTGTAGAGGGGCACGCCCTCGTGATGGCCGAGTACCTTGCCGTGTATATCGACGATATCGCCCGGATGCAGGCACGCAGGGTTCTTATCGCGCAGATACGCCTTGTAATCATCGTTCGGCACGAAGCAGATTTCCTGACTGTCCGGCTTGTGTGCGACCGGCAGATTGTACTTTTCCGCGAGCTTGCGCGTCTCGACCTTCGTGTATTCGCCGAGCGGCATGAGAAAATGCGCAAGGCTCTGCTGGTTCAGATGATACAGCGCGTACGACTGGTCCTTGTGCGTGTCAATACCCTTTTTGAGCACATAGCGGCCCGACGCGTCCTGCCCGATGCGCGCATAATGGCCCGTCGCCACATACTCCGCACCGAGTTCCATCGCCTTCTGTAAAAGCCCTTCAAACTTTACATAGCGGTTGCACGCGATGCACGGATTCGGCGTCCAGCCCTTCGCGTAGTCTGCAAGGAAATAGTCGATGACTTTTTCCTTGAACATATCCTTGAAATTCATGACATAATGCGGGATGCCGACGACTTCCGCCACACGGCGCGCATCGTCGACGCTGCTGAGGCTGCAGCAGCCGCGGTCGTTCTCACAAAAATCACGGCTCTCCTCGGAAAGGCGCATCGTCACACCAATCGCCTCATAGCCCTGCTCCACGAGCAGCGCCGCCGTCAGCGAGCTGTCCACGCCGCCGCTCATCGCGACGACAACTTTCTTTTTTTCCATAGATTCCTAAAAAATCCTTTCTATATATTCTACCTATATTTTATATCAAAAATTTATCGTATTGTTCCTTCCACAAAAAGACAGTCCTGCGACTGCCTGCAAGCTATAGTATACCATATCCCGACAAAAACCCCAAACCAATTGGACGAAATACGACAGGTCTGCTAGACTTAAGGTACAGATTTTTAGTTACATTGATTTTCGGTTTACATCTTGCAAGGCAGGGACGGCATCATTTCGGGTTCGTCACGGAGCTTCCAGTTTCCTCTATCATTTCGCAGCAGAGAGCAGTGTCAGCAACGGGGGCGATGAAATATTTTCGGCTTCGGCGCTTCGCTAAATGGGCCCATGCTCATTTTTCTTCTTTCTCTTCATTCGCCGCCTGCCGCGGCGTTCTCACATCGTTCTATCTCCGTTGCTCTGCTTTGGGGCCCAGCCCTTACGGGCAATCGCTGTGCGCCTGCAGGCGAAAATATTCCCCCACCCTCAGGTAATGACTGCCAACCTGTTTTCGCATAAAGTTTCTTTTCGTGTAGAACGTTACATCGATATGCCTGTTTCAGCGCTTGTATCTCAAGGGACAGGGGCCATTTCGCTTGCAGGAACGACGTGATTGCCCGCAGGGATGTCCCGTAAACAAAAATTTGCTTAGCACCAGATGTTGGAACGCCGTGGCAGGCGGCGAACCATCTTAGATGAGGTACACAACTTATGGCACATTTAACGGAGTGACGAAACCGAAATGACCCCTGTCCCGCCAGTTGAGATGTGCGTCTGAACCAAAGGAGAATTTTCATGCATGTTGTTGGCATCATTGCCGAATACAATCCCTTTCATCAAGGCCATGCCTATCAAATCCAAAAAATCCGCGAAACCATCGCCTCTCTTTACGGTGACGGCGAAAATACTGCCATTGTCGCTGTCATGAGCGGCAGTTTCATGCAGCGCGGCACGGCGGCGATTCTTGACAAGTGGCAGCGCGCCCTTCTTGCCATGCAGGGCGGCTGCAGTCTCGTGCTCGAGCTGCCGTTTCTCTTTGCCTGCCGCAGTGCGCAGGATTTTGCGCGCGGCGGAGTACGGCTTCTCGCTGCGCTCGGCCCTGTCGATACGCTGGCCTTTGGCGCGGAATCCGCGGAGCTCGCGCCGCTGCTGACGGCGGCTGCGGCCATCGACGAAGAAGCGACCCAGGCCGCGCTCCACGAACGTCTGCAGCTCGGCGAATCCTATGCCAGAGCCCTGACGAACATCCTGCAGCAGCAGAACGGCCTCGACGCAGAAATCCTCAAACAGCCCAATAACATTCTCGCCATCGAATACCTGCGTGCGCTGCACACGTACGCCCCTGCTATCAAGCCCCTGCTGATTGCGCGGCGCGGCGCTGGCTATCACGAGACAAATCTCGGGCCTTTAGCCTCGGCTTCGGCCATCCGGCAGGAACTTCGCCAAAAAAAACCGGACTGGCCGGCCCTGCAGGCTTCGCTGACCGAAGCGTCCTTTGCCCTGCTGCAGCGAGCTTTCCCCCAAGGAATCGCCGATACCGAAGAGCTCTTCCGTCCCTTGCTCGTTAAGATTTTAACCATGGATTCTGAAAATCTCCGTCAGATTTTTGGCCTGCAGGAAGGACTTGAGAACCGGCTGCTTGCGAAAATGCGCGCGAGCTCCTCGCTTGCAGGACTCACACAGGCGCTCGTCACGAGCCGCTATCCTGCCAGCCGCATGGGACGGATTTTTCCCCATCTGCTGCTCGACAGCCGTCTGCGCGATGTAAAACGAGCCGACGAAATGGGACCGCTCTACGCCCACGTGCTCGCATTTGACGAAAAAGGTCGCTCGCTGCTGCACGAATTCAAAAAAAAGAGCCAAATTCCCTTGGTCACGAAAGTCAGCCATTTCCTCAATTCCAAAGAACGCCGCCATGGCACATCTCTCACGCCGCTTGCCAATATGCTCGCGTTTGACACCAGGGCCACGGAGCTGCGCTCACTCTGTCTGCCCTGTCCCTATCCGCTGGGAGAGCAGGCCAATGACTTTACGGCCTCGCCCATTTTCTGCCGCCCGCCGGTTTCCTAAAAGTTACAAGTTTACAAGTCGGTTCTTTCCCTTTATAATAAAAAGAATCCATACGAAAATATCAGAACATCAACATGTTAGAGGAAGAAGGATGCTTTATGTCAGATTATCCCAATTGCCATAAACTTTTGATCTGCCGCAGTCTGCTGCAAGACCCTGCGATTCAGGCACTCGGTGCTGTGCTTGACGGTGACAAGAGCCAGACGGGCGTCTGCGCGGCGAAGCTCATTGCGACGGCGGAGGATGTCGGTCTACACGGCAATCTCCTGCGCAGCTACATCATTTATCTGCTTGTGCACGATGCGAACCTCGCGGCCCAGACGATTGAGGTCAGCAACGGCCCTGTCGGAGGGAGCCTCAAACAGGCGTTTACCCATGACCTCGAGCTCTTGCTGCCGTTCCTGACGAATCCGGCGAGCCTCTATCTCGACCTGCCGTTGCTCGACGACTATGAACCGACGGTGCGCCAGCAGGATGAGGCTTCGACGGCGCTCGAGGCTCTCTTGAAGACAGCCAAAACGGCTGAGGACTACGCCAAGGCGCTGCTTTCCTATTATGGCAGCTTCGGCTACGGCGATATCGCCTCGTTCAAGGCGTTCCGTTGGGACGACAAACAGCAGCGGCTGCTCGGCATCCGCCATTTCGAGGCAATGCAGATGGACGATATCATCGGCTACGCGCATCAGAAGGAACAGCTCATCGACAACACGGAGGCTTTCGTGCAGCGTAAACCGGCCAACAATGTGCTGCTCGTTGGCGCGCGCGGTACGGGCAAATCGTCGGCAGTCAAGGCTCTCGCGAATGTCTATTACAGCCGCGGACTGCGCATCCTGCAGCTGACAAAGCCGCAGCTCTCACATCTGCCGGACATCATGGACGCGCTGCGCTATTTTGCGAGCAAGCGCTTCATCATCTTCCTCGACGACCTCTCGTTTGAGGAGTCGGACGCGGAGTACAAGTATTTGAAGTCGGCTATTGAGGGCGGCGTGGAGTCGCGTCCGGAAAATGTCCTGATTTACGCGACGTCGAACCGCCGCCATCTGATTCGTGAGAGCTGGCGCGACCGCGACTCGGGGAAAGATGAGGTCTACCGCGATGACAGCGTGAACGAGACGATTTCGCTGTCGGACCGCTTTGGACTCGTCATCCAGTATTATGCGCCGGACCAGAAGGAGTATCTGGCCATCATCGACCATATGCTTAGGAAGGCGGGCATCAAGCTCTCGCCCGAGGAACTCAGGATTGCGGGCGTGCGCTGGGAGCTTACGCACAGCGGACGCAGCGGCAGAACGGCACAGCAGTTCGTCGCGCATTATCTGGGGCAGATTGATAACGGAGAAGAGTGACGCTGATTTACATCGTGCAGGGGGGCGGGAGCTGTTTCGGTTTTGGCGGCGGCTCGCAGGGACCGGGGGAAATATTTCCCCCGGTCTCAGATACGGCAGCGTTACATCGCGGATTGTGAGACTGTCCTTTTACGAAACAGCTCTTTCGCCCTAGAGACGTTCTGCTTTCCTGAAGGTGAGTGGGGCTCGCCTGCGTTGCAGGCATTGCCTTTACCGGTATTTCTGTTCTTATATCTTGTTCATCTAAAAAGAGAGGTCTGATTGACCTCTCTTTTTGCTTGTTATGTTGCTTAACAATAAATGGCCACGGCCTTGGGGACGGTGTCGATTTCCAAGGGCAGCATGGGGCCGCACTCGCCGTCGATGTCGCTCTCGACGTCGATGCCGCTCTCGATGCGGAAGTGCTTGGCCTGAATGTGCAGAACGCCTTCGCGGCCGGAGACGGATTTGCCGCTGACAAGGTCGGCGGAGATGCTCATGAGTTTGGGCAGGCCGGTGCGGCCGATGGTCAGCAGGTCGAGTTTGCCGTCGTCGACTTCGACGCCTTCGGCGACGTTTTTCATGCTGCCGACGACGGGGCTGTTGATGACGACGAAGAGGAAGGTCTCGAGGCTGTAGGTGACGCCGTCGGCTTCAATCTTCAAGGGGAAGTAGCGAAACTTTGGGAGCTCGCCGATGCCTTTGAGGTAGTACGCCATTTTGCCAAGGGCGTTCTTGAAGCGGGCGTCGACTTCGTGGGCGATGCAGGCCATCATGCCGCCGCTGGCGACGTTGATGAAGTAGGTATCGCCGACGCGGCCGAGGTCGACACGGCGGCTGCGGCCGGAGGCGATGACGTCAAGGTATTCTTCGAGATTCTCGTTGACGCCGAGGTAGGTGGCGAAGTCATTCGAGGTGCCGCTGCCGATGATGCCGAGCGGCAGGTCGAGGTTTCCCTTCATCATGAGGTTGACAATCTCGTGCACGGTGCCGTCGCCGCCGGCGACGAGCAGGCCGTCGGGGTTCATCTCCTGCACGAACGGAATGAAGGCTTCGTTGCCCTCCTTGCGCGTGCGGTAGAACATGACGACGATGCCGCGGCGCTGGAAGGCTTCCACGACCCAGTCGAGCTTGTTTTTGAAGGCAGCATGCCCAGAGACCGGATTATAGAAGAGCATGAGTTTTTTCAAGATGCTTTCCCCCTGGCACTAAATTAAGTCTTAATCTTTGAATACGCCGATGCGACGCAGGATGCGGATGCCGATGCGGCCAATCATCGGGATGCGTACGAGGTCTTCCTCGAGCAGGCCGCCGATGAGCAGCATAACGGCAATGTAGACGAAGTAGCCGAAGAAGACGGCGCCGAACGTCGAGATGACGCCGAGGTGCCACCAGGCCATCGTCCAGTCATAGAAGAAGTAGACGGCCACAGCCATGACCGCGGCGGAAAACAGCGTTTTCAGAAGCTGCGGAATTTCCATGCGGTAGCCGATGAATTTGTAGATGAAAATCAGGTTGATGATGGCCGCAACACCCATGTCGGCGGCCGTTGCCCATGCAGCACCCATGATGCCGAGCCAAGGAAGAGCCGTGAGTTCCCAATTCAGGACGACTTTGGCAGCGGCGGCAAGGACCATGTTGACCATCGGGATGGTCGGATGGCCGAGGCCCTGCAGGATGCCGGTCGAGACCTGATGCAGGCCTAAGAGCACGATGCTGAACGATGAAATCATGACGGCAGGACCAGCGCCCGGCGCATTGTAAATGAGGCTAGAGATTGGCGTCGCGAGCACGAAGACGATGACAAACGCCGGGAAGCAGACGAAATTCGAAATGCGCACGGAAGCGGCCGTC
>OIYH01001297.1_pt1 | contig 14755 bp, 16 predicted proteins | sample 1587911 | NCBI WGS metagenome assembly OIYH01 (sample SAMN03283252) | human gut metagenome | biome: human-associated habitat; material: feces | host: Homo sapiens | place: USA | collected 2013
GTTGCCCCATGGCGCTGTTTTAATTTGTTTTTTAGGTTCAAAAAAGATTCGCCGGCTAACGTTTGATGTGAGCACAAACGGAGATTCGGGCCAAAATTTAGCTAGTGAATAAATAATCATTTTTCAACCAAAGTTCATAAAAAGTTCACACCAAGCTTGTACTATAAACTTACAGCTTGAAGGAAATTTCAAGCTAGTTCCTTTTCCCAAAGGAACTATTGTATTGCACGCTTCCCCAGTGCTGCGATATAATCGAATACTCCATATAACCTTTTTTTCTCCCTGGCCTTTCCCCGGCTAGGGAGTTTTTTAGTTGTGTTTCCAAGGGAAAAAGTATTATTTGGAAACATTCTAATTATTGTAGGCACAAAAATAAAGAGAATGACTAAAAATCGCTTTTACTCAAAGATGATTGTTATTCTATAAAAAATATATTTCGAACAGTTATTATGATAAAAAATACTATAATTACACTATGAAGTTGTTAATTGAGTAAAAAATAAAATTTGTGCATAAATATTAATAATAATCGTTTAATTTCGAGCAGCTTGCGACTGAATTCGGTCGTTGTCTGGGAGCTGACTCTTGTTGCTCTTCCTTTGGTTGTTTCCGTCATAACAGAAATTTGGTTCCCATATACACAAAAACCCGGCCGGAATTTGCAGTTAATGCAAATTCCGGCCGGGTTTTCAATTGAGATCACATTCTCCTCAACCTTTTTGAATCATTGCTTAATTTACGTGAACAGCAAATGAAGGTTGGAAGTAACTGATATTGCCGATTTTGACGCTTTGTCCGGGTTCCGGAGCAGCAATATACTGTCCGCCGCCAAGATAGATTGCAACGTGGTAAGTATTACCGCGTGCACCCCAGAAGAGCAAATCGCCGACTTGAGCCTGGCTGACACTGATCTGTGTTCCGGCGCTTTCCTGAGGAACCGTCCATCCTCCGATTTCCTTGCCGAAGTGTGCATAGACGTAATGTGTAAATCCTGAGCAGTCAAAGCCGCTTGGCGTCTTGCCGCCGGAAACGTAAGGCACGCCGATGAATTGTTGAGCGTATGCTGCAACCGCACTGCCGCTGATTGAGGATGAAGCGACAGGAGCCTGAGTTGTTTGTGCTTGTTGTTGTGCAGGTGCAGACTGCTGCTGGCTGCTTGAGCTCGATGGTTGAGCCTGTTGCTGTGTTTGTTGCTGTGTTTGCTGCTGCGTTTGTTGCTGTTGAGCATTATTGCTGCTTGGGGTTGCCTGCTGTGTTTGAGCTGAAGCTTCCGCCTGAGCAGCTTGCGTTTGTTGTTGTGCAGCCTGTGTCTGCTGCTGTGCAGGAGTCTTTGTCGGATCGTTGATCGTCAAAGTCGTGCCTGCGACAAGCGTTGCACCAAGGTTGTTTGACTGACGCAATGAATCAACGGTCACACCGTAAGCTTGTGCGATCGACCAAAGAGATTCTCCGGAAACGACCGTATGAGTCGTATGGTTTGCAGAAACGACAACTTGAACATGTTGCTGTTGAGAAGCTTCAGAGTTTGCAGCAGTCGAAGCTTCTTGTTGAGTCTGAGTATTCGTTGCAGCTGCTTGCTGAGTCTGATCAGCTGAAGCAGTTTGTTGAGCAGACTGTTGCGTTTGAGCTGAAGCTTGCTGCGTATTGGCGGACGTCGTTTGAGTTTGAGCCGCTGCTTGGGCAGCACCGGAAACCTTGAGCGTTTGACCAGGGTAGATCAAATTTTCGTCTGCTGCAAGGTCGTTCAATGAACGAAGCTTGTCAACCGTCGTGTTTTCAGCCTGCGCGATCGACCAGAGAGAATCACCGTCTTTTACTGAAACCTCATGCGTTGCTTCCGTTGTCTTGTCTTCTTGTTGTCTGGCATCGTTTTTTGCAGGAATTTGCAATGTCTGACCAGTAACGATCAAATGACTGTTCTGATCAATCTTGTTAAGCGTTTCGATTGATTCGACGGAAACGCCGTATTTTTGGGAAAGATCCCAAACAGTGTCGTTTTTAGCAACTTTATGTGCTGTATCGGCATTTGCTGTTGCAGCTGAGGCCAAAAACAAACCTGCAGCACCAGCCGTACCGATTAAAATATTTTTAGCTGTATGATTCAAATAACTACAACTGCTATATAAAACATAGGATGATGCAAAAACTGCATCCGTTGCGCTTGCCGGCTCAAAGACCGGCATCAAGGCCAGCGCTCTTCCTAAAGCGATTGACCAGGGCAAACAGCCTTGCCCCTGATTGGTAAATGCTGTTGCGCAGCGTTCTTCAATTCTATTAACAGTCTCTATCCTCCCGATTCAAATACTATGGAATAAGCTCTAATAACACCAACGATAAACAAAGAAACATGCTTATCATGTTTCACGGATTATGTCAACAGGGTAAACTTCCCCCTGAAACCCTATACGTACTATTTTAACTGGTAAATGTTGCAAATATGAGCTAAAAATATTACAAAATGAGTTGTTTTTGTAACAAACATCGCATTATTGTTGATATAACGGGATTTAAAGGCAAACGTGAAACTTTTGTGAGATATTGATGAAATGACGAAGGATGCCTTTTTATAAAGGCTTTTGTTTGTTGAAGTCATGGATTCCAAAGTTCTCTTTCATTCTAATGTTACATGAATGTTACAAAAGGCTTAAGGGAATCGATGCCAGGGGAAACTCTTGTAAAATACAGGGGTTTGAACGTCAAAGATTGTCAATGAAAGTTCGTGAATGTTACAGTTATGTTAATTATTAAAATCTGAATTTGTCAATCCAATAATTGAGACATTAAATAAGAGTTGGAATTCAAACATTTCTTTAATTTTTATCACTGAAACTTATTGCATTTTGCGTGATAATAGCCTAAAGTTAAAGGGTAGCAGAAACTTTTCTGTTTATTAGAAAAATATTAATTTAATTCAAACAAGAAAGAAGTGGGTAATGTGACAGAGATTTATAACTTTTCAGCTGGACCGGCGGTGATGCCAAAGTCAGTCGTCAAGAAGATCCAGGCGGAACTTCCTTCATATAAGGGAAGCGGTATGAGCATTATGGAGATCAGTCACCGATCCTCACTTTACGTCGACATGCAAAATGAGGCCGAAAGCGATCTGCGTCAGCTGATGAACGTGCCGGACGATTATGATGTCCTGTTTCTTCAGGGGGGCGGGACGCTTCAGTTTGACACGATTCCCCTGAATCTGGCACGAAAGGAAAAGACCGTTGCCGTTGTCGATTCCGGACATTGGGCAGTCCGTGCCAGGCAGGAAGCGGATTTGCTGCCGGGAATCTCGACATACGCGGCAGCATCCGGAGAGGCTGAAAATTACACGAAGCTGCCGTATTCTCTGAATTTGGACAGACCTTGCGACTATGTTCACATCACGCTCAACAACACGATTGAAGGAACGATGTATCGCAAGCTGCCGGATGTAAAGGGAAACGTCGTTGTGGCTGACATGTCGTCAAACATTCTTGCCCAAAGATATAACGTTGAAGATTTTGGACTTATTATGGCCGGAGCACAGAAGAACATCGGCCCGGCCGGCCTGACCGTCGTGATTGTCAAGCATTCTCTGCTCGATGAAAGCCAAAACCTGCCTTCAATGCTTGATTACGTCAAGCTTTCAAAGAAACATTCGACGCTCAATACGCCGCCTGTCTTTGCGATTTACGCGGCTGGTCTCGTCTTTAAGCAGCTGCTTGAAGAAGGCGGCGTTGATGCCGCACAAAAGCGCAATGAGGAAAAATCACGCTTGCTTTACGAATTCTTGGACAATTCCAAGCTGTTCAAGTCGCCGGTCTTTGCAAACGACCGGTCAACGACGAATATTCCGTTCGTTACGGGCGACGAAGAATTGGATCGGCGCTTCATCAAGGAGGCAGATGAGGCAGGGTTCAAGAATCTCAAGGGCCATCGACTGGTCGGTGGCATGCGGGCCAGCCTGTATAATGCGTTCCCGCTGGAGGGCGTCAGGGCATTGGTTGAATTCATGGAAAAATTTGAAACGGAAGTCAAGGGGGAAAACTAATGACATTCGATGTTAAGACTTACAACGTAATTGCTCAGGAAGGGATTGACGTTTTTCCAAAGGACTCATATACGGTCAACCAGACGGAAAAGCCGGATGCTTTGCTGATAAGAAGCCAGGACATGCATAAAACGGCTTTTGGAACGAACGTGCTTGCAATCGCTCGGGCAGGGGCCGGATTCAATAATATCCCGCTTGTAAAATGCACGGATCAGGGCACCGTCGTATTCAATACCCCGGGCTCAAATGCCAATGCCGTCAAGGAGCTTGTCGTTGCGCTTTTGATCTTGGCAGCTCGTCCCGTTATTCCTGCGATTCAATGGGCCAAGAAGATGGGTGGCGCAGATGTTTCGCTGCAGACTGAAAAGGGTAAGAACCATTTTGACGGAACGGAACTTCAGGGTAAGCGCATCGGCGTTATCGGACTTGGTTCCGTCGGGTCAAAAGTTGCCCGTGCAGCATATGATTTAGGGATGAACGTTGTCGGATACGATCCCTATATTTCCGTTGAGCATGCCTGGAGGCTTTCCAACGACATTCCGCGTGCGGAATCCCTCGATGACGTTTTGAATGACAGCGACTATGTCACGATTCATATTCCGTATACTGAACAGAACCGCAATCTGATTTCTGCAAAGGAGCTTGCAAAAATGAAGGACGGGGCAGTCCTCCTGAATTATTCGCGCGGCGGAATCGTCAACGATCATGACGTCTGCGAAGCGCTTGATTCCGGCAAGCTGAGGCTTTTCATGACTGACTTCAGTTCTCCTGAAGTGCTTAATCATGACAAAACGGTCGTGACGCCGCACCTTGGCGGAACGACGGAAGAAGCCGAGGTCAACGGTGCCAAGCAGGCTGCAAGAACTTTGCGCAAGTATCTTGAAACGGGAAACATCGTCAATTCGGTCAATTTTCCGACGGTCGAAATGCCGTTTGAGGCACCGCTTCGCCTGACTTTGATTCACCAGAACATCCCCAACATGGTTGGACGCATCACGACAATCTTGGCAAATCGCGAAATCAACATCGACAACATGATCAACAGGTCGCGCGATAAGATTGCCTATACGGTAATTGATGCGGCCGCTCTTTCCGAAGAACAAGTCGAAGAGCTTGAGAAGGAATTGATGACGATTCCTGAGGTCATTCGCGTCAGGGCATTGCACAATCATGCCTAAGGTATGGTATAATTAAGTTCCTTGGCAGGGGCAGACGGAAAGTATTTCCGTTTCCTTAGCGGCATCCGAGTTGCGCATGCGATTTGGACGTCGCTTTTTTAAGAAGATGCGGTGAATGCGTTTTCTAGTGACGGTGGCCTTCTTTTTTGATTAAACGTTATTTCGGAGGCGCAAGTTCCGATGTTTATCGCCAAGAAGACCGTCGCTGCGAGCACTGCATTTTTCATTAAGGAAAGCATCGGTGACTTGTTCTATACATTCTGAGCGGATGATGTTAGAATGGGAATAACAATTTCTCAGAGGTGAGAATTTATGAGCAAAGCAAAGGTTCTTGCTGCCTGGTTCGTTACGGGTATTTTATGTTTTACGGCCTTTTTCATGTTCAGGAAAAACGGTGCGGAAGTCAAAGTTTACGGAAGCTCAATGGCCCCGACGATTGATTCCGGGCAAAAGGTTTTTATCGATTATCATAAGAAAATCAAGCGGTCGGACGTCGTCGTCTTTGATACCAAAAAGATGTCCGTCAAGCCGGAAGAAAGCGGCTATTACATCAAGCGCGTCATTGGACTTCCAGGCGATTTCATCGAATCAAAAAACGGAATCATCTATGTCAACGGCAAGAAAATTGATGAAAGCTATCTGAATGAAGAACAAAAAACGTCGGCTTCAACGGGTGATTGGACGCTGCACGATCTCGGCGTGCGCAATCACTGGAAGACGATCGTCGACAGAGTTCCTGAAAACAGTTATTTCGTTTTGGGGGATCATCGTTCGACTTCGGAAGACAGCCGGATGTTTGGCTTTGTTCCCGAGCAGGCTGTCGTAGGCGTAATGGATAAGTGAGAATAGGAGGCTTTTGATGCGTTCGTGCGTCAAAAGCCTTTTTTGAAGCGCTGATTTTTTGGCGAAAATTAAAATGGGACCGGATTATCCGATCCCATTATCTTTAATTATTGTTCAAAGATTTGATTGGCAAGCGTTCGATTGCGTTCATGAGGAACAGCAAAACGATGACTTCAATCGGCCAGCTGATGATTTCTTTTGGAATTCGCTGAGCCAAAAGGCCATACAAGGCGCCTGCCGTTTTGGTCTGGAAGTACATCAAAAAGATCCACATCGTGTTGAAGAATACGTTTGAAATCAGGATCTGAAAGAAAGTGTATATTGCCAGACGCTGCCAGGTAATTTCCTGACGGTGCAAAAATAATCCGGCGATAACGCCCGTGACAAATGCAGAGAAGGTAAATCCGATAAAGAATGACGATCCGGTTGAAAAAACGGTGTTGCTGATCAGGTCGTTCAAAACCAATGCAACCCCACCAAGCCACGGACCGAGGAAATACCCGATCATTGCGGTACCGATAAAGCCTAATCCGACCTTGACGACGTTTTCGGGACCAACCGACAGTTTTGACAGACAAAGCTGAATCGCAATCAGCAATGCACCAAAGGTCAAGGTTCGAGTCGTCAGTTTAGGACTGCTCCATGTAAGTTTTGTCATTAGATAAACATCTCCCTAAAGTTTATTGGGGGAGACAAGCACCAAAAATTATGAAATTGTAATTATGGTGAATGCGGAAGAACCACGCAGGCCAATGACAGGACCTTTCTGCTGACGTTCACATTCCGTTCCGTCAGCCCTTGACGCAGGACTTCCTACCCCTGTAACGAATAATATACCATAGATCGGGTGCAAAATCCACTATGAAACACGAATATTACTGAAAAACTTGACGGTTATCGTTCACTTGCAGCCGGATGTGGTCACGGACGCAGGGAAATGACGTTGTCTCTTATTTCCCTGAATTTGTCATCGTGAGAAACGACAATCACGGTCTTGCCGCAGTCCTTCAAGGCGGAAATCCTGTTTCAATGTCTATGTACGGACAGATTCATCCGGCTTGTCACTCTGGACATGACGACGAAGAATACCGGAACTGCAAAGAACATCACGAAGCCTGTTGCGAAGTCTGCAGGGAAGGCGGCGAGTGCAGTTACGGCAGCCTTGCCGAACGGAAGACCGGCATCGATGAGACTTTCGGCGAGATAGCGGAGATAGCCGGAAAACATCTTGACGAGGCCGGAGACAATGCCGATTGTAATCAGTGACGGGCTGGAAAGACCGTCATTTCTGTTCAGCAGCCTGTAGGAAACCGCAACGGCCGCCGTCAGCAAAAGGACTTCCATGACGGTCAGGTAGGCATGATTGGCATAGCCGTTCAGAAGATCGAAGACGCCGAGACCGACGGCACCGGAGATGAAGCCGTATTTGAAGCCGAGAAACATCGTGCCCAGGGCAACAAACGTGAAGCCGAGGTCAACGAAGGGATGTCCGACCGGTGACGGGACGTGAATCTGGAACATTGCGAAGACATAGTCAAGCGCAGCGAAGAATGCTGCCCGAATTACTGCGTAAAGCTTTTCATTTCTCATAATAAAACCTTCTTCATAATAGCGTTAAGTGAATTATAGGTTTCGGATGGTTAAAAATCAATTAATAAATAATGCTTTATTTAATTTTCTGATAATGTATCGATACAATTATGTGCTTGGATGAGGATGCCGACTGTGCGGACACAAAAAAACGGATGATTCACAAAACAGCTGCGAATCATCCGCTGACATAAATTATTTTTGATATGTGTCAAAATGTTCCTTAAGGATGGCGCTGCCGTAAATCAGTGCCTCAATGACGGTGATGAAGAAGCTGACCGGAAGATCGGTCACCCAGCTCAAAACAAGGCCGAACCAGATTCCGAACAGGGCGAACAGGAAGTTGAGCACGATCATCTTTTTCAGCGTGTGCGCAAAATACTTGGCTGCCGATGCAGGAATCGTCAGTAAAACGAAAATCAGCAATGAACCGACGATCTGCGCCGTGATGCTGATCGTCAGCGCAAGCATGATCAAGAAGATGATTGAAATCGACTTGTTGAAACGCTGATTATATTCGGCGCCTTGCGAATCAAACGAGTTGTAGGCCAAGCGCTTGAACAGCAGGAAAATGACCAAAAGCAAAAAAATGCTTAATCCGACCAGAATGTCAATGCTTGAGCGATTGATTCCGACGATGCTTCCGAAGAGAATGCTCGTTGCATAATTGGCCTGCTTGTTTGAAAGGGATAGAAACAAAATTCCGAGTCCGAGAAAAAGGCCGGAGAAGACGCTGATTGAAGATTCGCGTCGGCCGAGCTTTTCACCTGAAAAACCGATCAGAAGGGCAGACGAGCAGGTGAACAAAAGCATCCCTGAAAGCGGTGAAATGCCGGCAAAGACGCCGAACGAAGCACCGGAAAAGCCGATTTCGGACAACGTGTGCGTGAAAAACGAAGTCTGGCGCGCCACGACGAAGACGCCCATGACGCCGCAGATCAGTGCAATGAAAATCCCGGCAATAAAGGCATAGCGCATGAAATCATATTGGAGCATCAGTTCTTGTCCCCCTTGTTGATAAGTTTTCCCGATTTGTCTGCCAAATGCAGTTCGTAGTCGGCATAAGCGGCAATCAATTCAGGATCGTGCGTGATGAACATGATGGTCAGGCCATGTTCTTTCATGACGTTGCGAAGCATTTTCAAGAGTTCGTGCTTGCTTGTCTGATCAAGGCTCGCGGTTGCTTCGTCTAAAATCAAAAGCTTCGGATCGGCACAAAGAGCCTGGGCGAGATAGGCGCGTTGCTTTTCACCGCCGGAAGCGCGTCCGAGCGGTCGGTCGGCAATTTTTGTCAAATTGGTTTCAGAGAGGATGGCGGCCAGTTTTTCTTTGGCTTTTTTGTTCAAAAAAATGCTGCTGGTCTTGAGCCCGAAAGCCGCAAAATCACGAATGCAAAGCGGATATTCGTCATCAATGCTTCGAAGCTGCGGCACGTATTGAACCTGATCTCTTGAAACCATGAACTTGGCGTGTTCTTCGTAGTCATGCGCTAAGTCCGCCAGGAGATGTTTGATCAGAGTCGTTTTGCCGACGCCGTTTTCACCCGTGATACAGGTCAGTTTTCCGCGCGGAATTTCAAATGACAGATTTGAAAAAAGCGTTCGTTCGGGGATTTTCAGATTCAGGTCGGTCACTTTCAAAATAGAATCCATAGTTGTTCTTCTTTCCGATTATTTTTCGATTTCTGCAATTTGACGATATTCCGATTGCAGCCAATTGAAATAGTCCTTTCCTTCTGGCAGCGTTTCTGTTACCTTGACAACCGGGATGTCGTGTTTTTTGCAAAGATTTACGATGTTTTTGACGGTCGTGCCGTCGCTTTGAACATTATACACGAAAAAGGCGATTTCTTTTCGCTTGATTTTATTTTGCAGATTCTTGATGTCCGTATATGACGGATCGCTTTCTTCTTCGACTGCCTTGGCAAAGTGAGTGTTTGCGACTTTGTAACCCATTTTTTCAAGCGAGTAGTTAAAAACCGGTTCCGAAACGGCCACTGGCTTCTCAATTCTTTCAGCTCTGATTTTTTCGAGTTCGCTGTTCAGTCTGGCGACTTTTTTCTTATATGCTGCGGCATTTTGCTTGAATTCGGTTTTTTTTGACGGCATTTTGCTTGAAAAGACCTTGGCAAGTTCGTCCGCAAGCCTTGACATCGTTTCAGGATTATACCAGAGGTGTTCGTTTTGACCGTCCTTGACGTTCATCAATCTGGCAGCAGAAATGCTCTTTTTGTCCGAAAGTTTTTTGATCCAGTCGTCATAGCCGGCGCCGTTTCTGATGATGACGTCGGCATTTGCGGTTTGCTTGGCCGTTTTGGTCGTGGCTTCAAAGTCGTGCGGGTCGATGTTCGGGTTGTCGATAAGGGACGTGACGGTTCCGTTTTTTCCAAGGACTGCCTTGGCCGTTTCGCCATAAAAATCCAGAGTCGAAACCACGTTCAGTTTGTCAGAACTGCTTTTTTTGCTTTGATTCGCGCATCCCCCAAGAATAAGCAGCGTACAGATCGTCAAAAGACATAATGAGAGCAAATGAGTTCTTTTATTCATGCATAATTCCTTTCTTTAACAGCGTACTTGAGTTTTATTTAGTAATTGTTACGATTAAAATCATAACCGCCCAAAATATGACTGTCAAGCAAGAAACGTTGGTATATCAACCTTATTACGATTTAGCGAAAAATAGTATTACGATGTTAAGCGTAATAAGAGGAGTGAGATTACGATTTAAATTTTTTTGAATTTTTGCATGAAACATTCGGTGATCAGTGATTGAGGAAACGTCTCGCCCCCGAAAGCGTTTTTTGGTTTTTGGCAGTCCGCGTCAAGCACTAAGAATTGCGTTGAGGACACAAAAAAACCTCCGTATGGGGAAATACGGAGGAAAAAAGGAGTATGTGTTGTAGCTGCAGACTGGGGAAAGTCCGCAGCATTATCAGCTTTCCGACGCATCTGAAAGGGGAGAATCAGATGCGGGTGTATTCAAGTTTTGGTGTTCTACTTCAAGCTGTAATTCAATTGTACACAATGTATTTAAAGAAAATATATCGAATTATTTAAGAATTATTTAAGGCAATAATCAGAATCGCCTATTCCGAAATCGGTACAATACTGCATAAATTCCAAAGGGGTCATTCCGAGTCGTTTCAACAGAAGAATCAATGACAAAAAATCGATGTTTCCGGATTCTTCAAAGCGAGACAAGGTTGATTGCGAGACGATGCCTGCTGCGACCTGCTTTTGCGACAAGCCCTTTTCTTTGCGAAGGTATTTAAATATTTTCCCATAATTCATAAATCTGCCCCCCAAAAAAATAATATGCGAATATGAATAATCAAATCAACAATTGAGTTAATTATAGTATAATGACCTGCGTAGCAATATTACAAAAAGATTAAAAAATAGGGGGGTAAAATCGTGTATTTTGTAAAGCGTTCCTTTTCCGGAAGGTACCTTTCGGGTTTTTTGCTCGGACTGATAGTCGTTTTATTGCACGTTGTTTTTGCGGTCGGCTTGCTCCGCATGCAAATCGGCGAATTCCAAAACAGTCCGAAAGCATTTTGTCCGTACTATAAATGGATTATGGCAGACACGTTTTGGAGCCTCATTTTTTCGTTAATGATTCCGTTCATGGCAGCGCTCGGAAACAGTCAGATGACGTATGATGACGCAAACAGCGGCTTTATCATGCACGTGCTGCAGAAAAAGGGCAAAATCGGCTATGTGCTCGGTTCGCTGACTTCGGTTTATGCGGTCACGTTTATCGAGACCGTGCTTGTTTTGGCGGCAGACGTCATGTTTGTTTTTTTGCTGCTGCCGAACGTTTTGCCGGATCAAGTGCTGAATTCAGGCGAAGGCTACAGTCGTTTGTTCACGTATCACGTTGAATGGATGTACTCTAAACCATTTAAATTGATTTTGTTTTATATAGTTCTGTCAGGGTGTGCGGCAGGATTGTTCGGAATGCTGACGGCCGTTTGCGGACTTTATTTTTCAAACAGGTTCACGGTCATGTTCAGCGGCTTTATCATCGGGTTGATCTTCTTCGTGTTGGCCAATCAGCAAATTGTCAATCTGCCGTCGTTTTTGCTGGTGCTTCCGGTCATGTCGCAAATGTACCTGCCGTCGCTTGGATGTTTGGCGGCCTTTTATCTGGTCTGCGTCGCGCTGCTTTTTGTCTTTCAGATTGTCGGGGTAAGAAAGCATGCAAGCATATAAGTATCTCTTGAAAAAAACGTCGAAAAAATCGCGCATCAAGGCTCTTGTTTTGGGATTGGCCGTTTCGGTTTTGACTTTTGCGTCCGTTCTTTCAAAATGCAGAGCCAATATTGCAATAGGGAGTAAAGGCGACACTGAGCTCGGCAGAATGTTTGTTGCGAGTTTTTCGAATCTTCAGTATTGTGAATTGGGACTGTTTCCCGTTTTTTCGGCCATTTTTTTGCTGTTGTTGACTGATTGCGGATTTGAAAGGGAAATGTTTGTGTTGAAACAGCCTGAAAAGATCGGACGTTTGACAAGGTCGAAGGTCTTTTTAGCCTGTTTCATGCTGACTTCCGGCGCCATTTTAGGCCTGTTGGTTTTTGCAATCTTTTTTGGCGGCAGATATCAGGTGCAAAAAACAACCTTCTTTTGCCTGGCAGGGGATTTGAGCTTGTTTTTTTTAGCCTGGTTTGCTTTCGGGTGCATGACGTTTGCTTTGGAAAACGTGTTGTCAAAACCTTTAACGTGGCTGTTGTTTCAAATCGTGTTTTTGATTGAAGCCAAAACGTTCGAATTTTTTGGCATTTCCGTTTGGATCATGCGCGGTTTGCTGATTCCCGATGCAACAAGCTTTGGTTTTTTTGAATTTGCATTGGACTGTTTGATCAATGCAGGCTATGCCGTTTTGGCGTCTGAAATTTTCAAGAAGACTCTTTTTAGAAGGGAGCGCTTGAGTTGAAATCTTTTGGAAAACTTTTTTCAAGAAACATGAAACTGATGCTCGGAAACGTTTGGCGCCGCGAACTGATCATGCTTGTTTTGTGCGTCATTGCCGTTTTTCAGTATGCCAAAATTGGACAAAGGCCGCTTTTTAGCGACGTGATGCAGGGTATTTCCGATTTCAGAGGCAATCCGTACTTTCCGATGTCATGGTTTTTGATCGTGATTTTTAATCAGGTCGTCATCGGTGATTCCTTTCGCAAATTGATTTTGCATGACTATCCGTTGGTCGCAAGCATCAGTCTTGGCAGGTATCTTTTTTGTTCGGTTCTGAATCTGTTTTCGGTCGGAGGAGCAAACGTTTTGCTGCTGTTGGTTATGACGAGGCATCATTCTCTGCATTTTGCATGGACCGCAGCGTTTTGCCTGCTCTTGTTTTTAGCGTGCTTTGCCTTCTTGACGCTGATTTTTTCGCCCGTAATCTGCGAAGGGCTAGTCGTCATCATTGCGGTTTTGACAATTTTTGCCGACGGGATGCCGTTTTTTGGCCGGTTGATGTTTGTCAGAGGAACGGCGATTTTGCCAGGGGATGTTTTGGCAGCATTGCTGATGCTGATCATCATCGCTTGGTGCGGTTTTAGAATCAAGCAGTTGGATTTTATTTGAGGTGATTTTTGATGAGCAGCATCGTAAAAATTGAACACGTAACTAAAAAAATGAAGAGCCTTGTGGCTTTGGACGATATTTCGCTTGAAATTTCCGAACCGTGCATTTACGGCTTCGTTGGTCCGAACGGGTCCGGTAAAAGTTTGATCTTCAAGACGATTCTTGGCTTTTTGAAACCTGATTCGGGGCAGGTTTTCGTGCACGGAAAGAAGCTTCGAAAAGACGTCCTGTTTGCCGAAGACACTGGGTATTCAATGGTCGAATATGCGGCCTTGGCCGACAAGACCGGCAGGCAGAATCTGGAACTGATGGATATTTTGGCGTCTGAAAAACACGATTTGGACAAGCTTTTGAGATATGTCGGGCTCGATCCGAACAATCAGAGAACGTACAAGGAATACTCGCTTGGGATGAAACAGCGCCTGCTTTTGGCGATGGCGATGCTGTCCGATCCGAGTCTTCTGATTTTTGACGAGCCGACCAATGCTTTGGACGAAGACGGTCAGGAATTTTTGAAGCGACTCGTGCTTGAACAAAGAAAACGCGGCAAAACCTTGCTGATTTCCAGTCACGACAAGACGTTCATCAACGACGTGGCGGATAAGATCTATTACGTGAGCGAAGGCAGGATCAAAAAAGAGGTGGTTAATTGCGATGAAAAAATTGACGAATAAAGGCTTTGTCGGCATCGGACTCGTCTTGTTGGCTTTGGTTTCGGCAGGTCTCTTGTTCGTTCGGCATGAAAATGCAGCGCTGGCCCGACAGTATAAAATCGTTCGTTGCAGCGCAAAGGCTGGAACGAAAATTTCCGGCAAGCAGATTGAGATTGAACGCTACGTCGAAAAGGTCGAACCGAAGAAGGTTTATTTCAAACTGATCGTGAACAGCCAAAAGGCGCAATCTCTGAAAAATCTGCAGCTGGTCAATACGCCTGACGGAACGGTTGATTATTTTGACTCGTACAAAGTCAACGGCAAGGTTTCGGAAGGACTCAAGCTCAAGCCGGGCAGAAACGTCATTGAAGGAAAAATAAATAAGGAAGATTTTGGCAAAAAAGGCGTCAAGACCGTGCTGTGGTACAAGCTCGGCAAAATGAAATATGCTGAATATTTTTTTGAATGATGAGGAAAATATGGCTCGAAGTGAAAAACCGGTTGATTTGCAGTTGATTGCAAATCTAAACCGTTTTTTTCGTATGCATGACAAGCTCCTGCTGCGATGAAAACAGCTAAAAGAGGGCACTTTCCGTAACCGAGGACTGGCATTGGCGGACAAATCTGAGAAATCGCCGGTTTGCCCGTAAGGACGTCTTGGAGCACGGATTGAGCAGAGTTCGAGCAGCACTGCATTTGGCAAAATCGGCCGCATTGATGAAAATTGGAACTTTGTTCGTAAACTTCTTTGCAAGTATTTTCAATCTTCGCCGTCAATTTGACTTGCTTTTTCATAAAAATATTTTAAAATATTTAAGTGTATTTTTGAAAAGAGGGGGGAAGAGAAATGTTTTCCAATAAGCATCCCGGCACGCCTGACTTCTA
>OIYH01001304.1_pt1 | contig 14673 bp, 10 predicted proteins | sample 1587911 | NCBI WGS metagenome assembly OIYH01 (sample SAMN03283252) | human gut metagenome | biome: human-associated habitat; material: feces | host: Homo sapiens | place: USA | collected 2013
GATTTTCACCTCTTTATTTTTCCAAGTGCAAATATAATAGTAAGGGCAAAAGCTTCAAAGAACCAGATGATTACAAAGCTTTTGCCCTTACAGGGCGCATTGCTGATCGCCATTATCCCCAGGGCGATGCCCTGGGCTAGGAGCTTCTGCCCTTTCAGGGCGTGTATGCCTATGAATGAGGCGTGTATGCTTATGAATGAGGCGTGCATGCTTATGAATGAGGCGTGTATGCCTTGAATGAGGTGTGCATGCCTATGAATGAGGTGTTCTTTCAGGGCACAAAAAAAGTCGTGGAATCTTAGAAGGTGAGTCACCTCGGCAACTAAAATTCCAACGACCAGTCTAGTCTAGTCTTCGCAAATTTGTATAATAGTAAATGATAATAATGTCTTATAATAACTAAAACAAAGGGGGAGGAAGTATTCCCAACTTCCTTCCCTCCTCTCTTACAGATATATGATTCTTAACTTTTGTATTTTGCTAATTCTTTATTTGTAGGTGAATGCAAAAGTTTGCAAACCACCACCATATTTTGCTTTTACGTAGAAGCTACCCTTGTCACCTCTGTTGTTGTCTCTGATGTTCTTGAGAGTAATTGTCTGCTTTACTCCGAGAGCTGCTACAGAGTCAAACTTCTTTAAGAACCAGCAGTTCCAATCCTTGCCTTCTGTGATTTCTTCTGTAGAACCTACCTCCACATCGCAATCCTCAGGGTTGATGGTGTTAGAAGCTATTCTGATTTCTACTGGCAGAAGCTCAGAAGGATAGTTCTTCGGAATCGTATAGGTAAGAGTACCCGTATTATTTTTTTTCCTTCCAGACATACCTGAGAAGGTGAAACCGAAGTCGAACTTCGTGATACTGTATATCTTGATGATTCTACTCATACCACTCACCTTGTCGAGTATTCGGATTTCGCCAGATTTTAGCTGGTCGGTAATGACATCTCTGGTAAAGCCAATCTTACCCTTACCATCTGCATAGGAAATGGTGAGATCTTTCTTACCTAACTCATTATTCGTAACCCAGTTTACATCGAAACGGTTTGCTTTGTTCAAATCACCACCTACGTAATTGAAGTCGATTTCCTGACTTTCTGCAGCGCCTTCATTCAACATCACGTTTGTACCATTAGGAATTTCCAATGTATAAGTTCCATCTGATATCTTTGGTACGATCTGCTCTACCTGAATCCATGGGTTGTTAGCTGCATAGCCGTTAAAGGCATTGTCGTAGCCAGGATAACCTAACTTTGGATTCAGCTTCTTGATATGAATCGCATAGGTATAATTTCTCTTGATCTTATAGAATTGCTGATCCTCATTCTGAAGATAAACCTTGTACCATTTTACGGTGTTGTCGTTGAATGTCACTTTCAGAATACATCTTACAGGATTCTTACTTGAGTTTTCATCCTCAAAGCAATATTGCACAGTTCCCATCTGGCCAGCAGAACCTTTGTATCTTTCTTCTGACTTAGGCAGGGTAATGTCGGTAATATTCCATTCCCAATCCTTAGCAGCAGTGGTGTTTGGAAATTCCAATCTGTTACGGTCGAATGCTGCCATTGTAGCATACAACATTCCTTCGCCGATGGAGATTTCTACACTCTTGATATTGGTTGTAGTTTCCCAGTCTGCTGTGATCTTAGCACGATCTCTGATCAGATGAATCACATTGCTGCTATTGGTAAGCTTAGCCTTCATTTCTGCAGTTGTAGAACCGCTACAATATCCCCAATACTTGGTTTTCAGAGCCTGGTCTTCATCAGCCTTTGATTCAAACGTAGTAATCAGTTTGTTTTCATGCAAACCAATCCACTCGTTGGCAGCCTTTTCTGTATTGATACTGGCATTGGCAATGATGTGGAGTCGGGCTGTGGCATTAGGCATCTTCACACTAATCTTTTTGTTATTGGTGTTAACTGCACCTTCGCCAATTTCCTCTTTGCTTGTAGCTTCCACCTTCAGATCCTGACCCATGCCCAGGAAGTATCCATTGGCATCGAAGCAGAATATCTGCACATCAGAGCTTCCGAATCCCTCGTTGTTGTAGCCCTCAGATCTTGTTCCGATTTTGTAGTCTGGAGTAGATACCTTGAAGCTGAGCGTCATCTCACCCTTGCTGTTAGAAGGCACCGTCTCTTCAGACAAATCGCTTGTGCAGGCTGTTAGCATGGTTGCTAACAGTCCTACCATCATTCCGATATATAGTTTTAACTTTTTCATTTTGTACCTTCTTTAATTGTTATTCATTCTTGTTTTCCAGCTCTTTTACCTCTTCTGGTGAGAGGTCGCGAACGCAACGGATGAAACCTTGAGATGACCTGTCTTGGCTGTTAGCAAGAGTTTTTTGTCCGTTTCTTGTCCAATAGTATTGGCGCTTTAATACCTCAGACATTACATTTTGATTTTTGTTATTTTGATATTTACAAATAACCTTTACTTCTGAAGGGGTTGGTAGACGCCAATCAGTGTATTTCTTTTTGTCCGTATTTACTTCTATGTACTTGTCACAATGGTTCTTTGCCATATTAAATGAAGAATTACTGATTGAAACAACTCCAAGCTGTGAAGCTAGCATAAAAGCTGGAGATACCATATCGTCATTATCTGAGGTTCCATGTCCGATTACGTAAGTACCATCTGTTTCCGTAATTTGAACAACGTACATTTGGTTGTTGTTCTGTTCTGTTAGTCTAGAGCCTTTTTGAGCTGTAAAAGGAGGTTTGTTTTCCCACCAGCCTGTTCCGATGTCGTAGTATTCGTACATATTGTTATTTTCATAAACTCTAGTATTGAATATATTATCAGAATAGGTCTTCTGTGTTTGGTGTGAAACTTGATCTGTTTGCCAGTCTATCCAACCGTCTTTTGTAGAATACCAGCCAGCTATACCCTGGATATACTCCAAAGGATACTGTTTGATAGTTACAATCTCTTCCAGACCATCGCAAGTAACCTTTATCTTGATATATTTAACAGACAGTGGCACGAAGTCATTGGCGGTTTTTGAATTTTTTGTACCAATAACAATAGTTCCCTTGTCCTTTAACTCACCATGACCATCTGCATAATTTGCAGAAGCATTGAAGTATTGACTGCCAGAGCATTTTTGTTTATTACCATTTTTGTCATAATAGTAAATTTCCATGGTTTCCACCTTACATTCACCAGAACCATAGAACTTGATGGTTGAATTATCAAATCTCTGGTTCTTCATGATCATAAAGGTAGGAGAAACCAGCAAGTACTTCTGGTCACCAGCATTGATTGTTGTCTCTTCGCCCTTGGTCCACTTCTGTACATCATATACCAGATTCATAGCATCACCATAAGTAATGTCAGAGCTGCTGCCCAGACTTGTTACGGTAGCGTTGGCTGTATAGACGTAGTTGCGTTCCAATTCCTTTGTAGTCTTAGGGTCGCGAACTGGAATACTGTAATAGTAATCCACAGGTTTTTCTTCACCCTTCTTCAGCATCACCTTGATCTTTGCCTGAGGTGCACTTGCATTATCATCCCATAATGTTGCGTAGCTGTAGGTAACCAACTGATAGCCATCAGCAGTCTTAGCCATTGTCTCATTCGTCTCAGTTTCGCTCATACTAGCTATGCTCTTAGCTGTATTTACACCAAAGAGAGTAGTCTTGGTGTTATAGTTCAGCAACTGCCAGGTAGGTTCGCCTACCACCTCGTAGCCAGCAACATTGATCTTGAGATTTACAACGATCTTGGCTGCAGCTCTTGTCAGCTTACTGTCGATGGTCTGAGTAGGCTCTTTGCTGACTGTCCAATCAGAGTTGGCTGTCATCAGGAAGTTCTTGGTTGCATTCTTGTTGCTGCTGTAAGGCTTCCAGATGTCTTCATCAGTCTGCACCTTCTTTTCCAGGTCAGCCAATGAGTTTACCTGTTGTAAGTCCTCTTTTGCATTGGCAATTGAGTACACGAAGTAATTCTTGTTCTCCTGCAGGTTCAAGTCAACTTTCCAGTTGCCCTGACCAAGAACCTCTTTCTGGTTGCTTTGCAAGTTGCTGTCAAACTTCTTGTTGACACTTTGCTCCTGATATTCCTTGTCGAAAATCTTCACGTACAGGTTGTCCAGTGCAGCTTCACGTAGGGTTTGGTCAGAAGCAACTGCTCTTGATACAGTTGCTTCTGTTACACTAGGCTTGATGCTGAGGCTCTCTGATGATGTTTCGGTGAAGAAATCATCCTGAGCGGAGCATCCTGCCATTGTTAGACCGAAGGTCAACAACATCAAGCCTTGTACAGATTTTCTATATTTATTTAACTTCTTCATGATGATTTAATCCTTTAGTTTATTTAAACCACATATTCTCATTTAAATTCCTGAGCGATCAGCACCCTGGGTGAACTTGATATTAAAGTCATCTCCAGGTAGTTTTCCATTTCCTACATTGAACAGAACCTTTCTCATGTCAGGAGCAAGAACGATAAATACGTTGGTGTCGAAATTTCTTTCTACAGCTAAGTCTTTATTTCTCTTTGGCACTACATAGAATGTAAATGAGTTGCTAGTGATGTCGCTCTTACTTACTGTATCATAGATCTTTCCATCCACATAGAACGCGAAGTCTGGGTTATCGCACTGAAGGATCCAGTTTTTGTCTCCTGTATCAATGTTATTCAGTTTGATAGCTGGACCACCGCCATTGGCAATACCGTAATGAACTTCCACTGCTTCTCCAAATTCTCCTGCTTCTCGTTCCATCTCGATGCTTACCTTATCTGTATAGTCCCATGCGATGTTGTCATCCCAGTCACTTACGATAGGGTTCACATACAATGTTGCAGGATTCTCAGGAGTATCACCTCCTTCTCTGTCCACCTTGGCTGTTACGTCGTAGATGGTGTTGCGGTCGAGGCGATAGAGAGGCTCGTATTGAGTCCAATCTGTTGTTGCGGCATCGTTGCTTTCGTATAGGCGCTTGTTTACCGGCACCTTGTAGAAGTAATCCTTGCCGTTGTATTTTGCCTTGAGCAGGATGTAGGTCTGCTTGCTGACATCGATTGGTTCTTCAGCCTTTGGATCCTTGCTTATGTCAATCCAACTGTTGGCGTATGAGTAGAACACAGCCTTGTTGTCTTGTGTTACGGCAGGAACTGTAACCTTGCTGCTGGCAGCTGCTTCGGTATTCAATGCATTGTTGGTGCTGGTACCTTCGGCGAGGATAGAACCATCTGCTGCGTAGTGGATCAACTGGCAGGCATACTCTGTAGGAGTTACTGTGCTGCCCTTGTCATCTTGAACGTTGAGGCGGATCTTGGCAAGCGCTCTCTTCAGCTGGAACTTGATGTGAAGCGTTCCGTTTACAGTCTGTGAACTCTCCATCTGGGCATCCATCACAAATGAAGTCTGCTTTGCCTTGGGATTGAAGGTGGCTGCCTTGTTGATGGTGGCAGCCTTTAATCCATCCAATGTTGTGATGCCGCTGATATTATCCAGATTTGCTATCAGATAGAGGGTGTTGCCTGTAATCTCCGAGCGCTTCAGCTGGTTGCTTTCCAACTTCTTGTGCTTAAAATCTGTAGTAGGACTGCCCTGAACGGAAGCATCTGTAAGAGGAAGACTCTTGACGAGTTTTCCGGTTGCATCGAAAACGAAGAGGTCGAGGCGCTCAATCTTGTTTTCATTGAGATCTTCCGATCCGTCCTCTGTTTCTGCACGGGTAACAACTGCACGGGTTTCAGTAGCAGAACCACCTACTTTATATTCCAGCACTACATCGTAGTCGCAACTCGGTGTGCTGTCCATATCGTCGCTCATGCAAGATGTGTTTGCAAGCCCTAAGAGGGCGATTGCACACATCGCAAAGTATTTTGATATTGCTTTCATTGTTTGCCCTCCTTATTTTGTTAAATAATTAGTATAATGTCCACTATTGCTCTGAAGCTTATCGTAGGCGGTTCCCTTGGTAGCCATCAGCTGGAAGATACGGATGCGGGTATTGGTTCCTGCGAACTTTCTTCCGTTCTTGTACATACCTCCGGCACCATCTGGGTTGATTTCTACTTCGTATTCATGGATACCATCCAGAGATACGGTTATGTAGAGATCGGTATATACAGGATTGCTGCCCTTCGATTTAGCCCATTCTGTCAACTGGTCCCATGTTGCCTCGTTTGTCCATGGATTCACTGCTTCTACCTTGATCTGATAAGGATTCTTTCGGGCGATGCCTGTAGAAACGCAGTTGGTGCTTTCTGTAGATTTACCATAGTTGAAAGCAAACTCAGTAGGGTTGGTGAGATGAGCTTTCCAAACCAGTCCTGCAGGACTCTCTATCTTGAAGTAGAAGGCTGCTCCCGATTTCTTATCCTCCAATATCTTATGGTCTTCATCCTGGTATCTTGGATAGTTAACCAAGCAGTAGAGACCTTCTGCATCACCTCCCTGTGGTTTCAGGGTTGAACCAGTCTGCCATGCGTACATCTGGCAATTAACATTGCTCCAGCTGATTTCGGAAGATACCTTGTTCCAAGGCATTACCTGCCAGTCGAGACAGAGGGCTCCACCCTGGAGGAAGTAGCCGTAAACTACGAGCTCTCGGTTGCGGATAGCTTTGTCTTCAGATGGGATGGTGAATTCCTGGGATTTTTCGATGCCGCCTTCTGCCAACTGATAGTAAATCTTACCTGTGATAGGCTTGTTGGTTTCACGAAGATAGCTCAAGTTATGTCCACCGATTTCATTATTCATGCGGTCCATATAAGTCTGAGCTGTTTCTCCTGGTCCTTGCTTATAAGTCAGAGGGTCTTCCACTTCCTTGATTTCTGTACTTCCAACACCGTCAAGCTTGAGGGGAGTAGTTACATAAGAAGGAGTTCCGTACTTATTGCTTGTTGCAGCCTTGTTGGCATCGGCTTTGGTATATTCCTCTTCATCAGGGAAGATATAACTTGCAGTAGGGAAAGTTTCGCCATCTATTTCAATTCTTGTCACCTTTACATTCTCAGTATTGGCATTTGCCTTACGGGCGAAATAGAAGTGAAGCTTGGAAACGGCACGAACCAGAGGAATCGAAATTCCTTTGCCCTTTGCACCAGCCTCGGTATCAGCTACGTGATCGGCTATTGCTATGTTGGTAATGGCACGAGAAATAGGGAGACCCTTGCCGGTTGGAACCACTGTAGTCTGAGCCTTACCTTCTGCTGTAATGCCGAATGGATCATCGAAAGTTACACCTTGCAGGTCTGCTCGGGTGATGCTGCGGATATCCTTGCCCTTCAGCTTCTCAGCCATATTGGTACTCTCTGAGTTTGCCAGAATATAGAGGTCGATGTTTTTGAGTTCTTCACCGTTGATCTTACGCAAGAATCTCAAGTTCAGCGTGTAGGTGCCGTTGGCGGTACCTCCGCCAACAGCAGTAGGAGTGTTGTCTTCCTTGTAAGCAATCGGATTGGCGCTTGCTCCTGTTCCTGATTTAAACACCCATACCTTGATGCTATGAATGTCGCTCTCAGCGGTAGGATTAGCCTGAGTCTCGTCGTTTCCGATGTTCTCAGCTCCGCCTGCTCTGGAAGTCGTGGCGCTGGCGGTAGAGAAACTCAGGTTGAGATAAGCTTCATCGCCAGTTGCAGGTGCCTGCGAATCTTGGTCTGAGCAAGATGCCATTGTGCTCAACAGGAGCAAGGCTGCGATAGCCATGCCTAGCCGGCGTGTCATCTTGATCAAAGTTGAGTTATAGCGTTTCATCTTTTTAATCTTTTACTTATACTTAATACTTTTCTTTCTCTCTATACAGTGTGGGTAGCACTGCTTCCTTGTGGTTCTTCGGGCAGTGTGGGTAGCACTACCGGTAGTCATCTTACTTGGATCCGAGGTCTGCATTCTGCAGATTGAGAACCCATCCGTTCACCTCGATTCTTGCATCCATGTGATAGTCGGAACCTGGACTTGGAACGTAGAATACGAGGGTGTAGTGATCTTGGCGGTCGAGGTATTCCTGATCCTCCCAGCCCTTGTCGGTACGCTCGCCGCAGAGAGCGAGGAACCATGGCAGTGAGTGGTTGAAGATGACCTTGCCTGTGCGCTTGTCGGTGATTACGATTCGCTTGTCGTCGTACTCCGTGCTTTCGGTGTTGCGGGTGCTTACATCATCCTTGCGCTCGAACATTCTGGAAGAAGACAGGTCGTAAACCAGAGCCTTGTCGATTTCTTCACCTTCTACCTGGGTATTGCCGCTGGAGTTAACCACCAGTTTCTCGTTGTAAGGCACGTAGGTGATTGGCTTGTTCTGTTCTACTCCGTTGGCATCCTTTACCTTGTCGCCCTTGTAGTCGAGGAGCGCAGCCGAGCCCTTGATTCTTACGTCGAAGTTTTCTGCAACGAATCCCTCTTGGTCGTTACCATATGGAAGCATCACGATGCGGTAGGTCTTGGTACATTTCATCAAGCTCAGTTTGCCGGATGTGTCCTTTTTGCCCTTGAAGTCGAGAGATGTCTGGGCAGTGTAGAGAGCGGTGAACTTCTTGTTGTTGACAGAAGCCTCTCCGTCTTTCTTTCCCATTTCTTCCTGCAGGTCGTTGATGGTAGAAACACCTGGTGTGAGTTGGGTGAAGCTGAACTCCATCTCGTCGTCACCGTCGGCTCTGCTACCTGTAGGTTTCTTGTCACGTGCCAGGCAGACGAAGGTGTATTTACCTTCCTGTAAGTCTGTGATGTCCATGCTGTGACCCGTTTCGAATTTGTCGGCTGACTGCGTATAGGTATCGAAGTATTTACCGTTTTTATCGAAAACATAGACGTTGAGGTTTTTCACTTCCTGGGAGAAGGCATCAGCGTTCTCAACATTATATGTATAATCGAACTTGAGCGACACCTTAGGTGCAGGACAATTCGTCAGATCGTCTTTCATGCATGATGAAAGCGAAGAGAGTGCGATGGCTGAGATACAAACCACTTTGCAACCGTTTTTGATGATGAAATGTTTCATATCGTTTGTGTTTTATTAATTCTTTTACTTATACTTATATCTAGTGTGCCGTAGGGCGTAAGAAGTGGGGTAGCCTCCGGCATCTTTTTTTTCTTGTTGAGTGGTGCTGATTCAGCACGATAGGGGTTCCCGCCATCTGTTGGCGGCAAATATCATCTTTTTCTTTTTTAAATCTCCCGGAGGCGGGGTAGCCCCCGGGAGATTGAGAGTATTGTTGTTTCAAGAATTATCTTGAGAGCGGGGGATGGGGTACATCCCCGGAGCATTCATTTTTTTTTCAGTTTCTGCTTGATTAACTTGAAGTATGATTACTCACCCAAGTTTACATCCTGTGAATTGAGAACCCAAGGGTTGACAGAAACTGTTACGTCGAGGTAGAACAAAGCAGTCTTGTCAATCTTTCCGTTAGGAACCTGTGCACCAATATTGAAGATATTGTTTACTGTCAACTGGTAAATGCTGTTACGCTGGATAACATTAGGAATCAACTCCTCGCCTTTCTTAAGATGCTGATCCTGGATAACCTGCTTGTAGTATGTCTTACCCTCGTTGAACACCTCGATGTCATACTTTGCACGGAAATCAGCCAACTTGGTCTCTACATCCTTTGCACCTTCGCCAGTTTCAACTTTCTTTGCGTTTACCAATTCTGCCTTCAACTGGTCAGCTGTCTGATCCTTGAAGAGACCTGCAACATCCTTGTAAGCTTTGAGAATATCTGCAAAACTCTTATAGATAACGTTGTTGTAACGATAGAATGTGCCATCCTCAGGGAAGTCAGCATTTGTCATATCCTTAAGGGTAACCTTGTACTCGAAGTACATTGTTGAAGGAGATGTTGCAGAATTGTTCTCGAAGACATAGTCCTTATGAGCGAAAGCTGCAGTTTTAGCTGTGAAGCGATCAGCATGCTCGAACTTCTTCTCTGAACCGAATTCTGTTGCAGGGTTATAATAAGTGAAGCCTGTACCAGCAGGAATAGTCAGTGTAGTATATTTATCTGCCCATCTTTGCATGATGTAGCTCTGGTTTGCTAAGTTGGAAATAGCATAGCGAGTCAGCTCCAATCCTTGAACTTTATCGAGAGCATCTTTCATTGCTCTTTTCTCTGCTTCTGTTGCGTTTGTTCCTACATAGCCAGTAATCTTGTTTGATGCAGGATTTGGCTCATCGATACGAGCAGCAATACGCTCAATCTTGATAGGACTTGTCACTTTGTTGTAAGTCACCTGAGCAGGGGTCTTGATTTCCTTGTTTGCATCTGTGAATACAACTGTATATCCATTTCCGTCAACAGTAGCATCATTCTGGTTGAACATAGCGAAAGCCTTGTCGGTTACGAATGGATTTGCAAATTTTGAAGATGCAGTGATTATGTTCTCCCATGGCTTTGCATCTGTTGTGTTAGCCAAGAAATATACCTTGTATGTTGCACCTGCAGCTACCTGCTCTACTTGAATCTGTATCTGGGTCTTACCAGTCTGTCCCTGTGTAGGAATCTTGCTTGCTTCCCACTCGGTTGCAGAAATATTCTTTGAGAATGCTACCTCACCATTAGCATCTACAAGATAAAGAGTACCGCTAGTTACATCAGACTCTGCTGCTGTTGCAGCGGTCTCGTTACTCTGTGCAGTTCTTGTACCATTGCTAGTAGGAGTCTGTACGGCCAATGTCATATAGAAACCTTTCACTTGTGACTGTGAGCCTGCGCCACCTGTCAAATCATCATTGTTACTGCAGCTTGAGAAAGATAACGCTGCTGCTGATACCAAGCTCATAACGAGCAAATTCATTTTCTTCATAATCTTTTACTTATTAAGTGTTATACAAATTTTTTAGTTTGAGTTGCGAAATGGACGGGTCTCTCAGACCTCATCACTGGCTTCGCCCGGGGGTAATCAAATACTAATCTTTCTTTTCTTGTTCTTAAATTAAATTTTTTAGTTTATATTAATATTATTGTTTATTCTTTTACTTTTACTTAAAAATCAAACTCTTACTCCACAATCTTGTTCAGCTTGTTGAGATTCTCCTGAGCACCCTTCAAGCCTCCGGCTACAGCCTTCTGGAAGTACTGCTTGGCAGCTTCGTAATCCTCATTGAGAACGGCGAGGCAACCACGGGCATTATCTACTTCGGCACCGGTGCCAGCCTTCTTCAGGTACTTCTCTGCGCTTACCTTGTCACCTCTGTCGATGGCAGCAAGGGCAGCATTCAGATTGGCGAGCTTATCTTCTGGGAACATCTTCACGGCTGTGTCGAATACATTGTTGTACTCTTCGCTTCCCTTAGGATAACTGTTTGCCACCATGTACATCTCCTGGAGAGAGAGCTTCTGCGGACGGGTATTGATTACTCTGCGAGCCTCTTCGAGGTTGAATGCCTTCACGTCGTACTCGATGGTGTAATCTGTGCGGCGCAAGCCTGGCCAAACCTTGTCAACGAGGAATCGGAATGCCTCACCAGCCTTGGCTGCGAGCGTCTGTTCCTTCTGGTCTGGAGTCATATCGCTGTTGATGATCTTGAGAGCAGCTTCCTTCTGAGGGATGTTGTGACTCTTGATGTACTCCAGTGTTCCTGCCCAATCCTCAGCTGTAGATTCTACCTTGAAGAGCTTCTTGTCGATAGGGTAGGTCTTCAACAGGTAGTTGTAGAGAGCCTGGGTACGGTTGCGAGACAGCTTGTTGTTGTTGGCATAGCTGCCGTCAGGAGAAGCATATCCGTGGAGGGTAATGGAAGTGATGGTTACATCAGGGTCGTTCTTCACGAGGTCGAGCGTCTGCTTGATGGTAGCCAACTCATTGGTATTGTTACCGAGATCCTTCACGATATCCCACTTGTTGATGCGGAAGTTGAGTCTAGCCGAACCGTTTTCCTGTCTGATCTTCACTGCCTCCGCCTTTGGCTGCTGATAAGCCTGGTAGAGCTGCTGAGGAGTAACGAGCGCCTCGCCATTGTTGGTGAGCAGGTTTTCTGCCAGCAGTTTCTGGTTACATCCGCATGCATCATTGCTGATGGCGAAGTTGGAGTTCTTCATCCAGTCCTGGTAAGGAGTAGAGTAAGCGTATCGGAGCGTCTGTGGCTCCTTGTTTTCACGCTTGGCAACGATGAGCGGGTTCTGGGTAGCGGTCTTCTTGGTACGCTGGTAGTAGATGTATCTCTTGTTACCCATCACCTCCACAGCCGGGAGCTTGAGCGTATCCTCACCCTTATATAAAATAGGTGTAAGGATGAGACCCTTGTTGCTTGCCAGTTTCACGTCATCGAGATTGATGTCCATATAGACGTTCACCTTATTGCCTTTCTTCTTGATTTCCTTGTTCAGGACTTTCATATCCTTGGCTGCCTGTTCCTGAGCGATAGCGTTAGTGCTAAACAGAATGCTGAGGGCGACGGCTCCAAGTGTCTTGTTTAAAATCTTATATGTATTCATAATCTTCAGTTTTTACTTATTAATATAATAATGTATCATGAATTAGAAGACATACACCAGATTGAGTGCCGCCTTGGTAGGTCCTACGTAGTGATGCGCCTTGTCTTTCTCGAGTTTCTCACCACATTGCGGGCATTCATATTTATCCGATTTCGAATAAACGTATCCCACTCCGAGTTCAGCCTCGAAGTTCCAATGCTTGGAAAGAGCCCAGGTATAACCGTATGCAACACCTGCACCTACGAACCAACCTTCGTATCTGTAATCTTTCAATTTGGAGAAGTCGGTACCGAGGAACTTGAAGTCAAGATCTACGTTACCTATGTTATGAGAACCTCCCAGGGCGTGGAAGCCGATGAAGGAGCCCATCATCTTATTGCAGAACCAGTATCTAGCTTCTGGTTGAACAAGCCAGTGCTGCCACTTCTTGTTCTTGGAAAATGTCCAAGGGTTGTAGTTGCCGGATACATCCAAGGTCCATTTTGGGGAAAGGCCAAATTCGAAGCCGAGGTTCATGGTGCTTGTAGCATCATAAAGGAGGTTCGTCTTCAAGGCCACCTTCTGAGCGACGGCTGGGCAGATGAAGCTGCCTACAGCCAGTAGCGCAATTAAAATCCTTCTGTTCATACTTAAAATCTTTTAATGATTTAAGAATGACAAATGGTCTCTCTAGAGAAACGCATCATCATCTTTTACTTATACTTATACTTATACTTTTTTCTTTTTCTTAATTTCCTTTTCCTTCCATTCAATAGGCTTGAAACTAGACTTTATTTATTAAAGAATAGTAAGTCTATCATTTACTCTTCTTCTACTCATCATCATCTTTATCATCTACTCCATTGTTCTTAGATGCCTGTTGGCAACTTTGGGGTTTGATTGGAAGCTCGGGCTTGAAACCGCGAACTTTGTTTTTACGATTGCAAAGATAGCGTCTTTTTCGATTGCTGCCAAGAAAAATGCGCCTAAAAATGCTGATACCGAATAAAAACCGCATAAATGAAACACTGAAAAACCCTGAAAAATACTTTTTCTCATCTGTTTTTTGCTTTTTTAGCCACTTTTTATCAGTTTTCTTAGAGTTTTTCGATTTTTAGTAGTAATTTTGCATCTGAGAAGAATAAGTTGGTAAACCATCAATGAATTCAGGACTCAGAGGTCCTGAAAGATATGCAAAGTGCCCCAAGCGGGTATGACTTTGATTATAATAAATATAAACGACGGTTTTAATTATAAGTAAATTGAAAGCAAGAAAATGACAGCTAAGAACAAACTTTGGGATTGGTGTTTGCGCTTGGAACATCATTTATGCCCTGATTACTGTGGAGTGGTGGATCGCCGAAGGGTAATCGCCTTCGTCCTTTTGACTCTGGTAGAGATACTCATTATTCCCTACCACTTCCTTTTGTTTTACATGATGAAAGCATGGGGGGGGCATGTTCTATAATGTAGTCCATACCCTTGCACTGGCACTGCTGATGTATGTGGTGCTGAAGCGCAAGGTGGTATTCAAGACCGGCATCTCCCTGCTCTATATCCTCGTATTCGTGAAGCTGGCGATTGACTGTATGCTCTGTCTGCACTATCAAGGCGATCGGGACAACCTGAGCGTGATGAGCAATATCTTCATCATGTTTATACTTGCCATTACCGCCCAGAGCCAGCAGCTCAACCGAACCACGCTCGGCTTTGCCATCGCTCTGCTGCCTGTGGTAGCGGTAGCCATCTCGCATACGCAGATCTCCACGCTGCTCTTCAGCATCAAGGCAGTTCTGGTAGGTTTCCTGATGATCTTTTATGTCTGGCTCTATAACTGGGAACCTGTCATCGTCAAGGAACTCAGACAACCCAAGCAGATGAGGGAAGAAGAGAAGAAGGCACTGCACATGCTTGCCGACCTGAAGGATGAAGAGAAGGATATGGCGGTGAACCTGTTGAGCCGCCTGAGCCCGGAGCAGCAGCAGAATATCCTGGAACGTGCCGCAGAACAGTTGAAGACCAGCGAACTGAGCAAGAAGGCATGGGATCTGGTATGTGCCGACCTCACCAACAGTGAGCGAGTGATCTGCCAGATGGTGCTGGAAGGTAAGATGCTGAAGGAAATCTGCATCGAACTGAACAAGAGTGAATCGAACATCACCAGTCAGCGCAGCCATATCCGCAAGAAACTGAATATGGACCGCAAGGACGACCTGCGACGTGAACTGGAAAAACGCTTCTATGAAGCCAGAAATTCACTGGAAGCATAGTATAAACATAAGAATGCAGAAAGGGTGTGCTC
>OIYH01001306.1_pt1 | contig 14647 bp, 13 predicted proteins | sample 1587911 | NCBI WGS metagenome assembly OIYH01 (sample SAMN03283252) | human gut metagenome | biome: human-associated habitat; material: feces | host: Homo sapiens | place: USA | collected 2013
ACAACGCTGCCGACGTTTCCAACGGCGACACCGTTAAGGCCTATGTTGTAAACGGCGTTATCGTTAAGATCAAGTCTGACGACGGCAAGGGCGGCTTCCCGACCAACGTTGCAGTAGTTGTTTCCAACGGCTACATCAACGGCGATCAGGTCAAGATCCGTTACTTCGACGGCACCGCCAAGACCGTTACCGTTTCCGACAACACCGCTCTTACTCCGGCTGTTGGTACCGCTTACAAGGTATCCGGTTCTGACGATTCCATGAAGTTTGAGGACGTTGTTGTTTACAATGGCACTTCTGTTAAGACCAAGTACAACAGCTACAAGTATGTTGGCAATGGTACTGCTGATCCGAGCAATGATGCAGTTAAGGATTCTTCCTCTAATTCCATCAAGGTTGACGATTCTGCAGCTGTTATCCTGTATGATGGCTATGGTCGTTCTAAGATGCTGACTGGCAAGCAGTACAATGCACTGACCACTAACAGCACCACTCTTCCGTCCGTTGGCGCTATCTTCACCAAGGAGAAGAATGGCCTGAACCGTGCTATGATGGTTGCAGTTAAGACCACCAACATGACTGTTTCCGGCAATTCTTCCGACAACTACGCATACGTTGTTTCCAACAATGGCCAGAACAAGGATGGCAATGCTACCTACACTATCTGGACCACCAACAACGAGTATGTTGAGGTTGTTGAGGAGAATGCAACCGCTATGGCTAAGGGCGAGCTGATCGGCTACTCTTCCATCGATTCCAACAAGGTAATCAAGGACGTAACCCGCATTACCAACGTTGATGATGTTGCAACTCGCACTCAGACCGCTGTTACTTCTGTAACCGGCTCTACTACCTTCAACGATAACAACACTGTTTACTACGGTGCAAACCGCAGCGATGACACCAAGTACATCACTGTTGACAACCGTAAGTTCAAGCTGACTGCTGACACTGCTGTTCTGCTGGTTGACTCCGATGCAGACGACGACGATCAGATCGGCGTTTCTTACACCTACGGCTCCACCGCTATGGCAAAGGCTGAGGAATATCTGAGCGGTTCTACCACCCAGTACTCCAACAACGTATTCTTCCAGGTTGACGAGAACGGCAAGACCGACGACGTTGAGCTGAAGGTTCTGGTTATCGACTCTACTGGCGCGTTCAAGGGCCAGAAGCATAACACCACCACTCCGTCCACCCCGTCTACTCCGGGCAGCCTGACCAAGGACAACGTTACCGTTAAGGCTGGTTACCTGACTGGCACCTCCATCGCGGCTGTACGCGTTGCAACTGGCAAGGCTCAGGTTTCCCTGAACCTGTCCACTGCTGATGCTAGCAAGACCACTGTTAACGGCACTGTTAAGGCTACCGTTGATGGCGCAAGCGTTGCTGCAACCGGCACGATCGTTGGCGGCCAGCTGCAGATCAACATTACCGATGACTACGTAAAGGCAAATTCGGTAATCACCATTGATCTGTCTGGTGTAGCCCTCGCCTAATGTAATTTCTGCTTCGGCTTAAATTGCATAACAAAAACCCCCGAGGATATCCTCAATGTCACTTACTGACATTGGAGAAAACTCGGGGGTTTTCTTTTGCCTGTCATTATACCGTGAAAAGGAAAACCCCGCTCAAAAGAGCGGGGTTTTGTTGTGTAACTTAGAATCTACGATTCAGAAATTACTTGGTAGCAACCCAGTTGGTGCCGTTGTGAACGAAGGTGGTGCCAGCCGGGATAGCAGTATTGCCGTAAGCAGTGTTGCCATCAGCCATGTAAGCTGAGCCGTAGTTCTTGTTAGCTACACCGCCGTCCTTAGCAATCAGGGTAGCATTCTTAGCGCCCTTCAGGTTACCGAATACGTCGGACAGGTCAGTGCCGGTAACAACAACGGTCTTATCCGCTGCAACATTGATAGAGCCAGCGTTGCGGATAGCAGCAGCGTCAACAGTGATCTTGTCAGCCTTAGCCAGTGCGTTTACCAGATCGGTCTTGGTAGCATCAGCGCCGAATACGAAGTTGAAAGAACCGTGCAGGTTGTTCTTAACGTCAACAACCAGCAGAGTTACGTCGCTGGTGAAGTCGCTCGGAGTGTCCAGAACGTACATTACGTTCGGAATCTTGCCGGTGCCGAAATCGTCAGCTTCCTGAATCTCGCCCTCGGTGTAGCCCTTGTGATCGTCGGTGTCAACGTACAGAACGATGGTGTCAGAGGTGATGTCTGCGGTGTCCTTGCCGTTCAGGGAAACCTTGGACTGCTTGGAGTTTACACCGTAAACAACGCCGTTGTCAACCAGACCGAAGTTGTCGTCAACATCCTCGATGGTGCCAACAACGCCGTCAGACAGGCCGTCTTCCTTGGTGATGGAGGAGTAACCCAGAACAGCGCCCTTCTTGCGGAGGGTGGTGCCCTTCTCCTGAACCTTTACTTCCTCGGAACCGTTCCAGATGGAGTATACAACGTAGCCGTCGTCAACCTTGTAAGCATCCTTGGTAACGTAGCCGTAGTTGTCGTTGGTTACGAAGGAGTTTGCAAACTTGGTGTTTACAGCAACAACACCGTAGGTTACGCGGGTAACGCCGTCAACCTTAGAGGTGAATGCTGCAATACCGCCCTTAGCGTAAGCGTTTGTGGAAGAACCATCAACAGCCAGGCTCTTGAACTGCTTGCCGGTTACAACCTTGTAGTCAACGCCGGAGGTGTTGTAGCCAGTGATCAGAACAATCTTGGCAGAATCCTCAACTTCAGTGTTGCCGATCTTCTTGGTCTGGTTCTTTGCACCTGCAACAGCCAGGCCAGTGGAGTTCGTAGAATCAGATACATCTGCTACAACACCATTGTTCAGTGCAGTGTAATCGCCGAAGTAATCCTTAGCGGTGGACAGGTTCTTGAAGCGATACTCGCCGCCCTTTACAGAGTACTCGTAAACAGCGCCTTCTACCAGGTCGCTCTTCTCAACATAGCCAGAACCCGGGTCGTTGTCAATGTCAACGATCTCTGTCTTTCCGGTGTTGTCCAGCTTCAGCAGCTTAACCTTGTCGCCCTGGATGTCAGAGCCAACAGCCAGTACAACTGCAACGTCAGACAGGGTAGCGTTTGCACCGGAGGTACGCTTTGCGTAGTAAACAACGCCGTTTACAACGTAGGAATCAACAGTGTCGCCGGACTTAACGCTGTTCATGTCAGCCTTCTGGCCCTCGGTGTACCACTCGCCGTCGATCAGGTAACGGTTCGGCTCAGTCTTGGTGCCGGTAACCTTAACGCCGGACAGCTTGGTAGCCTTAACGATAGCATTGCAATCGCCATACAGATCCTTGGTAATTACAACGTAATCGTTCTTAGCAATGTCAGAAGCGATGTTATCGTCCTCGAACTTGTAGGTGGTGTTGCCAGCTACGATCTCGGAAGAGGAAACGTAGGTTGCCTTAGCAACATTAACCTGAGTAACGATAGCGGTATCGATCTTGCCGTTGTCGTCGGAGTCAACGAAGATAACCTCGTCAGCAGAGGTGCGGTTGTAACGACCGGAGATCAGAGCGGCAGCAGAAGTAACATTACCATGTGCATCAACCTTGTACTCGTCGTCGAAAGCAGCAGCCTTCTTCAGGTCAGCAACGTCCTTGCCGGAAACCTTGGTGGTTACCAGAGAACCGTCAACATAAACCTTAACGCCGTTGTCCTCGATGGAGTAGGACTTGCCGTCGAACTTGATCTTCTTGCCATCCTGCTCAACCTCGTTCATAACGGTGGTGTAAACAGTGTTGTCAGAGGTCGGGTATACGCCCAGGACGTTGTTGGTCTTGCCGTCCTTGAACAGAACCTTTACGCGCTGACCCAGCAGGCTGGAGTAATCAGTGCCAACCTTGGTGAAGCTCTTCTCATAGTTGCCAGCTGCATCAATAGCATCACTGTCAGCAGCGATTACGTTGTCAACGGTCAGGGCATCCTTAGAGATGGATACCAGAGTACCGGTGGTCTTGGTCAGACCCATGTAAGCATGACCTACGGTCTCCTTAACGCCGCCGTTGAGAACGTCGTCGAAGGACTCGGAGTCCTTGGACCACTTAACACGGTTGGTGTCGAGGGTGTTGTAGATCATCTGAGCTGCGTACTGACGCGGCAGACCCTGCTCGAGAGCAGCGTTAACGTCGTCCAGAATGCCAGCAGCGCCAGCGTACTTCAGGGTGTTGGTGCGCCATGCAGAACCGGTCAGACCAGCCTTGTCGGTGTCATAACCAGTTACAACCAGCAGCATCTTAGCAGCTTCAACGCCGGTTACCGGAGAGTCCGGGTCAAACTTGTTGTTGCCCTTACCAGCGATAATGCCCTGGGATTCGCAGAACTTGATGTAGCCCTTTGCCCAGTGGTTGCTGATGTCAGTCAGCTTGGAGTAGTTGCTCTGATAAGCAGAGTCGTCGATCTTGTTGTTGCGTACAACGAAGATCATCTTGGCCATTTCCGCACGGGTAACGACCTTGTTCGGCTGGTAAGAACCATCGGTGTAACCGGTGATTACGCCCAGCGAAGAAAGCATGTTCACAGCGTCAGTAGCCTTAATGTCGGCCTGATCCGTGAACGCTGCACCAGCAAACATGGTGAATGCGCAAGCAAACGCCAGTACCAGTGCAAGAACCTTTTTGAGATGGCATATGAAAAAACTAATATATGAGAAAAGGGTAATGAAAAATCGAAAATATAGTGTATTTATAACTTTATATAGGAAAATAGAAGCAAGAAATGTATTCCAAAATAAAACATAAAAAGTAAATTGGTATAAGCAAATACGAAAATAAAAAAATTTTTTGACAAATTTAGTGTTCGCCAACAGTATATATAAATATGTAGGTAAAAGTAAAGCACCGGAGCATTAGATATTTTATGGTATGATAAAGGACCTGTATCTAAACGTACAGGTCCTTCGTGGGTAAGGAAATCTGAGCGCTCCCATCTCTCTAACGCAACTTAAAAGCAGGGGAGTCACAGCATTAAAAAATTTAAGTGTATACAGTATAACATAATTATTGAACAAATGCCATTGAGATTTTGAAATATGTATATGATTTAATATGTCTACGGTATGTGTAACAGCAGGGACGTAGAAGGTGCACTGCTGAAAAAGTGCAGGTTTCGGGGCCCCTCACTAATTCTTCGAGAGACGAATCATACGTCATAAAGAACTCTTAAGAGAAAGTGTTTTGATTTTTAAGAGATTTATTTACTTGGTAGCATTATCCCGTTCCATAGCCTCTCGAATAGCACGCTTGATGAAAGCAGTGGTAGACTCACCCTGTTCTTTTGCGTGTGCTTGGATTAAAGCACGTTCACCCTTTGGAACACGAAATTTAACTTCATCTACTTTTTCTTTTTGCCATTTAGCAATTGCTCGTTTTTGAGCTTCACTAGCAGCCATTTTTCACCCTCCATATAATATAATGTCAGGAGTCGATTTGAAAATATGGTTAATATGATATAGAAATGATAGATAAATTTGTGAAGATTGCATATTGTATATGTGACCCTAACATGCTATTATGATTATAGAAAATAAAAACGGCAGTACTTGGAAGTTGGCGCTTCCAAGTACCTGCGCAGGTGACCTAACCACCTACACAACGGAAAACTCCGCACCGCAGTATTAGTATACCCTTTTTTTAAGGGTTGCACAAGACCTTTGTTCGTGCTATATTTATACTTCTTTCTGCTGTATGATTTTGACACCGTGTAGGCTCTATATTGCCTGCACGGTTTTATTTTCGCTCAAAATCACATATAGAAAGAGGCGAAATTACGATGAAGAAGTATTCCTTCGCAGATATGCAAATGTTGCACTGGAAAGACTACGAGTTCGAATGTCAGCGGCTGACCTTTCCGAACGGCAGACAAATCCGTTTGACGGACAGCCAGAGCAGGCAGGTACAGACGCAGTACACGCAGTACATCGATCAACATCATCACGCACCGCGCATGGGAGATTTTATTTTCCCGAGCAAGGAGGCGAGGTCATGGGTGTAACTTTGCGGGAATGGTCGCAGCAGTGGCTGGAGGTTTACGTTAAGCCGGTAGCCAAGCCGAGCGGCTATGAACACTACTATGACAACATGTACAAGCATATCCTGCCGAAATTGGGTGACATGCCCTTGGAAAGTCTGACTACCGCCGTGGTACAGCACTTTCTCAACGAGGAATCCCTGCAGGGCAATCTGCGGACCGGCGGCGCGCTGAGCGCAAAAAGCATCAAAAATATGCGCGTTGTGCTGGATGTTTGCTGTAAGCGTGCTGTTGCGGACGGTATGATGCCCGCAAATCCGGTTGCTGCGACCGTATATACGCATTGCCGCTCGAAGAAACACAATATTATGAGTGATAGCGATCAAAAAGTGCTCGAAAAGTGGCTGTTTTCTGATCTGTCGCTTAATAATGCAGGTATTATCTTAGCATTGTACAGCGGTATGCGTCTGGGTGAAGTCTGTGCTGCACGTTGGGGTAATTACGACGCGATGAGCGGCACGCTGCACATTACACAAACAGTACGCCGGGTGATGGTTGATCCTGAGGCAGAGTACGGCAAGCGGACGAAACTTATCTTCAGCTCTGCGAAAAGCGATGCTTCTGAGCGAGATCTGTATCTGCCGGAAGTACTGCAGGGTTTGCTTACCGTACAGTATCAGCGGTTCGAGTCTCTTTTTAAGCGCATGCCGAATGCTGATGATTTCATCATTTATAATACAGTCGGTGGTGTAATGGATCCGGACCATCTGAGCAGTTACTGGGGCGATGTACTGGATGGTCTTGGCCTGCCGCACGTTCGTTTTCACGACATTCGGCATACATTTGCCACCCGTGCGATCGAGCAGGGGATCGATGTTGCAACGGTTGCGGGTCTGCTTGGACACGCGGATGTAACCACGACCACGCACTACTACGTTCACCCGCGCGATGCTTCGATGCGAAAAGCAATGGCGGCTGTCGCACCGGTCGGAGCAGTTACACACGCATGGCAGAATACCCGATTATTTGCACCGAAAAGCGCTGAAGAGAAAGTACCTGAAGCGGCAAGGCGTGTGCATCGCCGTCGCAAGCACATCGCAGAATGTGGATGAGTAAATGCTGCGGAAATATATGAGGAGAATCAATATGAGAGAATATAAATATGTATGTAAAGACTGTAAGGAACACCTCACAAATTCTGAGGATCGATTGTGTGAATGGTGCCGGGACAAGAAAAGGGTTAATTCTGCACAGATTTGCATTATCTGTGGGAAAAGACGTACTCCTGCACGGGATGGTGTGTGTTACAACTGTCGTCCAAAGGTGCCTAAGGAGCCCTATAAACCTGGCGTGCCTTGGAAGGAAGCTCTTGAATGGGTTGAGCTTGAATATGTTATTTTGCAGGCTCGTTATGACGGTTTGTCCTTTCAAGAAATTGCAGAGCTGACAGAATTGTCAGCTGAGGAATGTGCCGATATCGCCGTCAAAACGCTTGATAGACGCCGATTTGGGTATTACTTAAAAATATGAGTAACTCTCGAAAAAGGAATGGAAGACACGCAAAGTGTCTTACAATTCTTCCCCGCATTTGCGGGGGTCACCCCAATTTGATGTAAGCGCTTAGATTTGAAAATCGGCAAATTATCCCCGCATAAGCGGGGGGACAGAACAATCCCCAAAGCAAAGGACCATAAACCTTTTGCTTTGGGGATTGCTTCTTGGGGTAAGAAGCGTACGCCTTGCGGAATAGTAGATATTATGTTATGTGATTGCCGTCAAAAAGCAGCGGTTTCGTGCCTCTAACTTCTCAAAACGTCAGCCGCATCTGATGCCACCGGACATTTCCGTGCGTGGATTTCTCGGACACGCCTTCGTCGACAAAGCCGAATTTTGCGTAGTACGCAATGAGCCGCTCCTTGCAGGTCAGCACAAGTCCCTTGCGGCCCTGCTGTCTGGCATCGGCGATGGCACGGCGAATCAGCTCACCGGCATAGCCGCGTTTGCGGTACTTCGGCAGGGTATTGACGCCGAAAATCATCTGCCATGTACCGTTTTCGTTGTGCATATAGGCGTTTTCGTACATTTTATCGGTCAAATCCGGCTCGTCCGTGACAAACCCATCAATAAACGCGATCAGCTTGTCGGCGTCATACAGCAGCCAGAAGTGATTGCTGTAATACTTGATCCGCTCGACAAATTCCTGCTCGGTTGCCGCTTCTGCCGGCGGAAAGCAGGCGGCTTCTGCCGCGGCGATGGCAGCAATGTCTTTTTCTTCTGCATAGGTGATCTTCATTCTGTATACCTTCTCAACGGATAGGGAGAATATCCGCTGTATGTTACTTTTCTCTCAGCATACCACGCTTTTGAGCGCGAAACAAGAAAAAGCCGCGATAAATCCTATCACGACAAACAAAGAGACCGCGCTTCAAATTTTTGCTTGAAGCGCGGTCTATTGTCAATGAGGGATAATTATTTCGAGCGATAATAGTAATACACAGTCGTACTGCTTTGCTTTTTCGTCGTTGTGGTCGTAGTCTGGGTTTTAAGCTGGTTGATCATGGTTTTGATATCGGAAATCGGGATTGCGTAACCCATGCCTTCCACGCCGGAGGAGGACAGCTTAGCGGTATTGATGCCGATGACCTCGCCGTTCATATTGAGCAGTGCGCCGCCGCTGTTGCCTGGATTGATTGCCGCATCGGTCTGCAGATAGGTTGCCGTGACAGCCTTGCCGGTGCTGTCTGTTCCGGTCTGTACCGAGCGGTTGAGTGCGCTGACAATGCCGGTCGTTACCGACTGTCCGTAGCCGAGCGCATTACCGATGGCCACTACCTGTTCGCCGACCCGCAGCTTGGACGAATCACCGAGTGTGGCTACTGTAATCTTACTGCGCGTGCTGGCCGAAAGTGAGCTGAGCGATACCTTGATCACGGCAATGTCCTTGGTCGAGTTGACGCCGCACAGCTGTGCTTTATACACCTCATCGTCAACAAAACCGACCGAAAGCGTCGATGCACCCTCTACCACATGGTAGTTGGTGACGATATACAGGGCATCCGAGGTTTTCTCGAAGATAATGCCGGAGCCGACGCTGGTCGTTTCCTTGAGTTCGGTGCTGTTGTGTCCGTAGCGGTCGAAGCGGTCAAAATACCGCTGGGCCTCCTGCACCGAAATATTGGTGATGGAGACAACGCTCGGCAGAGCGGTTTCAGCAATATCCGCAACGTCGGTGATATGATGGACACTGCCGCAGGTCGAGCAGGTGTAGTCAGCCGCGCCCGCCCATACTCCGCCAAACAGCGCGGTGCACAGCATCAGGCATACGGCCCGCTTGCTAATGTGATGTTTTCCGGTGTGCGATTTTTTCATAACGGTATGCTCCTTTTTCTGTGCACCGCGGTTGCGGCTGATTGTAATTTCTATATTTATTATAGCACTTTTCAGCGTTTTGAGACGATGTTGCAGGAATCTACATACATTCTTCATGGTTTGGACACAGAAACCGCAGGTAAGATTAAAATAAGATTTGTATTGCCAACAGGCATCTGATAGAATGAGAGCAGGACCATACCGTAAAGGGGACTAGAGCATAGAAACGAAACAAAAATATATTGCCATGATCGTACTGCAGAGCATTCTGTACGGTGCGATGGACGTTATATCCAAACTGGTTTATCACATTATGCCGGTGTACAGCTTTCTGTTTCTGCGATATGTACTGGCGGCAGCAATCATGCTGCTGATATGGCATAAAACCATTCTGCGGGAGTTGAAAACAGCACGCGTGAAGGATTACATTGTTCCGGGATTATGTATGTCGTGCGCCTTCATTTTCAGCAATCTGGCGCTGCAGCGGACTACCGCCACCAACGTATCCTTTTTGCGTTCGCTGTCGGCGATTCTGGTGCCGGTTTTGCTGCTTGCGGTTTTTCATCAAAAATACCGGCGCAAGGACATAATCATTCAAATTTTGATGATCGTCGGTCTGTATCTGCTGTGCATGAAGGGCGGTTTCCATGGCATCGGATTGGGTGAACTGCTTGCGCTTGTAGCCGCGCTGCTGGTAGCAGGTTCGCTGGTGTTCGGAAAGTCGGCGCTGCAGTCGATCAGCGCGGTCAGCCTGTCTTTTGTACAGACGATTCTGTCGGTATTTGTGTGCGGAGCGATGTGTGTGCTGACCGATTCGGCTGGCTATCTTTCACGGGCGTTGGACTGGAAAATCGTTCTGGCGCTGCTCTATGCCGCAGTCGGCTGCACGATAGGCGGCTATATGCTGCAGAATACGGCACTCAGGCATATTTCGTCCAGGATAACCGGCATGGTGCAGTGCCTTTATCCGGTCGCAACGGTAGCGATCGCATATTTTGTGTTGAGTGAACGGCTGGCGCTGCCGGGAATGGTCGGCGCGGCTGTTATTATTGTGGCTATTCTGCTGGAGAGCGCATGGGATGGCGAGCGAAGCGTGTAAAAGGGGAGAAATGGAGGCTTGATATATGATTTTCTTCACGAGCGATCTGCATTTTGGACACAGCAACATTGTCCGCATGTGCAATCGTCCGTTCGCGACGATTGAGGAAATGGACGAACAGCTGATCCGAAACTGGAATCGCAAAGTCCATAAGTGCGATACGGTGTATATTCTGGGAGACTTCATATTCCGGAACGAGAAACCGCCGGAGTATTATCTGGACAGGCTGAAAGGAAAAAAGCATTTGATCGTCGGCAACCACGACCGACACTGGATGCGGCAAGGCGATTACACGCATTATTTTGAGAGCATCAGCAATCTGCTGGAGTTCTCGGATGGTCAGAGAAAAATAGCAGCGTGTCACTATCCCATGATGGCATGGCCGGGTGGTATGAAGGCGTTTATGTTGTTCGGACATATTCATGGTGATACTGATATGGCGTGGTGGCCGATCATACAGCAGTCGGAAAAGATGCTGAATGTCGGAGTGGATGTCAATAGATATGAACCGGTGACGTTTGATGAGCTGGTGAGAATAATAGAAGGTATAAAAATAAAGATCTGATTTGATCAGATCTTATATATTTCTTGGTCTGTTCCAAGTGTATTATTATTGCTTTAAGGGGATATCTATTGCGCATGTAATGTTTTTCAATATTGAGATATAAGGTTTGCTTATTATGCACTTCACTATTGATTTTTTTGACACATTGGTTAAAATAAATAAAGAGGGCAATCCTTTTCGTCGGGACTATCGTCTCACAACTAAAGGAAAGCACCTCTTGCTATCAATATAAAGGGTATTCTTTACTATAAAAGATTATACCTTGTATTTTACTATTTGTCAATAGGAAGTGATTCGATGCTAAGTGGGAACAATGATGAGAAATTAGTTAGGAAACATGTGGATGCGAAAGTTGTACCGTTTTACCAAGTATGGCAAGAATTGGTTCATGCACAGACGCTGGATGTCTATCAGTATCGGGTTCTTACGTCCTTCAGCGCGCTTAAAGAATTGCTTGCTGTGATTGAAAAAACTCAACAGGGGCTATTTACGACAGACGATAATATTGAGGCATGCAGACTCGAAACTCTTTATATAGTTAAGCAAGATAAAGTGTTGGAAAAATATAATAAGTCGCTATTGAACCGCCTTCAAGCCGCTTTAGGTAAAAAACCGACTTCAACAGCAGAGAAAAATCGTCTTTCCTATCATTTGAAATATGCCATTGGAATTTTGAATCCTGTCTATATGGAGTGGGTTCTTATAGAACTTAAAGCAAGTGTCGTAGATAGCAATATCAGCGATATTGAATACTTTGCCAATATAGCATCGAGTCAAGCAATACATAATGGATGGTCTCCTTCTGCACTTTATGATATGCTGCGATTTTTTACAAAAGGTAAACCATTTTTTGAGCAATGGGACGATTTTAAAAATGGACTTTTAAGCAATAGTTTTTATTCTCATGATGTTCTTATAAATGTACCTTTTGCCAAACTCTCTGGCGCAGAACAAGCTCATGCTCAACAAGTATTGAGTCAGCTTGGCCTTGAATTAAAGTCATACTCCGAAATTGTTGCGCAGTATGAAAATATTCATGATATTAGTCAGCTTATCAAGGCGGAAAAGAAATACTTTCGAATTACTGTCGATGCAAAGGATATTTATTCGGCATCTCATATCGCTATTTCTCAATTAGCTACAGTTTTAAATCTTGCAAGTTTTTATAATCTTGTTGATGCGTGGGATTTAAAATCTGTTGTGATTGTAACTATTAATATGAATAATTCATATCATCGTTCATTTACAGCTGAATCCTTGTATGCGACGTATGACTACTTGGATAGTTCGGGACATGTTTTCGAAAGCACGCGTAAGATTTTTGCCGATGGGACTAAAAGAAGTATATGTGATAGACTTCAAGGAGCTTTTAGCTATACGAATATTAGCAGATCATCGTTGTTTCAAGAAGAAAAGTATATGAATCTGTGGGTTGCGTTAGAGTCTCTTGCCCGTACTAACATGTATTCAAATATTATATCCAATGTGAAAGAGACGGTTCCTGCAGCTATTTGTATTAGATATATATACCGGATTGTGAGAAACTTTGCTGAGGATTGCAAGCGTTGTCGTGTTGCTTTAAAATTTGATTCAATTTCTGTAGATTTGCAACAACCTAAAAAGCAAAAGATGGTCGAAGAAATTATTTCTATTTTCCAAGACTCAGATCTATTTACTCAGATGGTTGATAAATGCAGTGTTAACACACTTCTAAAACATAGATGCGGTAATGTACATAAATTGCTTACAGATATTGATTTTGCATTTTCTAAAATTGAAAATCATTATAATCGTATTAATTGGCAAATTCAACGCCTTTATCGGATCAGAAATGAAATTGCACATGCAGCTTTGAGAGAGTCAACATCCCTGATTGTATATATTGAACATCTGAATGATTATCTTTCAACATATATAGCTGAAATTGTCACTTATATTACAGACAAGAGGTTGAATACTTTTGAAGAAGCCCTTTGCTATATAAGGGATAACTATGATGTATTTGTAGCTCTTTATAAAGAAAATAAACAAAAAGATACTCTTGAGACCGATGTACTCTCTACAGGTATTATTTCTTTGATATAAGCCTTAAAAGACCTCGGTGTCAAACAGATTTTGAGCCTATCCGATGGCAGGCCCAAGCACTTTATGCTTGCTAATGAGGATGCTTGGCGACTCTTTTCCAAATATCTTGTGGAGGAGGTTGAAGAACATGAAGCAAGATCCTATGTATGTGATTGATGAATTGGCTGAGCAAGCTGGTGGATATTTTGCGGTACCGACACAGGATGATATTGCTTACACTGACCTCTTATTTAATATTTGTCAGCAGTTTGGCATTCATTATTATTCTGCAACTCCTAAAGAGAAGGCTTTTGTCGAGGAAGTAACTCGCGTAACTTGGGAAAAGAGTAAAAAACTTTGCCCAGAGTGAAACAAGATGTTCATTTTGAATTTTCTACATAATCATATTTTATAAAAATGCGCTGTTTCCATTATTACGGAAGCAGCGTGTTGTGCAATTTCCTGCGTACAGTCCTTGGCTCCAGATAACATTAAAGAAAAGCTAGACTTTACATTATAAGAGAAATAATTGCCTATCTGAGAGCGGTCAGCTCTATAAAGCATGCAGATGGGAAAAGGCGTACAAGGTTTTATCTTGACTGATTATCGGTGCACCGATATAATGAAAGCGGTGATGTATATGACGATCCAACAGGTTCTACGGGAAAAGAACCTCTCCCGCTACCAGCTCTCTAAGAAAAGCGGTGTACCTTGGGCAACGCTGGCAGACATCTGCTCCGGCAAGACAACGCTCTCCAAATGCAGTGCCGGAACGTTGATGAAGCTGTCCTCCGCACTGGGTATCACGATGGAGCAGCTTATTACGCTGACCGTGGAGAAACCACAAATGCATAGAGGCAAGCCAGCTGATCGAACCTATCTGGAAAAGAATCTGCCCGCCAGCTTGGATAAAGCGATTCGTGAGTACATTCAGGGCGAAAAAGATAAGGTGTCTTATATGGATTGCCTGTGGGGAGAATTGTATAGTGCGATTAACTCCAATCAGTGGAGCAATGCCATCACGCAGGAGCAGGCAGATTATCTCCGTGCAAAATATTTATAAGGGGAGGGGAAAGCTGTGATTGATTTTACCAGCTGTTCGGTCAACCGCTTCCGTGCCTATGGCGGAGCCAACGGGAATAAAATCAATATCACCTATCAAGGACACAGTTATATGCTTAAATTCCCGCCAAAGCCCAGCAGGAATCGGAATATGAGTTACAGCAACAGCTGCATCAGCGAATATATTGCCTGCCATATCTTTGAAATGTTAGGCTTTCGGACGCAGGAAACGCTCCTCGGAAACTATACGGACAGGCGTGGCAAAACAAAGCTGGTGGTTGCCTGTCGAGATTTTACAGAAGGCGGAAAACGGCTTATCGAGTTTGCCCATCTGAAAAACACCTGCATCGACAGTGAGCAGAATGGTTACGGAAAAGAACTGTCCTCCATTCTGGAGGCCATCGAGGAGCAGAGTATTTATCCAGCCGGTGAGCTGCGGCAATTTTTCTGGGATATGTTTATTGCGGATGCGTTCCTTGGAAACTTCGACCGGCACAACGG
>OIYH01001308.1_pt1 | contig 14643 bp, 12 predicted proteins | sample 1587911 | NCBI WGS metagenome assembly OIYH01 (sample SAMN03283252) | human gut metagenome | biome: human-associated habitat; material: feces | host: Homo sapiens | place: USA | collected 2013
TTTCTCCAAAAACCAAAATTAAAAAAGTAATGATAAAAGTAGCAATACTAACAGCAGCTCCACCAAAGGAATAGGCTATTAAAGAAGCAATACTGGCCGCTGATGTATTAACTAGGTTATTTCCAATCAAAATTGCACTTAGCATTTTTGATTGATTCTCCAATATTTTTAAAGCCAATGCAGCTTTTTTATTGCCTTCTTCTTCTAATGTTCTTAAGCGAATTTTACTTACTGAAACCATTGATGTTTCAGCTGAAGAAAAGAAGCCAGATAAAGCTAATAAAACAATTAATTCTAGGATTTGTATCCATAAATCCGAGTCCATTTTTCACACTCCCTATATTTTTGACTATTGTATCATACTCACGAAATTCTAGGAAGAGCGAGACGAATTGCTTTTTCTACAATTTCAATTGTAGGATTTTTAAATTCTTTTACTTCACCATCCAAATTCGCATAAATAATTTCATTTTCTGTATCTATATGAGCCGTTTTAGCTTGGTACATAGAGACTAAATTTTTATATTGTGTATGTGTTCCTTCTTGATACTTTTTAGCTAATTTTACAATCTGATGCCTTTTTACATTTGAAATCAGACACACGTCCATCCAACCATCGGCAATATTGGCTTCTGGACAAGGTTTAAATCCTCCTCCATAGTATTTTCCGTTCGCAAATACCAAGAATCCATAATTATCTTTTGCTAATTTTTCTGTATCAATCTGGACTTTGTATTCTTTACATATTGGTTTTCTTAAGCTTACCAAGGCCGATAAGGCATATGGAATAATACCTTCTGTGGGCATTTTTTTCTTTAATTCATTTACTTGTCTTGCGACTTCAACATCAAAACCAAAAGAGACAGTATTTATTGAGTATTCTCCATTTACACGTATTAAATCACAGTCCATATATTCTGGATTTGAATAGTTTGCCAAATTTAAAAAATCTTCTTTTTTGATGTTTTCAAAGTATTTGACAAAATCATTCCCTGTACCAATTGGAATTACTGAAATAATCACATTTTCCTTTTGCGCACACCCATTGATTACTTCATGTAATGTTCCATCTCCTCCGCATACATATAAATGTACAGGTTCATTCGATAAAGCATATTTTTTCGCAATAAAAGTTGCATGTTCAGGACCTTTTGTTTTTTCAATGATAATTCGTTTACCTTGAAAATGCTCTTTAATTTCTTTTATTAATTCATACTGGTTATTCTTTCCAGATTTGGGATTTACAATAAATACATCCTTCATATGCTTTTTCCTCTTTATACTTCAATTAATCTATGTATACACTCACTCGCAAGAAGTAACCCCGCACTCGCTGGTACAAATATTGCACTTGGCAATGGTTGACCTGATTCTACCGGTGTTGGAATTTCTGTCGATGCAACAACCCATATTTTATTTCGGATACGATTTTTTCTTTTCCATTGACGAATTTGTTTTGCCATTGGATCGTAACTTGTTTTTTCAATTTCTGTAACAATCAATTTAGTAGGATCTTTTCGTCTAGCCATCCCCATACTTGATAAAAACGGAATATTTCGGTCAATACATGCCTGCATTAAATCTTTCTTACTTTTTATAGAGTCAATGCAATCTACGACAAAATCGATAGGTTGTGAAAAAATCTCTTCATCCTTTGTCTGATCGTAAAAAAATGCATATGTATCCACAATACAATTAGGATTTAACTTAGCGATTCTTTCCTTTAATACGTCTACCTTGATTCTATTTACCGTATCTAAGGTTGCGACTAATTGTCGATTTATATTGCTTGGCTCCACACAATCCTTATCAATTAGAATTAAATGTCCTATACCCGTTCTTGCGAGTGCCTCAACACAAAATGAGCCAACACCACCAACTCCAACAACTAGAACAGTCTTTTCCTTAAGTGTTTCTAAAGCTTCTTTTCCTAACAATAGTTCACTTCTCTCATTTGTCTGCATGACTTAACCATTCCTTTACTGCATCATATATTTCATCTCTATCCTGTGCTTCAAACCAATGTACTGGCATTTGATTTTTGAACCATGTATATTGTCTTTTCGCATATTGCCTTGAATGTGTCTTGATAGCTGTCTTTACTTCATCTAAATTCTTTTCACCTAAAAAATAATCTTTAAACTCTTTATATCCTATTCCTTGAAAGCTTGTATATTCCCATGTTTGTGGATTAGAAAATAATTCTTCTACTTCTTTAACCAAACCATTTTCAAACATGATATCCACTCTTTTATTGATTCGATCATGTAAAATATTACGATCCACATCCAGTCCTAAGAAATAAACATCATATAATGGAATGTGCTGCTGCTTGTCTTCTTGTTCTGATTTTGATGTACCACTATGGCAAATCTGAAGAGCTCGTATCAGCCGTTTACGATTATTGGGATGAATCTTTTCCAAAGCTTTTCTATCTTGTTCTTCCAACATCTTAACAAGTTCTTCATTGCTTTTTGAATCTAAATAACTTTTAAAAGCTTCATCTTCTTTTTCTTCTTGAAATTCATAATCATATAAAGCAGCCTTTAAATAAAGCCCTGTTCCACCACATAAAATAGGAAACTTTTGTCTTTTTACTACATCATCTATTGCCTTGCGACATTTTTCTTGAAACACTTTTACATTATAAGCTTCATCATAATCTTGAACATCAATAAGCTCATGATGTATACCTTCCATTTCTTCTTTGGTAACTTTTGCAGTTCCAATATCCATTTTTTTATATACCTGCATACTGTCACAAGAAATGATTTCCCCATTAAATCGCTTTGCCAGCCATACAGATAGACTTGTTTTACCAATTCCTGTTGGTCCTACAATCGCTAATATTTTTTGTTTATCCACGTTCAAATTCCTTTCTTAATTCACTATCACTCATCACAATAACAGTTGGTCTTCCGTGCGGACAATGATATGGCTGTTTACACTTTTGTAAATCGAGAATGACCTGCTTCATCTCCTGCATCGATAATGGACGATTGAATCGAATCGAACTATGGCACGCCATAGTCGCAATCATATGCTTTCTGAGTTTTGCCATATCAACATCTTGATTTTCCACAAAATAATCAAGTAAATCTTGTAAAAATTGTTTTTGATCTACATCATGAAACCAAAGTGGAATTTCTCTTAAAATCAATTGATCGGTTCCAAAGGGTTCAAATTCAATCCCAAAAAACGCTGTTTTTTCATTGATTGTCATATATTGTGCCAATACATTACTTGATACATCTAATTGAATTGGCACCATTAATGGCTGTTTATTTGTGCATTGCACCAATAGTTTTTCATTTAATTGTTCATAATGATATCTTTCTTGGGCAGCATGCTGATCAACAATCACAAGTCCGTCTTCATTACTGCACAGGATATATGAATCGTGTAATTGAGCTAAAACCTGTAAATGTAAAAAGAATTCTGGTCCTTTATCATTCTTATCTTCCTTAGGAATTGGATACGAAATCGGCTCTTCCTGTATTTTTATTTCAGAAACTCTTTTATCTTCATATACTCTTTTTTCCACAGTAATCGGTTTTGTATCAATTTCTCTTATAGGTTTATAATTTTTAAAGCTTTGTTCAATTACTTTATTCTCTTTTTGTTGCTTCACCGGATATGAATATTGAATTTCAGGCTGCTCAAAAACCACACTCCTCTTTTCCGGCTTACTTACAGAAACCGTTTTTAAAGAGGCGTTTAATGCATTTTGAATCGTAGTTTTGATTAAATCCAACATTTCTCCTTGTTTAGATAAACGTACTTCCCATTTATTCGGATGTACGTTTACATCCACCAATTGCGTATCTGAATCCATTTGTAAAACAACAATTGGAAAACGATTTGGTGGCATATAGTCACTATATGCATCTAAAATTGCTTTTTGAATAGCTACACTTCGAATAAGTCGTGTATTTAAAGTCAAAAACATAAAATATTTTGTAGCACGATTGATTTTTGGTTGAATTGCATATCCATGAATATGAAAATCATCATTACTTCCTTCAAAAGGAATTGCATTCTGTGCCACTTCTTTTCCATACATTTGGTAAAGAATCTCTTGTATATTCCCATTTCCACTTGTTTGAAATACAACTCTTCCATCATGCGAAAGTGTAAATCGTATATTTGGATGTGATAAAGCCATTTTATTCATTAAATCGGCAATAACTGAAAATTCATAGGATGTACTTTTTAAATGCTTAAATCTAGCCGGTGTTTTCACGAATAATCCAGATACATCTAATTTAGTTCCTCTAGGACAATTGCATTTTTCATCGACATCTAAGCTTCCATAGTTATATCTTAATAAGGTTCCTTCGTTTCCATCGCTTGTTTGTAGCTCAACTTGTGCTACTGAAGCAATACTTGGCAAAGCTTCTCCTCGAAACCCCATCGTTTGAATATTGAACAATTCTTCTTCTGAATGCATTTTACTTGTGGCATGGCGCATAAAGGCTAAGTGGGCGTCTTCATGATCCATTCCGCATCCATCATCTGTTATAACGATTCGCTCTATACCACCTTGATATACTTCCACTTCAATCACTGTTGAACCAGCATCAATACTATTTTCCACGCATTCTTTTACAATTCCCGCAGGACGTTCAACAACTTCTCCTGCTGCAATCATATTTGTTAAATGTTCACTTAAAACATGTATTTTAGCCATTTTCACACCTCCATTCATATGAATTTCATATTATGAATCGATTTTTTCACTAAGTTTCTTTAACTCATATAAACAATCTAAAGCTTCTCTTGGAGACATCGAATCAATATCCAATTCCTGTAATCGTTGTAAGAGCATCGATTTTTCTGGTTGAACTTGATCCATGACAAATAAGCTTGGTTGATAACTTTGATTTGTTTCTTGATTTTCATAATTTGATAAAAGTTGCGCTGCTCGATCTAAAACAACTTTAGGCAAATGAGCTAATTTAGCAACATTAATTCCGTATGATTTATCTGCTTTACCATCGACAACACGATATCTGAATTCAATTTCATTTTTTTCTTCTCTTACATCAACATGAACATTACGCATTGATTTATGTTCTGCTTCTAAATCCGTTAATTCATGATAGTGAGTCGAGAAAAGTGTTTTTGCACCAATAGCTTCATCAATATATTCAAGCATCGCTTGTGCCAATGCCATACCATCATATGTTGCGGTTCCACGTCCAATTTCATCAAACAGAATCAAAGAATGCTTTGTGGCGTAGCGTAAGGCAACATTAGCTTCCATCATTTCAACCATGAAAGTACTTTTTCCTGTCAAAATATCATCGGATGCACCTATTCTAGTAAATATTCGGTCAAAGATTGGTAATTCAGCTTTTTTAGCAGGAACAAAGCTTCCCATTTGTGCCATGACCACTAACAATGCATTTTGACGCATATACGTTGATTTACCACCCATATTTGGCCCCGTAATTAATTGGATATGCTCATCTTTTGACATTTTCCAATCGTTAGAAACATATCTTTTTTTCTTCATACGGTCATCCAAAATAGGGTGTTTTCCTTCTACCACATTTACTTCATAATCCGGATGGAAGGTCGGGCATACATATCCTTTTTCACTTGCCAAAATAGCTAAAGAAACAAGTACATCAATTGTTGCCAATGCTTGTGCACATGCATGTAAATCAAACAAATCCCTTTTGATTCTTAACAATAAATTCGTAAATAAAGTCTGTTCTAATTTTACCTTCGTTTCTTGTGCATGCAATATTTGATCTTCTTTTTCCTTTAATTCCTGCGTAATAAATCGAGTCGCATTCGTCAATGTTTGCTTTGTATGATACCCAAATTCCTCTTTGATATTTCCTAGGTTACCATTTCGAACTTCAATGAAATATCCAAAAATACGATTATATCCAATTTTTAAAGACTTTACTCCCGTTCTTTCGCGTTCCTTAGCTTCAAGTTCTAAAATAAAATCTTTGCCCTTCTTCGCAATCTCTCTTACTTCATCCAATTCTTGGTTATAGCCATCATTAAAGACGCCACCTTCTTTTAATGTTAATGGTGGATTTTCAACAATTGCATTTTTTATTTCATTATATAAGTCTTGGCATGATGGCACACTCAAAAATTCTGGATATGAATTTAATGAAGAAGCTAAATCTAATATTGGTTTGGCATGTTCTAATGTAGCTACAAGCTGTAACACATCTCTAGGACTCGCATTTCCATAAGCCATACGACTGGCTAAACGTTCCATATCATAAACGTAAACTAAATGTTCTTTCAGATTCTCTCTTAACATAAAGTTTTCTTTTAAATCTTTTACCGCTTCTTGCCTTTTCGCAATTTTTTCAACATCAATTAAGGGATATTCAATCCATCTCTTTAACATTCGAGATCCCATCGCACTTTGGCATTTATCCATAAAAGACCATAAACTTTCCGCTTTTGCATTTGTTGATTGACTATAAACAAGCTCTAAATGATTCTTAGTCTCATAATCCATCACCAATACTTTATCTTTATCCATAGATTCTATTGGTAAAAAATGATCGATATGTTGTTTTTGTGTGTCTTTTAAATAAGCCATCAACAATGCGAATGCCTCTTTTAATGACTCTGATTCAATTCCATTTAATAGAGGTAAATCCTCAGAATCAATATTTGCCTTTTTATGTTTTGAAATGAGCATTGTATCCATTTCTTCTAGAGCAGCCATCCATTTTTTATCCATTGTCATTGGGCAAACAAGTTCACTTACATTTTGTTCTAACAATGCCTTTTGCAGTGCCACTAAAGATCTCTGTAATGTTTGATACTTCAACTCACCCGTGCTTAATTCGCAATAGATGACTGTGATTTCAAAACTCGAAACATCGCAAGATGCCATATAGTTTGTTGACTTGGCATCCATTGTTGCATCCATATAAGTTCCTGGTGTAATTATTTTAATAATTCCTCGATCTACTAATCCTTTTGCGGTAGATGGATCTTCTAGTTGTTCACAAATCGCAACTTTATACCCTTTTTTTACAAGTCTTTGAATATATGAATTGGCCGCATGAAAAGGCACTCCACACATAGGAACCTTTTCTTCTACGCCTGCACTTCTTCCTGTTAATACCAAATCTAATTCTTGCGAAACCAATTTTGCATCTTCAAAAAACATTTCATAAAAATCACCTAAACGATAAAATAGAATCGCATCCGGATTTTCTTCTTTCATTTGTAAATAATGTTGCATCATTGGTGTATATTTTTTTTCTGCCATAAATCATCTTCCTAACAGGACTATTATACCAAAAAAACACAATAAATATGTTATAATTAAGATTATTGAATAAGGAGGTTTTCTGATGAAACAAACAATTCAATGGAAAAATAAATCTATCCAGTTTGACATTGGTTTGATTCTTATATTAATCCTTTTTGGTATGACCAGTTGTTTTGCGTTATACAATTCATTTAACTTGATAAAATCTGGAAGTGGAAATTCTTATTTATTACGACAATTATTCTGGTTTGTTGTTGGATTCATAACTATGTTTATCCTTTCAAACGTTCAGAATAAAAAAATATATTCTTATATGAATGCAGCATACAAGATATTGATGCTTTGTCTAATTTATTTGTTCTTTTCTCGCTTATTATTTAACATCATTGGTTTTTCATTGCCTTTCGCAAATGAAGTAAATGGTGCCATTTCATGGTTTCAATTGCCTTTGATTGGTAGTTTTCAACCGAGTGAATTTATAAAAATCGTACTTATCATATTGGTTTCTCAAATCATCGTTGACCATCAAAACGAACATCCAAACCCATCTCATAAAGACGATTTATTATTACTATGGAAAATTATTAAAGTATTATTTCCACCATTATTCTTGATTATGATGCAACCTGATACTGGCGTGTGTATCATCATTACCTTCAACATTTTCGTTTTATTATGTTGTAGTGGAATTCGTAAGGAATATATCATTGGAATCTTTGCTTTCGTAGTTATTGTAGTATGCACATTCTTATTCTTATATTTTGAACATCCGGAAATTCTTTCTTCATTTATTTCTTCTTATAAACTCCAAAGAATTGATGCATGGCTAGAGCCAGAAAGTAACATTCGCGGTAGTTCTAACCAGCTTTATACCGCTTTATTATCATTAGGTAGTGCAGGGCTTACCGGATATGGTTTACAAGCAAATATCATTTCAATTCCAGAAGCACATACCGACTTCATTTTTGCAGCATTCGGCCAATGTTTTGGCTTTATCGGAACAACATTTATTCTATTACTTTGTCTGCTGTTAGATATTTATTTATGTAAAATCGCTTATGCTACAAAAAGCCGAAAATATCGATTTGTCGTTATTGGTATCATTGCTATGCTATTATATCAACAACTTCAAAACACAGGAATGATTGTTGGATTGTTACCAATCACCGGTATTACCCTTCCACTTATATCCTATGGAGGAAGTAGTATTCTTTCATATTTTATATCATTTGCTATTATTTTAAACATTTCTCCCGCATCAAAAAGAACGATTCGATTGAATCGTTCTAGAAGTTAATATAGATTTTTTAATCTTGTTAAGTAAGAATAAGTACGGTATCTTGCAAATCGTACTTTTTTTTCGCTCGAATGAATGATGATTTCAGAAATAGATGCTAAATCTCTTTCTAAATGATCGTAACATACATGTGCATATGCCAAAGTATCTCCTCTAACACCAATTTTTCTTGTATCATTCATAATATATGGATTTTTTAGGGAATGGTGATTCTTATGCGATATTGGCATGATTTCACATAATTGAAGCACTTTTAATCCCGGATCAACTACAGCACCTTTCAATGCACGATTCACTGCTGTAGACCCTGATTGTGTACTAACACAAATTCCTGAACCTTGACAACTTTCGAAAAATTCATCGTCAATTGATATATCTAAAACCAATGTTTTAGCTAAACTCTCTATACGAACTTCGTTTAATGCATATAAAGTCTCATTAACTTGTGGAAGATCCATTTGCAATAAATTAAACGCTTCAATTCTGGGTTTATTATGCTGTAAATCATATACTAAATGATCCACTTCATCTTGTGTATAATCTGTAAAAAAACCTAAATTACCCGTATGTATCGCAACAAACTGAATTTCATCCAATCTATCTATATATGTGTGAATTGCTCTTAATAAAGTACCATCTCCACCAACAGAAAAGATGATTTCAGATTTTTCTTCATCATACTCCCATCCAATGGCAATACATTTTTTCTTTAGAGTTTCTGCTACTCTTTTTGAATTATCGTCTCCTCTGTCTACTAAACTGAAACGCATCAAATCACTTCCTCTTTTATTGAATCTATTGTAACATATTTATGGGTGATATGAATGTACGATAATATTGAAAGAGAATTGAAATTATTGGTTGATGAAAAAGCATATAACGAATTACTCCGTTCATATGATTTTCATAATCCGATAATACAGACAAACACATACTTTGACACAGATAATCAAGATGTAAAAAAACAACATGGTGCAGTACGAATCCGAACAATTCAAGGCAAAAAAATATTCACATTAAAAATTAGAAAAGATGAATATACACACTATGAATTTGAAAAAGAGATCAACACTGAAAATATAAATGAAATTAACGATCCAGAAATATTAAATTGGTTTGATCAATATCAAATTCCTAAAAATTTAAATCCAACAGCAAGTTTTACTACTTTAAGAAATGTATATGAATTTGAAAATGGAGAATTATGTTTAGATAAGACTGTTTACAATCATAAAATAGATTATGAAATTGAATATGAATACACTTCAGATCATGATGGAATCCACTTTTTTAATTCAATCTTAGAAAAATACGGCTTAAAATGGATAAAAAATTGCCCTAGCAAAATCGCTAGAGCTATGAATGATTAAAATTTATGTGTTAATCGATAGAAGAAGGATTTAGAGTTATATTCTTCTTCTTTTTTCTTATAATTTTCAATTTCTTCCTGATTCTTATTATAACGTTCTTCAATCTCTTTTAGTTTCTGATTTTCAGATTCCAATTCAGATATTTTGTCATCTTTTGATTGAGCTTCAATCAAAAATGTTTGTTTACTTTTTTCAATTTCCAATTTTAATTTTTCTTGATATAATTGCTCGATCTGTGCTTGCGCCTTCTCTTTTTCTTCTATAATAGCCTTTAATTTCTCATTTTCAAATCTTAATTCCATTTCTACTGTAGAAACTTCATGTTTTTCTTTTCTAAAATAAGTAGATAGCCTTTCTACCCCTTCAGCTTTAATTGTTATTCTTCGAGTTGCAGGATTTTTATATTTCCAATCTTTATCTGGGTTGTCTTTTACAAGTTTTGCGATTGCTTTATCCACTGTATTTCTGGATTTATTAAAATGCTGGCATATCTGAGCAATATCCATATCATAATAAACATCAATTGCTGAAGCTTCTTCAGGCATATTTACGTCCCCTTCCTATGAAATTCATAATAATGTTATAACGAGTCACGATTAGTCTATCATAGTTTCTTAAATAAATCTACAATAATATATGAAATTCCTATATATTTTATCTGACATTCTCATAATACTTCTTTTTTCATACCCTTCTCACGTGAATCATCCTATTTGAACTTATACACCTTTTATAGTTATTGTGCATGTTCATATTTATTTCACATGAACAAGCATTTTATTTTCCTATAGGCTACACTTTTCATATGAATATTTAGATTCTAAATTTATGTTCATATGATTTAAAAATTATTATTTTCTTCTTCATATGAACTGAAATTCACATGTTTTTAAAATCATATTTGAAATCATACTTTAAATATCTAGCTTTATTAAAATCACATGAATTTAAATTTTAATTAAATCGAATAGGATTTGTCATATTTCAATCATATGATTGGTGTGATTTTATATTTAGATATTTTACTTCTCCATGCACTTCATATGATTTATATACCCCTTTCATATTATAATTCAACAATTTTACATAATTAATTTTACCTGTATACTTTTCATTCTCAACGTTCATATGATTTATAAAACATTATATGAATTTACTTATTTAAATCATATATACATAAAAAAATCGTATGATATGTCATAAATATATCATACGATTAAGCATATTTAAGAGCTTTTACGCCCTTCAAATGCTTTTAACAATGTCATTGCGTCTGTATAGTCCAAATGGCTTCCTACGGGTATACCATGTGCCAGACGAGTGACTCTACACTTCCCTTCTAATAGCTTAGATATATAAAGTGATGTTGTTTCTCCTTCTACTGTTGGATCCAATGCTAATATCACTTCTTCAGTATCATTGTTAATACGGTCTACCAAAGACATAATATTTAATTGATCTGGCAGAATTCCTTTCTGTGTATTAATTAATCCATCCAATACATGGTACACACCATTATATTCCTGCATCGACTCAATAGTAGATATATCCTTTGGATTTTGTACCACACATATGATATTCTGATTTCTACTTGAATCATTACAGAAGTCACATAGTTCACCCTCTGTTAAGTTTCCGCATCGAGTACATTTCTTCACATTCTTTTTTAAGACTCTTAAAATATCTGAAAATTCAGATATCTCTTCTTCAGACCACCCAAGTACTGTAAAAGCATAACGTTCTGCTGTTTTTGCTCCTACACCTGGTAATTTCTGAAATTCATATATTAAATCATCAAAAGTTTTAGGATACATAGTTCACCTTCTAATCTTCTTTTATTTCTATGTCTGGAAACAAACTTTTCATATGATCTTCAATACTCATATGATTCTCATCTTCCGTATGTTTATTCTTTAAATTTATCTGACATGGTTCTGGAAGATTACCACTAATCATTTTCTCTTTAAAGCTATCTAACACTCTTGTTTGTTGTACTTTATCCAATGCGAATACTTTCTTAGCTTTACCTAGTAATACTTCCATAAAGTCTTCATATCCATACTTTAATTCAAACTCATTAATTTGTTTTGCGAATATTTCACTTGCAACACAAACCACAATATAATTTGATCCACTAGCCATAATAGTACTATTTCTTAATGTTGCTGCATATTTTCCAAATTCTAAACTTGATATGAATTGTCCTAAATTATTGAATTTACTTGTATCAATGTTTCTTTCCATTTTTGTAGCGCCAACTAGTAGCTGTACTACAAAATCATCATTTAATATGATTTTATTATTTGTGTTTTCTGACCGTTTTAATGTTTCACGTGAAACATCAGAAATTTCAGATTTATCAGAAACCTCTATTTTATCGACTATCTGGTTCTTATTCTCAATAATATCTGAGTTATCAGAAGTCTCATCATATGATGTTTCATAATCTTCATCTTCCACATTTTCATGAGAAGGTTCATTGTCCATTTGTAAATCATATCCTTTTGTTTCATATGAATAACTTGATATTTTTAATAAAGACGCTTCTAGATAATCTAATGCATTAGATGCATAAGTATACTTATTGTAGGTATCCATCAATTCATCCATACACTTAATTCTGAAATTTACAGGTGCTGTTTTAAAATATTTCTGAATCATATTTTTATTCATATCAGATACTAATGTTGAATTTTCTGAATAATCTAGTATTAAACTATCTTTAAGCATATGAATGAAATCAGCAGTTAATCGCTTAATATCCATTCCCATATCAGAAAATTTCTGAATTGCGTTTACAAATGTATCTACATCTTTTTTATATACCGCATAAAATAATTTTCCAATATCTTCAGATGTGACGACTCCATAAATTTTACGAATATCATTCACATCAATATGTGAAGAACAATATGCAACACATTGATCCAATATAGATAATGCATCTCTCATTCCTCCATCCGCCAGTTGTGCAATAAGTGTTAAACCATCTTCAGCAATATCGATACCTTCATTCTTACAAACAATAGAAAGTCTATGCTTAATGTCTTGAATACTAACTTTGTTGAAATCAAATCTTTGACAACGAGAAATGATTGTAGGTAATACTTTATTTGGTTCTGTTGTCGCAAAGATAAAAATTACATGAGCAGGTGGCTCTTCGATTGTTTTTAACAATGCATTAAACGCTCCGGATGTCATCATGTGAACCTCATCAATAATATAGATTTTGTATTTACCTTGCATAGGTGCATACTTCACTTTATCAATCAGATTTCGTACTTCATCGACTCCGTTGTTACTAGCCGCATCTATTTCAATAATATCAGGGTGACTCCCATTTGCAGCCATCTTACAATTCTCACAAATGCCACATGGAGCATCTTCGTTATTCGTACAATTTAAAGTCTTCGCAAAGATTTTCGCAATAGAAGTTTTTCCAGTTCCTCTAGGTCCACAAAATAAATACGCATGTGCAATACGATTTTGAACAATCGCATTTTTCAATGTTTGGATTATATGTGTTTGACCAACCACTTCATCGAAATTGCTTGGTCTATATTTTCTATATAATGCTTGATATGCCATTACTATTATTCCTTTCTATATTCATATTTGAACAAATATTTATTCACTTCTGTATCTTATTTTATCATAAATTTATACCAATTAATGTACGATATTTGACACTATATGAAAAGCAGAAACCATTCATATCGATGATTTCTGCTTTTTTTTCTCTCTTTTCTTTTTAAAGAATTGTTTTAATAAATCTGAACATTCAGATTCTAAAATACCATTTGTATAAATAGGATGATGATTGAACTCAGATACCTCAAATAAATTCGTACAAGTTCCTACGCACCCACCTTTAGGATCTGAAGCACCATAGACAACTCTTGTGATTCTTGACTGTATGATTGCACCTGCACACATAGGACAAGGCTCTAGAGTAACATATAGACTACAATCTTCCAATCTCCAGGTTCCCAGTTTTTTACATGCTTTTTGTATAGCCATAATTTCTGCATGAGCAATACTTTGTTGCAATGTCTCACGCTTATTATATCCACGAGCTATAATTTTATTATCTTTTACAATAACACATCCTATAGGAACTTCATCATAGCTTTCTGCTTTTTTTGCCTGCTTGATAGCTTCCCTCATCCATTTCACATCATCCATATTCATATCCTCTTCCTATATATTTAATCATACATGAATTTAAGTAAAATATAAAAAAACTACTACACATGATGGAGCTTGCTTAAGGCTGCTTCGTTCCCGACCTGACCTGATTCACAAGATATCATTGTAGTAGCTCAGTAATTATACCAAATCCAATTTCAATACGCAATAGAAAAAAGCTGTCAATGACAGCCTTTCATATTAACCAATTTTCTTTTTTCCACCCATGTAAGGTTGTAATACTTCTGGAATCAAGATTGATCCATCAGCCTGTAAGTTGTTTTCTAAGAATGCAATCAACATTCTTGGTGGAGCAACACAAGTATTGTTCAATGTGTGTGCATAATACTTCTCGCCATTTTCTCCCTTAACACGAATCTTCAAACGACGTGCCTGAGCATCTGTTAAATTAGAACAGCTTCCAACTTCGAAATATTTTTTCTGACGTGGAGACCACGCTTCAACATCAACTGATTTACATTTTAAATCTGCCAAATCACCTGAACAGCATTCCAATGTACGTA
>OIYH01001314.1_pt1 | contig 14616 bp, 18 predicted proteins | sample 1587911 | NCBI WGS metagenome assembly OIYH01 (sample SAMN03283252) | human gut metagenome | biome: human-associated habitat; material: feces | host: Homo sapiens | place: USA | collected 2013
CAATAAAAAAGACAAGTCCTATAGGTAAAGGACTTGTCTTTTTTATTGCCGCGATAACTGCGGTCATTTGGATTTTTTCTTGCTGGCCTTTTTATCGGCAGCTTTGCTGCTTTTTACAGCTTTGCTGTTCTTTACCTGCTTCGTATCAACATCCTTGAGCGTCGTGATGCCCTTCTGGAAGGCTGCGAGCGAGCTTGCGCGCAGGTCAGGATTATCAATGAGCTCTACGCCATAGCGATTGCCCTTCGGCGTACGGAAGAAAGCCACGGCCATCTGCGTGTCGGCTTTGGCCACGCCATCGATTTTGCCGTCGCCGTCTTCATCGACTTCGACTTCCTTGGCCGTCACTGCATAGATGGCCTTGTTCTTGGCATCGAGGTTGACCAGCATGATGCCTTCATAGCCGTTGCTGCCCATGATGGCAGAAAGGAGTTTTTCAGCCTCTTCCGGCTTGAGTTTGTTGAGGTCCGGCACACTCTTGTTGTCAAACGCATCCGTCAGCACGACCCAGGCGTATTTGATATTGTACTCTTCATTGTCAAAAATCAGGACTTCGCCCTTGCGGTCCTCATAAAGAAGATTTGCCGGGATGACGCCGACCGGTTTCTGCGGGCACTGGATGGAAAAACCATACTGCTGGCTCGTATACGTGTACGGCAGCGTGACTTCTGCCGAAGCTTCAGTGCTGGCAGCCGGCGTCTGCTCAGCTGCGAAAGCTGGAACTGCCGGCGTAAGAAATAAAGAGGCACCGAGTGCTGCGGCTGCCATATAAGAATAAACACGCATGGAAATACTTCCTTTCTTATGCTTTCTGTTTATTTCAGCTGCTCAAGATACGTACAGGCCATCGCCAGTGCCGTATCCGTCGTCTGACGCTTGACCTCAAGACGTGTACCGCTGAAATGATTTTCTTTGACTATCGTACCCTGCGGACCTGAAACAGCGATGAAAACAAGGCCGACAGGCTTCTTGGCCGTGCCGCCGCCCGGGCCGGCGATGCCCGTAATGCCAACGCCAATATCGGTCTTGATGGCTTTGCGGATCCCCTCGGCCATCTCGCGGGCCGTCTCTTCGGAAACAGCACCGTGGTCTGCCAATGTCTCATGGCGGACACCGACCAAAGCTTCCTTGATGCGGTTCGTATAGGACACGACCGAGCCCATGACATAAGCGGAGCTGCCGGCAATATCCGTCAGGCGGCTCGTCAGCAGACCGCCCGTGCACGATTCTGCACAGGCAATCGTCATATGCTTTTCAAGCAGCAGACGTCCTGCCTTTTCTTCCAGAAGTTCTGGCATGATTATTCCTTCTTTCCCTCATCCTCGGTTCCGGCGGCAGATTCACCGTCGATGCGTTCACCGAGGACATCGTACGTAAAGCCCTGTACAACGCGCACACGCACGATGTCACCAGGCTTGCTGTCCGGGTCATTCTCTACATAGACCTGACCGTCGACTTCCGGTGCTTCGCGGTATGAGCGGCCCACGGCAATATTTGGCTGTTCTTCGTCGCGTCCCTCGATGAGCACGTCGAGCTCTTTGCCCTCCAGAGACTGATTGATCTGCTCGGAAATCTTGCACTGCAGGCTCATGAGGTCATGATAGCGCTCCTGCATGACTTCTTCCGGAACCTGATTCGGCATATCGTAAGCCGGCGTGCCCTCTTCGCGCGAATACGTGAAGACGCCGACTTTATCGAGGCGCATCTCCTCAAGGAAATTGCGCAGCGTCTGATACTGGGCATCCGTTTCCCCTGGGAAGCCGACGATGAACGTCGAACGGATGGTCACACCGGGAATGCGTTCGCGCAGCTTCTTGATGAGCGCGCACATTTCCTCCTGCGTATCCGGACGGCGCATGCTGCGCAGCACGGCATCATGGGCATGCTGCAGCGGCAGGTCGACGTATTTGCAGATTTTTGGCTCACTGGCAATTGTCTCGATGAGTTCATCGCTGAAATATTTCGGATAGCTGTACAGCGTGCGGACCCATTTGAGCTTTGGTACTTTGACAATCTCACGCAGGAGCTCGGCAAGTTTCGGTGTACCGTAGAGGTCGCGGCCGTATTCCGTGGAATCCTGGGCAATCAGCACGACTTCGCGCACGCCGTTTTCCGTCAGATGGCGGATTTCGTCGCAAATATCCTCAATGCGGCGGCTGCGGTAGTCACCGCGGATATATGGGATAGCGCAGAACGCGCAACGGTTGTTGCAGCCTTCAGCAATCTTGACGTAGGCCGTATACGCTGGCGTCGTCGTGATGCGCGGCGTGTGCTCATCGTAAAGAGCTTCATCCTTGCCTGCGATGACCACGCGGTGGCCCTTGAGAGTTTCTTCTACCGCTTCCATGATGCGTCCCCAGGCGCCGGTGCCAATGATGGCATCAGCCTCAGGAATCTCATCGAGAAGTTCCTGCTTATAGCGCTGGCCGAGGCAGCCTGCCACAATCAGGCTGCGGCAGCGGCCGCTTTCCTTGTATTCGGCCATATTGAGAATGGTCGTGATGGATTCTTCCTTTGCCGACTGGATGAAGGCGCATGTATTGACAATCAGGATGTCAGCATCGGCCGGATTGGCCGTGAGCTCGATGCCGTGCTCCTTGAGAATGCCAAGCATGACTTCGGTATCGACGAGATTCTTGGAACAGCCAAGACTGATGAAACCAGCTTTCACAGATATACCTCCTATGATATATGATAATAATCGCTGCAATGTATGTATTCATGCAAATGAGGATGCCGGAAAGCATCCTCAATCATTCATTTAAAACGAATTTCCCTTGCCCACTCATCCAGCAGATCATGCTGTTCTTCCTTCGAAAACTGCGGAATCTGCGTGAAAAGCGTGAGATTCTTGCCTGGGAACGACTTATAGGCAAGTGTTCCCGGATTCGTCGGCACAAAGAAATAATTGTGGCTCTGCAGGGCGAGCTGCGCTTCGTCCGACAGCAGCCAGTCGGCAAAATTCTGCGCCAGGAGCTTCTGCTCTGCACTGTCATTTGTCAGAATGCCCGTTCCTGTAATCCATGCCGTCGTGCCGTCGGACGGATAGATAATCTGCAGAGGATAGCCATCGTGGATGTAGCGGAGCGTCTCACTCTCCACGGCTATCGAGATATCCACTTCCCCCATGCCGGCCTGACGCACAGGATTTGAGAGATACCGCGCATACTGGACAACGCGCGGATGAATCTTCCCGAGGATTTCCATGGTCTGTTCCTCACCGAATTCCGCGGTCATCGCGTAAAGCAGATTTGCCGAAGCATCCGCTGCCATGAAATCCGTGATGCCGATGCGTGCATCCTGGTCGGCCAAAGCCTGCCAGCTGTCGGGGATGTCAGCACGCAGCGTCTTTAAGTAGTCGCGGTTGATGCAGAACACCACCGGGTCATACCAGACGCCCATCCAGTAGCCATCGCTCTGACGGAATGTATCCGAGACCATATCCCCGCGTTCTGAGACGTATGGCTCCAAATAACCGCTCTGCGAAGCTTTGCCAAGCGTCCGCCAGTCGGCCAGCACCATGGCTGCACCGGAAGAATGCGCTCCCGCAGATTCTGACTTCATGCGCGCGAGGGCATCATCGGCAGAGAGCGGCACAAAATTGATTTGGACACCAGAGGCATCTTCATAGGACTGCGCCAGGATCTCTGCTTCTTCTGCCGGCAGCGTCGTCAGCACGGTGATGGACTGCGTCCTTGTGCCATGGTCGATATGACCAGAACCGGCAAGATAGGCAGATCCGGCAACGACGATGGCCAGCAGCAGGAAAGCTGTCAGAAGAAGTGTTGTATAACGTCTCATGAAAGTCCTCCCGTGCACACGGCCTGCAGCCGTGCCTTACTGAAAATCTGGTAAATGCTCATTCTTCAGGCTTCGCCGCCTGCTCCGGCGCCGTTTCCCTGCCTTCTTCATCCAGAAGATACGTCCAGCCATCTTGTTCGCGAATGCGCCCTTCCTTCAGCAAGTGGCCAAGGGCCCGCTTAAAAGCAGCCTTGCTGATCTGGAACTTGTCACGGATAACCTCTGGAGAAGTCTCATCGCTGTAGGGCATGCGGCCCTTGCGGCTCTCGAGCAGCGAAAGGATGCGTTGGGAATCGGTCACGAGGGCTTTTTCCTTCGCTTCGCGCAGCGAAGCATTGAGGCGTCCGTCAGGGCGCACAAACGTGACGCGGGCCGTTACGACCTGGCCGACGCGCGGGCGCTCATTGTCCTTCATCTCTTTATTGGCAATGAAGACAATGTACCGTTCATTCGAGAACATAAAAGCTCCGGCATCCGTGTAATTGTAGATGGCCCCTGTGACCATCTGCCCGACCTTGACATTTGTCGCCGGCTTTGAGGCGCGACGCATCTCATCCTCGACTTCCATCGTCACGGCCAGACGCCCCGATTTATCCGTGTAGAGCTTGGCCCAGACGACTTCGCCGACCTGTGGGCGGCCGCGCATGCCCGCATACGGCATAAAAATGCCGCGCTCAGCACCGACATCGAGAAAAGCACCGTCACGGCTGACATTGATGACGCGCAGGCGGGCAATCTGGCCTTCCTTCATCTTCGGTACGCGCATGCTGGCCGTCAGACGGCGCTTGGGGTCCAAATAGAGGAAAACATCGACAAAATCGCCAACGGCCACGGGATGGGTCTGCTGAGTCTTGTGCAGCAGGATGTCATCCGACGTATTGCCCGTCTGGGCATCGAGGAAAGCACCCATCTCATTGACACGTGCGACCTGCAGCCTTGCGACCGTACTCGGGCCGAATTTCCGCTTCTCATTCATATGTTCCATCCCCATCCGGCTTATTCTTCATAAGCAGTGAGCTTGGCATCGCCCCAGAGCTGCTCAAGGGCATAATACTCACGCGCATCCTGACGGAAGATATGGGCAACAACATCACCGAAGTCCAAAAGGACCCACTCACCTTCGCGGTAGCCTTCTTTATGATTGAAAGCCACGCCTTCCTTAGCGAGTTCTTCTTCAATATTATCGGCAATCGCGCGGACCTGCGTTGCCGTATTGGCGGAGCAGATGACGAAATAATCTGCCGAGATCATGAGTCCCTGCATATCCATCGTCACGACGTCGCGTGCTTTCTTGTCACTTGCTGCCTTGCAAATTGCCTTGCACATTTCCTGTTCTGTCATATCCTGACCTCCTGTACGTAATCCAATCGATATTAAAATTCGCTTCTTTACTGGTATTCATGAAGCATCTGACGAACTGCCCTCTGCTTCAGGGAAAAGTTTTTTCATCTGCTGACGGATGCCGTTATTGTCCGGCATCCAGATGGTATCATCGCCAAGCGACGGCGCGCCCTGAAGGATGACGCCCTCCGGCGGGTCGCTTGACAGATGGCGTAGCACGTTGGCAAGATGCGCTGAGTCAAAAATCTCTGCACTCGTCTTGACATGCTTGCGGAAAATCTCGGCAATGACCGGCAGTCTCGGGATGGTCTCCAGACGCAGCACCTGCTGATACAGTGCTTTGACAAAACGCTGCTGACGCTGTTCGCGCCCCACATCGCCAAGCTCAGGACTGCGGTAGCGCAGATACTGCTGGACCTGACTGCCATCGAGATGCTGATAGCCTTTTTTGAGATGAATGTTGAGATTTGCCTCGGGGTCCTCATAGTCCATATCACTCTCGACATAAATATCAATGCCGCCCAAAGCATCGATAAGCTCAGCAAAAGCCTTGAGGTCAAGCGCGACGTACTGATGAATTGGTATGCCCAGAAGCTGATTGACCTCGCGGACCATCAGCGGAGCACCGCCTGCCGTATACACAGAGCTCATGCGCATGAACTTGGCCGTGCCCGACGGATTGACCCAGGTATCCCCAGGAATCGTGATGAAACGGACCTTGCCCGACTGATTGTCAAGGCTCAGTACCAGGACCGTATCGGCCTTGGCCCCTTCCGTATTCGTCCGATCCGCCCCATCGTCAAGCCCCATCACGAGGATGTTCGTATAGCCGTCAAACTGCGGATTCGTATCGCCCTGCCACGAGGCGCGCCGTTCTGTATAGCCCGTGTACATCTCATGATATTCCTGCGTGACGTATTCCGCGCCGCGAATCAGCGCGTAGACGCCGCCCGCAGCGAGCAGCAGCAGCACCGTGCAGATCGTCAGGGCCAGCATACGCCGCAGAAAACGCCGCCGGCGCATGCGCGCTAATGCTCTTTTTTTCTCCTCAATGTGGCGGCGTGTCACATTGTCTTCCCGCTTTCCTGCCATCAGCTGTTCTTCCCATCCTCTGCTTCATACTGCTGGGACAGCAGGATTTCGTTGCGTGCAAGAACGGTCGCCGGATGCACAAGATGCCCTTTTTTGACGACAAAGATGATGGAGTGGCTGAGGCCTGCGAGCAGCATTTCGTCAAGAGAGGCTGTTTTCGCCAATTTGCGCAGTTCATCCACACCGGGAAAATCCCGGCCGGGTTCAATCATATCGGCATACCAGATGATTTTATCGAGTTTTGTCATCTGCGGACCGCCCACCGTATGACGGGCAATCGCCTGCGAAACATCCTTGTCGTCAACGCCATAGATTTCCCGCACGCGCTGTGCGCCGATATCCGCATGCAGCAGCAGCGGCATCGAGCGTTCTACCTCGCCAATGGCAATGCCGCGCTTCTCCGCTTCCTTTACCATATCCTCATTTCGGAATTCGCGGGCACAGTCGTGCAGAAGCCCCGCCACACGCGCCTGTTCTTCATCGACGCCAAAGCGGTCGGCCAAAAAGACCGCCGTTTCTTCGACGCCAAGGGAATGACGAAAGCGGCTCGGTTTCAGGCGCTTCTTCAGTTCCTCTTTCATCTGTTCCAAGCTCATTGCAAAACTCATCGATACAGCCCTTCTTTTCTGATGTATTCTTCTACGGATGACGGCACCATATAACGGATGGAACGTCCTTCGCGGATGCGCTGACGTATCACCGTCGAGGAAATCTCAAGCTCCGGCGTCGTCAGCTGATGGATGTGTTCATCACAAAGACTTCCAAAGAAATCGCGCAGATGCGGCAAAGCCAATGCTGTCCCCTGACGCGTCGCGGCAATGAAATGACATTCCTCTAACAGGCGCTTTGGCTCATGCCAAGCCGGCAGTTCATTGATAGCATCGGCACCTGTGATGAAGTACAGCACCGTGTCTTTTCCGCAGCGCCTGCGAAGCTCGTGTATCGTATCGGATGTATAGGACACACCTGCGCGCCGCAGTTCAATATCTGAGGCCTCAAAGTACGGATTGTCTTCTACAGCGAGCCGCGTCATCGCCAGGCGCTTTTCTGCGGGGACGACTTTTTGATCGAGTTTAAACGGAGAGTTGGCCGCCGGTATGAACATAATTTTTTCGAGTCCGCAGGCATCGCGGACATACTCTGCCGTCAGCAAGTGGCCGTTATGGATGGGGTCGAATGTCCCTCCCATGATGCCGATACTCTGTCCTGCCAAGACCATCACTCTCCTATGATTATATGAACGAGCAGCATGGCCAAAGCAATGCTTAAAAAGAGGATGAACATCGCTCTGCCATAATCTTTTACGTCAAAAGCTCCCTTCGGAGTGGCAAGATATGCCCGCAGTGCACGCCTGTATCCTATAAACCGGTTCATTCACGAATCTGTCCTTCCCCGTAAATGAGGTATTTCGTGCTCGTCAGTGCCATGAGCCCCATCGGGCCGCGGGCATGAAGTTTCTGCGTGCTGATGCCGATTTCCGCACCAAAGCCAAATTCGAAGCCATCCGTGAAACGCGTGGAAGCATTGACATAGACCGCTGCGGCGTCGACTTCACGCTGGAAGCGGTGTGCATTCATGACGTCTCTGGTCACGATAGCCTCGGAATGACCAGTATTATATTGGTTGATGTGAGCGATGGCCATGTCGAGATCATCGACGACGCGTACGGAGAGAATCAGGTCGCCGTATTCTGTCGACCAGTCTTCTTCCGTGGCTGCTTCCATCTCGGGGCAGATGGCCTTGCTGCGTTCACAGCCGCGCAGGGTCACGTGCTTGGCCGTCATCGCCTGCATGAGTTTTGGCAGAAATTCTGCCGCAATATCCTGATGGACGAGCAGCGTTTCCATGGCATTGCAGACCGAGCAGCGGCTGGCCTTGGCATTGACGGCAATGGAGACGGCCATATCCTGGTCGGCCGACGCATCGACAAAGGTATGGCAGACGCCGGTGCCCGTCTCGATGACCGGCACCGAAGAATTTTCCGTGACATGCTTGATGAGCCCGGCGCCGCCGCGCGGGATGATGACATCGAGGAATCCGCGCATATGCATCATCGCGTCCACAGCCTCACGGTCCGTAAACTCGACAAACTGGATGGCTCCCTCAGGAATCCCCGCTTTATAAGCGGCCTTCGCAAGAAGCGAGCTGATGGCTGTATTGGAACGGATGGCTTCGGAGCCGCCGCGCAGAATGACAGCATTGCCTGCCTTGAGGCAGAGTGCCGCGGCATCCGCCGTGACATTGGGGCGTGCCTCATAAATGATGCCAATGACGCCGAGCGGCACGCGCACGCGGCGAATCTCAAGACCATTGGGACGCACCGTAGAATAATCGCCCGTTGCGACAGGGTCGGGCAGTGCCGCCGTCTGACGAAGTCCTTCCGCCATCGAAGCAATGCGGCCTTCGTCAAGCAGCAGACGGTCAAGATAGGACCGCTTGACTTTTTTCTGACGTGCATCTTCAAGGTCAAGTTCATTGGCCTGCAGGATGACTTCGCTGCGCTTTTCCAGCGCATCGGCCATGGCTAAAAGCGCTTTGTTCTTGACATCGGTAGAAAGCAGCGCTAATTTTGCCGCTGCCTTCTTGGCTGCCTCTGCCTTCTGTCTCATTTCTGCCTGAATATCCATCTCATATTCCCCCTCAGACCATCAGGACCATATTATCCCGATGAATGACCTCTTCATGGACAGGACCATGGATGAGGTCTTCAAAATCTTCCGTCCTGTGCCCGATGAGCCGGCGAAGATCTTCTGACTTATAATTGACAATGCCGCGTGCGATTTCACGGTCATCCTCAGCGAGGACCCTTACCGTGCTGCCAGCGGCAAATTCGCCTTCCATTGCGACAATCCCCGCGGCCAGCAGGCTCGAACCATGCTCGAGCGCCCTGACACAGCCGGCATCGACGACCAGCTCGCCCTGCAGCCGCTTGCCGAAGGCCAGCCAGCTCTTGCGCACGCGCAGATGTGACTCGCGCGCCGGAAAGACCGTACCAATTTCCTCTCCTTTGAGGATACGGCGCAAAAGCCCCTCCCTGCTGCCCGAGGCAATGACCATGTTGACACCGGCGCTCATGGCAATCTGTGCTGCCTGCAGTTTCGTCGCCATGCCGCCGGTACCAAGAGACGACCCCGCACCCCCGGCCATCTTGATGACTTCCGGTGTAATCTCGGGAATCTCATGAATGAGCTTCGCCTCGGGATGCGTCGCTGGGTTCGCCGTATAGAGGCCATCGATATCCGAAAGAATAATCAGGGCATCGGCATCCACCAGAGTAGCCACCATGGCTGAAAGATTGTCATTGTCACCAATCTTGATTTCATCGACGGCCACAGCGTCATTCTCGTTGATGACCGGCACAACGCCCATGGCGAGCAGTGCCAGCAGGGCATCGCGCGAATGACGGTACTGATTGTGACGCACGGCGTTTTCCTTCGTCAGCAGCACCTGACCAATGGTCTTGCCGTACTCCGCAAAGAACTTCTCGTAAATATGCATGAGCACACCCTGACCAATGGCCGCCACGGCCTGCTTCTCCGGAATCGAATCCGGCTTTTTCGTCAGGCCCAGTTTGCCGAGGCCGGCAGCAATCGCCCCCGAAGAAACGAGAATGATTTCGCGGCCTTCATTCATGAGGTCGGCCAGCTCACGCAGCAGATGGTCGATACGGTAGAGGTTGAGCCTGCCCGTATCATGTGCCAGCGTACTCGTGCCGACTTTGACGACAACGCGTCTGGCCTCTTTTAGTCTTTGACGTGCATCCATATTCTATCCCCTTTGCGGATTTACGGAAATTCAGGAAGTAAAGAAGTTACGGAAGTTCGATTTTCGGTTTCTCAAAATTGCGCTTGAAGAGCAGTCCGTTGCGGCCGATGACCTGCACAAGGTTGGCATCCGCACGTTCAGCAACCATGGCAATGGCATCTGCCGGCAGCTCCATGCAGTTCTGCAGCACACGAATCTTGATGAGTTCGCGCTTCTTGATAGCTTCGCGCGCCGCCTGTACGACGGTCGGCGTCACGCCTTCCTTGCCAATCTGTACGACCGGCTCCAGCTTCATGCCCATCGAACGCAGAAAGCTCTTCTGTTTTCCTGTCAATGAATTGCGGATCAATCTATATTCCTCCGTTGAAAAATCATATCATAAAAATCATATATACAGCATTAAACTGCAGTATCTGTCTTAAAATTACTCGCGGTACTCAAATTCCATCTCACCGATGCGGACGGTCTGGCCTTCCTTGATGCCGCGTTCCCGCAGTTTTTCATCAATGCCTTTGATGCGCCAGATATACTGGAAGCGGCGCACAGCCTCGTCATTATTGAAGTTTGTCATGATGACGAGTTTCTCAATGGCCTTGCCGTGAACGATGAAGTCACCGGCATCATTGCGCGAAATCGTGACTTTTTCCGGGTCCTCGGCCGTCTCATCATAGACCTTGACTTCTTCTTCCTCTTCCGGCTCCTCAACATAATTGTCGAGCCATTCGCCGACATAAGAAATCAATTCCTTGACGCCCTCATGCGTCGCTGCCGAAATCGCAAAGAACTTAAGCCCTTCTTTTTCCGCCAGAGCCTTGAGGCGCGGCAGATTCTCCTGTGCCTGCGGCAGGTCAATCTTGTTGGCGACAAGAATCTGCGTACGGCGGGCAATCTTCTCGCTGTACTTCTTGAGCTCCGTGTTAATCTTGTAGAAATCATCCACGGGGTCACGTCCCTCAATGCCCGAAGCATCGACGATGTGCAGAATGAGTTTCGTGCGCTCCACATGGCGCAGGAAGTCATGGCCAAGGCCGACACCATCGGCAGCCCCTTCGATGAGGCCCGGAATATCCGCCATGACAAAGCTCTTCTCATAGTCCGTCTTGACGACACCGAGCACTGGCGTAATCGTCGTGAAGTGATATTCTGCGATTTCCGGACGCGCCGCGCTGACGCTGGCCACCAGGCTTGACTTGCCGACAGAAGGATAGCCGACAAGGCCGACATCGGCAAGCAGCTTGAGCTCGAGAATCAGATTGCGCGCTTCGCCCGGCTCACCGAATTCAGCAAATGTCGGTGCACGGTTCGCGGCATTGGCAAATTTCGCATTGCCGCGGCCGCCGCGGCCGCCCTTGCAGATGACGGCTTCCTGTCCGATTTCCGTGAGGTCAGCCAGTACTTCGCCCGTCTCTTCATCTTTGACAATCGTTCCAGGCGGTACCTTGACATAGCAGGCCGGCGCATTCTTGCCGTACTGGTTCTTGATGTCGCCATTCTCGCCATTCTCGGCCTTGAATTTGCGATGATAGCGGAAATCGAGCAGCGTGTTCATATTCGGGTCAACGACAAAGATGATATCGCCGCCGCGGCCGCCATCGCCGCCGGACGGACCCCCCTTCGGGATGAACTTCTCGCGGCGGAACGCCGACTTGCCATGACCGCCGTCACCGGCTTTGACAATGACGCGTGTTCTGTCAATAAACTGCATGATAGCCTCCTTTTTCTTTTACATTTTCTTTCTATATTCAATAAACTGCACTGCATTCCCTGTTATGATGCATAAAAAGCCGGCATTGTGATACCCAATACCGGCTTTCTATCCATCACAACGCAACTTAACGCCGTTTTCATATAATAATATAAATACCTGCGCCCCCAAAGGAACGCAGGTACCTTTCATTACATAGCCTCTTCAGCCGTGTAAACACTGATCTGACGGTTATAGCGGCCTTTGCGCTCAATAGCGACCTTGCCGGCAACCTTAGCGAACAGCGTATCATCCTTGCCGATACCAACATTGTGGCCCGGATGGAAATGCGTGCCGCGCTGACGAACGAGGATGCTGCCAGCCGTTACGATCGTGCCGGCATGCTCCTTGACGCCAAGGCGCTTGGATTCACTGTCGCGGCCGTTACGCGTGGAGCTGACGCCCTTCTTATGTGCGAAACGCTGAAGTTCAAACTTAAACATGGAATTCACCTCCACTATTTCAGGATACGTACAGCCTTGGGATAAGCCTCGGCAATGGCCGAGAGTCCCAATAGCATTGTTTGCAGAATCGATTCTGTTCTCTCATCCGGCTCGCCCTTGAGTTCCATTCTGAGCTTCCCGCTCGCTGCGTCATAACTGACCTCGCGATGCAGATACTCGGTTATCCCAAGAAATGCGGAATCCGTAAGCGATGAGACCCCAGCACAGACAATATCCTCACCCGCGTTTGCCGTGCCGCTGTGGCCGGAAACATCAAAGCCGGATATCCTGCCGTCTGGCTGGCAAAAGACCTTGACCTTAATCATAAAAATTAAGCTTCGATCTTCTCGATGACAACCTTCGTGAACGGCTGACGATGACCCTGACGTTTGCGATAATTGGATTTAGCCTTGTACTTGAAAACAAGGATCTTCTTATCTTTGCCCTGAGCCTCGACTTTGCCCGTTACCTTGGCACCCTCGACGACCGGCGTACCGATCTTGACATCAGCATCGTTGACAACCGTCAGGACCTGATCGAATACCACTGCTTCGCCCTCGCCTGCGGCCAGTTTCTCGACCGTGATGACATCGCCTTCAGCGACTTTATACTGCTTGCCGCCAGTTTTGATAATTGCGTACATGAAAACACCTCCCTGAAAGATTACTCGCCAGCTACGGTACGATTGCTCGTTTCTCTTGAACCTCACTGTGCGGTTGGGGAAAGACGCACCTTAGGCGTCTACAATATGAAATATTATCATAGGGGCCTGTGCTTGTCAAGAAAAAAGATACCAGTTCCCTAGGATAAATCTTATAAAATCTTACGACCTCATGACGAGGTTGATGACAAAGGCAATGGATACGAGCCACATAATCCAGCTGACTTCCTTATACTTGCCGACAGCCGTTTTCATGAAGACATAGCTGACAAAGCCAAAAGCAAAACCGTTGGCGATGGAGCCCGTCAGCGGCATCATGATAATGGTCAGGAAGGCCGGCAGGCCATCGGAGAAGTCAACAAAGTTGATCTTGCCGACTTCACTCATCATCAGGGCACCGACGAGAATCAGCGGCGGCGCCGTTGCAAAGCCCGGGACAAGGCCGACGAGCGGGGCAAAGAGCAGCGCGATGAGGAAGCAGATGGAGACCGTCACAGCCGTGAGTCCCGTCTTGCCGCCTGCCGCAATGCCCGCAGCACTCTCAATGTAGCTCGTGACCGTCGACGTACCAAAAATCGAAGAGCAGATGGTGCCGACAGCGTCCGTCGTCAGGGCGCGGTCAAGGTTTTCAATCTCACCATTTGGTTTGACGAGCTTAGCCTTGGAGGTCAGGCCAATGAGCGTGCCCATGTTATCGAAGAGCTCGACAACGGTGAACGTGAAGATGATTGAGACGATACCATAATTCCAGGCACCGACAATATCGAGCTTGCCAAAGGTTTCGCCCATATGCGGCAGCGTCGTGCTGATGATGTCACCGACGCCGTGCGGCGCCGGTGAATAACCGAGAACCATCGACAGGACCGTCGTTGCCACGATGCCGATGAGGATGGAGCCCTGTACCTTGCGTGCCATCAGCGCGCCCGTGAGTACGAGACCAAAAAGCGACAGAAGTGTCGTCGGCTGCGTGACATGGCCGAGACCAATAAACGTTGCCTTATCCGGAATGATGAGGCCTGTGCCCTTCAGACCGATGAAGGCAATGAAGAGACCGATACCGACGCCAATGGCCACGCGCAGATTCTGCGGAACAGCGTTGATGATGGCCTGGCGCACATGGCTGACCGTCAAAATCAGGAAGAGAACGCCCGAGAAGAACACGGCACCAAGAGCCACGGTCCAATGGAGACCGAGCGTACCGCAAACGTAATAGGCAAAGAATGCATTGAGCCCCATGCCCGGTGCCAGAGCTACCGGATAGTTGGCAAACACACCCATGACCATCGTCGAAAGCGCTGCAATCCAGATGGTCGAAGCAATCGCTGCCTCCTTCGGGATACCAGCTTCCGACAGGATATTCGGATTGACAAAAATGATATAAGCAAGTGCGATAAATGTCGTCAGACCAGCAAGGATTTCCGTCTTGACCGTTGTATTCTTCTCGCTGAGCTTGAAGAAGCGCTCAAGGAAGCCCTGTTTCGCTTGTGCCTGCATAAATGAATACCTCCCTTTTTCTACGAAATTACCACAAAAAAATCTTTCCATCGCCATTATGACGATGGAATACGGTACAAGGATAACAAAAAAAAGGACATATGTCAATTTTTATTCTTTTAACGGCACGAAACAAAGACACTAAAAAAGCTCTGACCTAAGTCAGAGCTTTCAATTCGAAGTGGCGGAGTGGAGAGGATTCGAACCTCCGCACCAGTTACCCAGCCTAACGATTTAGCAAACCGTCCTCTTCAGCCTCTTGAGTACCACTCCAT
>OIYH01001320.1_pt1 | contig 14584 bp, 8 predicted proteins | sample 1587911 | NCBI WGS metagenome assembly OIYH01 (sample SAMN03283252) | human gut metagenome | biome: human-associated habitat; material: feces | host: Homo sapiens | place: USA | collected 2013
ACACTGTTTTTGAATTGTTAAAACCGTGTAAAGCAAATCTGTATTAAGTCACTATCGTTAACTGTTGGTGCTGTTTGCACAGCAAAACACCGTAAAAACAGCAAATCGGAACTCTAAAATCAATTTTTATTTTGTAACAAGTTTTTACCGTTTTGACAATATTTGCATGCAGGACAAGAAGTTATGTATTTAGTGTTATATTACTATATCAGATAAGCCAATGGTTTCCTAATCCATTAATTACCAATATTTTAGCCTAAGAAATTCCCCCCCCGAAATTTATGAAGGAATTATTAAATTTTCACGTCAAAAACTTTTGCGTTTCACACATTATTTGTAAATTTGCATGCTCTTACAATAAAACAAAACGTAAATTAACAAAGGATTGATGTACTAACATCCACTATCTAAACAAAGGATGAAACATCAATTCGGTATATAATATAAGGTATAAAGCAGCAAAGCTTGGGATAATGTGCCACTACGGTGTATGTGGCTCGCTAAAGCTGCGTCACATTAATATATATATATGGTTTTTATTAAGAAGTTGGTAATTCTAATCGTTGCGATATTGTCAATGGTATGCTCGCAACTGTCCGCCCAGAATGTAGCCGTAAAGACAAACTTCCTTTACTGGGCTACTACCACACCTAATATCGGAGCCGAAGTTTCGATAGACAGGAAACATACTGCACAAATGTTTTTCGGACTCAACCCTTGGAAGCAGTCGGGTGGCGACCAATCGTCGCTGCGCCACTGGTCGCTCATGCCTGAGTTTAGACACTGGTTCTGCCAGAGTTTTAACGGTTGGTTTGTTGGAGCACATCTCATGGGAGGTGAGTTTAACGTTAGTGGGGTAGACTTTCCCTTTGGATTGCTGTCCACACAGAAGAACCACCGCTATGAGGGATGGTTCATTGGCGGAGGCGTAAGCGGCGGATATCAATGGCCATTGTCAAGACATTGGAACCTTGAGACATCACTTGGTATAGGCTACGACTTCATAAAGTACGACAAATATAAATGTGGCACATGTGGCAGAAGACTTAAGAGCAGCCACACCAACTACTTTGGACCTACCAAGGCAGCACTATCGCTGATATATGTATTATAGAACAAAGCTGAAAAACGATATGAAACTGAACTTTCTTTACATATTGCCATTTCTAACACTTGCCGCATGTCCATGCCGAGGACAAGAGTGCAAGGGTGTATCCATAGCCAACAGCAGCATAAAGGTGGAGAATGTAAGGGTGAGCAACGTCGACAAGCAGCTTACGTTGTCGATGACCCTCAACCTCGACCAGCTGCAGATGCCCACCAACAACCAGTTTGTACTTACCCCTACAATATCCACAGCCGACGGCGATGTGGCTATGCCAAAGATTGTGGTCAATGGCAGCCGACAGCACATTATGCTGCAGCGCGACCACCGCAAACGCTACGATACCGACACCTACATCGTGAAGCGCGTCAACGGCAAGCCACAGCAGATAGAGTATTTGCGCTCGACCACATACGACAAGCGCCTTGGCAACTATAAGGTGCTTATGAGCGAAGACCTCTGCGGATGCGGCGACGCCCTTGCCAACAAAAGCTACGAGCTTGTAGAGTATCGCCGCCCCACGGCAAAGCTTGTGCGACCCAAGGTGGTGGCAGAGAAGATACGCGAGCTTGACAAGCGTGCCTACATCGACTTCCCCGTAAACCGCACCGAGCTTAACCCGCTATATAGGCGCAACCCGGAGCAGCTTGACAGTATAATTAAGACTATCAATACGCTTAAGGAAGACAAGAACCTTACGGTGTTGGCTGTCAATATACATGGCTTTGCATCGCCTGAGGGACGATTCGAGAGCAACGACCGCCTTGCCAAGGGACGTGCGCAGACGCTTACACAGTATGTGCAGCGTATGGTGCAGCTCGACGAAGGCATCTTCACGGTGTCGCACACGGCAGAAGATTGGGACGGTCTGCGCAAGTTTATTGCCGAAAGCAACATGGAGCACAAACAGCAGATACTCGATATTGCAAACGATACTTCTATTAAGGAGGATGAGCGTGAGGCTAAGATTAAGACTTCATTTGCAGACGAGTACAAGTTCCTGCTGGCTGCATGCTATCCTGCCCTGCGCCACTCCGACTACCATATTAAATATAAGGTGCGCCCATTCAATGTTGAGGAGGCTAAGGCTTTGGTAAAGACCCGACCGCAGTTGCTCTCGCAAAACGAGATGTATATGGTGGCACAAACCTACGAACCTGGCTCAAAGGAGTTTGGCGAGATAATGGAGATAGCGGTACGTATGTATCCTGACGATCCAACAGCCAACCTTAATGCAGCTTGCACACGTCTTAACGCAGGCGATGCCGAGGGTGCAAAGCCTTATCTTGACAAGGCTGGAGGCAGCGAGGAGGCTAAGGCTGCACGAAAAGTATACGAAGAGATTAAATAACATAATTAACATAAATAATTAAACTCAAAGTTTTATGAAGATCTTTAAATTATTCCCTTTGGCATGCGCAGCATTGATGATGAGCGCATGTAGTTCGGACGACGCAAGTAATGGCGGTTCGACAGGAGTCAACGATCCACAGTATTTGTCTGTGAACATCGTGAATGTGGGTGCTACACCTACAGGACGTGGTACTGATCCTGAATATGAAGGTGGAACTAAAGAGGAAAACACGATTAACAAAGTTCGCTTCTACTTCTTCAATGGTGATGGTTCGCCTTATCTTATTAAGGCTCCTGGGGTTGAAGGTGATGGTGTAACAACAGGTAAAGAAGAAGTAAACTGGCTTGAGGCTACCCCTGGTGACGATAAAACTACTTCTGGTACTCCATCGCATGTAGAGAAGATTACCAATGCTGTGCTCGTAATCAATGGTGTGCAGTCGGCTGCCCCTTCTTCTATTGTAGCAGTAGTCAATCCTGAGACTGTTGGCGCAGCTACACTCAATAATGATGGCCAGATGAGATTGAGCGAGCTACGCGAGAAAGCTGTAGGTAGCAAATTCTACCAACCAAATGCATCTGGTAATGCATCAGATTTCGTGATGAGCAACTCTGTTTATGTGAATGCAGGAGCAGATGTTTGTGCATCGCTCGTAGCTGGCCATGTTGCAACTACAGCGGAAGATGCTAAGGCAAATCCTGTAGACCTATATGTAGAGCGTGTTGCAGCTAAGGTTACTGCAGATTTTGATTCTAATGCCTTTAAGGTAGGTAATGGCACAGACTGGGACGCAACCCAATATGGTACAACGAAAGCTGTAGGCAAAATAGGTGATTATGACGTTTATGCTGTTATCGATGGTTGGGGATTGGCTGACGAGAACGGTAAGGCTGAGATAGAAAAGCAGGTAGACAGCAAAACATGGTCAGATGGTATCATAGGCATTACCCCTTGGACAACATACGACTATCACCGCTGTTTCTGGGAGAACTCAGTAGTTTTTGGTTCAGGTGCTGGTGCAAACCGTCCTGTTAACCATCCGTTTAACGATTTCATAGCCAAGAAACAGGATGTGTTGTATACATTGCCTAACACTCCGCTTAACCCAATCGTCACTAATGTATACGATAACTTAGTGACAAAATTCTTGGTTGCAGCCACTCTTAAATACGAAGACGATTCTCACAATTGGCATACAGCAGAGATATGTAGATATAATGGTGTGCAGTTTCTTGGAGTAGACAATTTGAAGACGCAGGTGGCATTGACATTCTCGAAGTATTATACAAGTACTAATAAAGCTACATATACTCAGCTTACCAAAGACGACATCACCTTTGCTGAGCCTACTACTTCTATGAAGAATTATCAAGTTACTCCAACTTTGGTTAACGATCCTGCAAAGAAGTATTACACAAAATCTTCAAATGGCAAATATACAGAGGTAGGTAAAGATGAGGTTAATGCAGCCATTGGAGCAGATAAGGCAGAAATCAGAACTGATGGTAAAGCATACTATTTTGTTCCTATCCGCCACCTTGCAACAGATCCTACAACAGTTGGCTACTATGGTGTTGTGCGCAACCACTTCTACAAGATTAATTTGACTGGTATCAAAGGCTTTGGTACACCAGTATACAATCCTAAAAAGGAAATTGACCCAACTGTGCCTTCTTACTCTGATACATATTTGGCAGCCCACGTTCAGGTTTTGCAATGGCGCATAGTAAACCAGAATGTAAGCCTTGGCGAATAGTAAATACTAACAACTCTTTTTTTAGGCGGTATGGCTCTCACACATGGAGGGGAGCCGTACCTCCTATATAATTCTCCCACAAAACAACGAATTATGATAAACTTGACGTATATATTGAACAAAATGAAAGTAGCATCCATGGCTATGCTATTGCCCGTCATCGCATGCTCGTGCTCGATGATGCACGAAGACATGGACGGATGTAAGCAAGAACTAAGGCTGAAGTTCAAATACGACAAGAATATGAAATTTGCCGATGCCTTCAGCTCACAGGTGAAGACACTATCGCTGCATGCTTACAACAAAAGCGGAGAAATGGTTTTAGACAAAACGAAAGCTGTAAGCGACATTGAGGCTGCAGGAGGATACATTACTCTCGACATAAAGCCATGCGTATACTCGCTACAAGTATGGGCAGAGGGCGAAAACGTGTATGACGGATCATACAAATATTCAACTAAAGGAAAGGCAGAAGAGGGCATTGAAAACCTGGACTGCAAGATAAACAGAGACGGAAGAAAGGTGGACCACGACCTTAACGCTCTGTATCACGGTATGATGGAAAACGTAGACCTGAGAATGGACGACTACGGGGTGAAGACATTCACCATGCCGCTGACTAAGAATACTAACAACATAAAAGTGGTGATACAGAATGCCTCGGGCAAAAAGTTGAAAGCAAGCGACTTCAGCTTCGAGATTGACGACGACAACTCATGGCTTGATTGCTATAACGACAATATAAAAGAAGACTCGATAACTTATCGCCCATGGTCGCAATACGACGGCATTGTGGGCGCAGAAGAGAGCGAAACACAGGTGTCGGCTGTGGTGGCTGAGATGACTGTGAACAGACTGTTTGCAAACAAAAGCCCACGATTAAAGGTTTATAACAACGAAAACGGAAAACTGGTGTTCAACATTCCGCTCGTAGACTATGCGCTGCTCGTTAAGGGCAACTACAACAAGGCTATGACCGACCAAGAATATCTGGACCGCCAAGACGAATATAGCTTCATATTCTTTGTAGACGACGGCATGAACTGGCTTAGCGCCTCGATATTCGTTAACTCATGGAGAGTGGTGTTGCAGAATGTAGAAATGTAAGAAACGCGATACTTATTATCATATAAAAAAGATATCGACACTTGATGTTTTATCATATTAAAAATATTATAATCAGAACAGTTATTGTGCCATTGCTGTGTGTGGCAATGACGGCATGTTCGGACGACGATGGCGTAGACGCTATCGCCAAGAACGATGTGCGCGTTGCCTTCACAATGATGGTTGCCGACGCTGCATCTACACGTGCCGCAAACGAGGGGTGGGACAACTACGACCCTAAGCAACCAGGCATAGAAGATGAGAATATGATTAACACCGACGACTTACGTATAGCCATTTGCGACGGTACGGGCAACATCATTGGAGATGTGGAGACCATAACGGTGATGCCAATGAGCGACCCTTCGGGCACTAAATATGCAATAACAGGAGTGTGGAAGAACGCTAAAGACGATATTGCAAAGGCTAAGAAGATAATGATTGTGGATAACTGCAATGCTGCGAAACTAAGCACAATCACTCACCTACCCAGCTTGACATACAACATAGATACTGAGACAAGGAAATATATACCTATGTGGGGTGTGGCAGCGCTGCCAGCACTTACATTAGGCACACAAACAGACATGACAGAGCAGATATATTTGCTCAGGGCGATGGCGAAGGTGAGAGTGGAGATGCGCCCGGATATGGCATCGTATGGATATTCCATAGGTAGCATGCACATCAACAACTATAACACTCAAGGATATTGTTTGCCAAAGAACTATAAATCGGCAAATAAGACTCTGGACATACGCTTCGACAATTCGCTAAACGTACTTGACAGCCGAGAGGCAAGCATAGGATTGACAGACGGAAAAGCAACATACATACCAGAATACGACAATACCGGCACAGGGGCTACGCCATCGACAATAACCGTAGACCTGAACAGAAATGGTAAGCACGAAGGTACTTACACCCTGGAGTTTCGTAATTATGATACCGACGGCAAGCCTACAGGCACACCATACGATATTCAGCGCAACCACTACTATACATTCCTGATATACAAAGAGGACGGAAAAATCATTGTTAGCCTGCATGTAAGGAAATGGAATAAGCGCGTATACGACGAAGATATAATAATGTAAAGAATATGAAGAATATTTCGCTTTCGATATTTACACTCATAGCAACTTTGATGCTTTGCTGCTGCACGGCTGACACTAATGAAGAGTGGGCAGAGGAGAGCAAGCCTGTGAGCGTGCGAATAAATATTTCTGCATCTGCAGGCGGAGCTTTGTCACGAGGCAGCGGAGAGCTGGAATGGTCCGACGACAATAGCGACAAGGGAGAGATGATGAAAAATTGCTTCGTCATTATCGTGCAGGACGGCATTATCAAGAATCTGCTTGTTAGCAAAGACTATACTGAGGAGAAAAGCTGGGTTGGAACGCTTACGGCAAAAATAAATCCTGGCGAGACTACTTTTTATTCGTTTGCCAACATAAAGCCGGAGGATGTGGGAATAGACTCGAAAATAGACTATTCCTCCACCGACACTCCCCTACCTACTGGTTTCGACAGCAAGCTATATAGCGTGAAAGGCAATGTGCTTACGGCAGCCGACTTTCCGAACGGAATACCTATGAGCAATAAGCAGACCATAGAGATAAAGAAGACTACTGCCGACCTGAATCTCGAAGTGATAAGAATGGTGGCTAAGGTGAAGCTGAAGATAACAAACGACACGCCAAACGAAATAAAGTTGAGGAGTGTGTCGATAACGGATATTACCAAGAACGAGGCAAACAATCTGTATCTGCTGCCTGGCAGGGATAATGGCACAGCCGTGGAGCCAAATCTAAATCCATCGGCATCGAAGGAGGACTACGTGATAAATCTCAACCCTGAGGTGGTGGTGGAGGCAAAGACTACTACTCCGAAGATAATATCATTCTATGTGAACGAGTCGGTAGCAGAGAATCCAAGCTATTTTGTAGTGGGCGTAAAGACCGACCATGCCACGATGAACCTACGTGCAGCACTATCAAAATGGAACACCATATCACGCAACGACTATTTGGAGATACCTATAAAGCTAAACAACTATAAAGTGAGATTTAAGGTGGAGCAGTTTACAGCTATTGGCGTATTGCCCAAAGTGGAGCAAAACGACGAGAAGCTGACCATAAGATTTAAGAGCTATGGCGAGTTTCATCTTATCCCTTATGTTGTGCGCTTAAGCGATGGCGTAGAGCTGACTCCGGGTACAGATAGCGCAAACGGATGGTTGTTTGATGGATGGCAAACGCAGAAGATGGTGCCAGATGGTGCTGAGGGAGTATGTATTTACGACCGCATGCCTGTGGCTGTGCCATCACGAAAGACCATAGAGGGCGTGGTGGGCAATCGCAATGGCTATGCCATTCACCAGATACTGATAGGCATAAAGAATTTGGGGTATGACATTCCGTACAGAGTGGAAATAATAAAAGAATAAATCTGCTTGATATAATATGATAAAGAGGTTTAGATATATATATGTATGCTTGATAGCGGTGTTGGCATGCTGTGTCAGCACAAGCATTAGTGCCCAGAGTGTGTTTGCGCATTATAAAGGCGTGAACAATCTGGACTATATCAACGGTATGCAGCAGGTGCACGAGTATGAGTATACTTACTATGTGGAGGCAGGGAAGAGAATCGATTTACTATTGCCGTTTCAGGGTTATGATGATATCAATTCTACAAGACTTGACGAACCAAAAGGCTACATTAGATGGTACGACTATAAGACTGATTTGAAATCTAATAGTCTTGTGAAATGGAGTCCCGCCTATGGTTTGTTACAGGAAGTATATGATGCAGACGGTAAGAACAGAGGCTTTTTCGCTTGGAAAAATAACAAAAACTCAGATGTAGCTGGACCAAACAAAGCTAAGCAAGGTGTGCAATATGTACCACCAACAGATGCGGCATCTGCCGATTGGAAAGGCGAAGAGATAGCTTGTGATGTGAGTAAATATACCGACTTTGGTCCTGTGGTATGGGGCAACAACCAATATTTCACCCACGAGCCAACATTGCAGATACGCTATATCTTCCATATTCGCCCTGCAAAGGCTATGGCTGAGAATATCATCAAGACAACAGCTACTGACCTTCGCACAGCAACATCTGATTTGACAATAGAGGACAACCGCCGTATTGTGTTTGGTGCAAAGGATGGTGATGCGAAAATGTCGTTACGCGTAAATTATAAGCCGAGCAATTACTATTTCTATGCCCTAAAACCAAGCGACGGAATAGCAAGACATCTTTTCTCTTCGGACGAAGCGCATAGCATAAAACAAGCCGACTACGACAAGAGCACACTATATAATGCCAATAATTTTATATGGATTGCTTATGACGAGACAAAGACAAAGTATACTTTGTTGGATTCGAGTGGAGCCAAACAAATGATTGATAAAACTTCCATTAACACCTTGAAGAATGGGGTGTGGTACAACTTGGATGGTACAGTTGCTTCTTCAAAACCAACCATAACTTTCGGTAGTATAGTATATTTTGTGGCTTATGCCTACTATAATAATATCAATATCAAAGCTCCAATAGCCAGTTTTGAGGTGCTCTATCAGAACACTTATCCAAAGACGATGAAGCAGCTGACAGATGATGGCGATAACGAGCGTACACTTGCCTATTTTGAATCGCACTATAAGCAAGCAACAAAGCCTATATCGTTTGACGACGATAACGACCAGCTTACCGTGGTGGCTCCTACAAAGGATAACAATATGGCACATTATGCCTCAAGATGGGACAGACGTGCATATAGCTTTGTATATCCACAGTTGCGCGACCAAGCAAGCCCTGGTACGTACGCTTTAATACATGGCGAATATGGATTGTTTAAGAGTGCTAACTTGGATGGAGTATCAGACAAGAATCAAACTACAGCGGCAGGAAATAAGTTGTATAGTTGGAATGCTCCTGGCAATCCTGAGCTTTATGACCGTACTTATGCAATAACTAACGGCAAGCAGTATGGCTACTTCCTCTTTGTGGATGCATCAGACGAAAGCAGACAGATAGCTTCTATCGACTTTAAGGCTGACCTTTGCTCGGGAGCACGTCTGATATTCTCGGCATCAGTTACTGACTTTACAGCTTCTTCTGCTCCAGTACAACCTCAGGTGCTGTTCAAACTATATGGCATCATAAAGGATGAGAACGACAAGGTGACTCATCAGCGACTGCTGACATCATTCACATCTGGCGACTTTGCCTCTAACACAAAGGGTGGACGACAGTTTGGTACATGGTTTCAGGTGTACAACCGTATTGTGATGAGAAAGAATACGGGAGTGGAAAACTATTCCGACTTCCGTATTGTGCTCGACAATATGTGTTCGGGTACTTATGGTGCCGACTATGCCATTGACGACATTCGACTATATATTCAGCACGCTAAGGTGGACGTGCTGCAGAATCAGCCTGCTTGTCCTGATGCTAAGAGCGGAAGCATAGCAAACCACGAGATTACACATAAAATAACTTCGCAATACGAAAACGTGCAGGCTATAACAGGTGTGGGCAAGGAGTCGAAGTTGTTTTATCGAATATCCGATATGGATGGCAATCCGTTTGCGGGCATCGACTATAATGGTGACGGTACGGCTGACAAATATGGCGTGGTAACTATTCCTGCCAACTATGATGCAAGTTCAAAGGCGTTTGAGATAGACCCTGAGGGAAATGTAAAATTGATAATAGCCAACAGGCACTTCAACTTGCCTTTGGGAAAGAAGTTCTATGTTTCGGTGGCTTATCCTGATGCTGATGGCAATCCCGATGAATGGGGTAAGTATACTAATGCATGCTCATCATATAGCGAGGAATTCAGCATTGTGCAGCAGAAGGTGGCTATATCGGATGCCAACGGAAATGTGGTTACTACGGTGAGAGTGTCGTGCGACGGCAATAGTACGCCTGATGTGGATATTAATGCAAAGCTCGAGACTGCCGACAATGTGGGCGGTGGCTCTATCTTGCTTAATAACGTGAAGTTCGACTGGTTTGTGGGAACTCCAGATGGAGCAGACAATAAGTTTTCTTCTATCTCGGGGTTGCAGGAGGCGTTAGGAAACTATCGCCTGAAGTATCCTGATGCGACTTCTCTTAATGCAGCATTCAAAACATCTAATCCTACCGACTACGACATACTTGATAAATATATCAAGGGCGTAGATGGCAAGGGAACATTGGTATTGGCGGCAAGCAACAGTCTTAAGGGGTATAAGTTTAAGCAGGTGGGAACATACAAGATAGCGACTGTTCCTATTGCAACTTCAATAAAGCAGGGAACCGTGACTTACCAAATATGTCCAGACCCTATGTACTTCACTATTCGTATTGTGAAGGATGGTCCGAAGCTTATACTTGGTTTCGACAATGTGGCTTATCCTACCGACGACCGTGCCATGCGCATTGGTTTGCCACAAATAAGGGAGATGCTGAAGAAGGCGGATAATGGCATGCTGATAATGCCGGTGGCTGATCTTAATAACGGAAAAGACGAGGATATTGAGATTATGTTCCGTGATTCTTCAAAGGTATTTATCTCAGACAGCAACGACCCTACTTTCACTTCGACAAACCAGATTATTGGTAAGTTGAAAGAAGAAACTTTGGCAACAGGAACAAAGACATTGGGACTTGTGTTTGATGATAATGTCTTGAATATTCTGCATGAAGGATATTGGTATGAGTTGAACTTCTCGTATGAACTGCATAATAGTAGTGCGACAGCTGCATGTCCTGGCGATATGTTCATAACGTTAAAGGTGGTGCCAGAGTATCTTACATGGTTTCCTTCTGTTGCTAACAAGCTTAATGCCAACTGGAACAACGACCTGAACTGGAAGCGCTCTACTGCAGCCGAACTATACGATAAAAGCTATGAAGACTATGGTGAGGCTACTTATGGCAATACAGCTAATAGCAGCTTGACAAGACAACAGGCTTATACGCCAATGAAATTCTCGAAGGTTGTTATACCTGAAAACAAGTTGGTATATCCAGGACTTGGCAATATTGTTTATCGTGCGAGTAACGATATCGCTACGAAGTTGACAAACTTTAAGGGCGAGGAGGCTACATCGGGTATTGCATACGACTTTGTGGTGTCATGGAACGACGATACTGCCGACCATTCTACAGACGGCAACGGAACGTTTAAGTGTGAGACTTTCCATGGTAATCTCTGCGACGAGATATTCTTCAAGGCGCAAGCAGAGCTGCTCTATCAGCCATACCTTATATATAATAAGGCTTTCGTGGAGAAAGAAGTGGAGAGAAACAAATGGAATCTCGTATCGACCCCAATGAAGAATATTTATGCTGGCGACTTCTTTGTGCCACAAACAACAGGCAGGGAAGAATCGAAGACTGCTTTCTCGGCAATGAACTTCGATGGGACTTCTGATAATCGTGTGGCAGCCCCAGTGTATCAGCGCAATTGGGATAGTAATGCCACCCAGGTAGTAGATGGAGTTACTAATTATAAAGCTCATGACTATAATGGCACAAATATCAGAATTGATACTATTTCAGATGCTTCGATGAATATAGAGTCGCTATATTGGAGCCATGTATACAATAAGCTGAACGAGAATTATTCTGAAGGCAAGGGCTTTGCTCTAAAGGCTGGCGACCAGTATAAACAGTTGTCGGCAAAATGGCTATTCCGTCTGCCTAAGGAGGATGAGGAATATAAATACTTCAAACCAGATGGAGGGTATTCTGACTTGACGGTTTCTGTGCCAAAGCATGAAAAGTATATGCTAAATGTGCCATACTCTAATGAGCCAAGTTTGCTGGGCGAAATCTCTCAGCCTCTCACAGACAACACTCATAGCAATAATCGCTACTACATAGTGGGCAATCCTTATACTGCTTCGCTTAGTATGTATCGATTCTTGAACGGAAATCCAAGTTTTGAGCGCAAGGTGTGGACGCTGGATAATGGAGTGCTGAATGCACATAGCGTGCCAGAGGGTACATACAACCGCAGTCAAGATTATATCATTGAGCCAATGCAAGGCTTCTTTGTTAAGGTTAAGGATGGCAAGACGGTTAGTCAAGCTAACTTTACTTTGATGATGACTACAGACCGCTGGATATCTGGTGGTACTGCTGTACAGGAACCTGCTGCAGTATATATCAATGTAGTTAATGATGATAATCTGTGTTCTACAGCTAAGGTTGTGGTTTGCAATGATGCCGACAACGAATTTGTTGATGATGAGGATGTTGAGTTGCTTAACAACTCTGATATTGAAGATGTTCCGCAAGTGTATACTGTAGCGGGCAATCAGGCTGCTGCTCTTAACAAACTCTCAAACATCAACTTCCTGCCGTTGGGCATCATTGCTAAGGAGGATGGAAAGATTATGAGTAATGGCGCAGCTGTTAATATAGAAATATCAGCAAACCGCTATGTTACTGATAAGCTGTTTGTGTTTGATGCCAAGATGGGAACTTTCACTCCTGCCGATGCTCCAATATCTATTATGGCTAATGAGCATGGTCGATACTACATCACCACATCGACTTACAACTTGAAGCAACATAATGATGAGGCTAATATCAAGTGTTTCTCGCCTAATAGCGGTACTATAACGGTGAGTTCACCTAATATAGCTATTGCCAATGTGCGTATATACAATGCCGAAGGCTTGCTCGTTACATCGGCTTTAGGCATTAATCAAGCATCTTGGACCAAGAATATTGGTTGTGGCTTGTATATTGTAAAGGCTGAAACTAAGGATGGACAGAGCAAGACATTCAAGCTAAGTGTAAGATAAATCTATGAAACAATAAATAAGATATACTTAACCATTTCGGAAAAGCAGACTCCAAAAATCAGTATTGGAATCTGCTTTTCTACTTGTATAAAATGTAGAATTCACCCTTTCGTATCTAAACAGAATCCACACAGTCACTTTTCTACCGTTTAGAGCGTATAGTATTGATAATCAACTAATAATAGATACGTATAATGTTTTGGCTAATAATTTAGACCTGATTTTCTTGTTGCTTAAACAAATTCTCATTAATTTTGCTGTCGAAAGTTTAACAAACTAAATTTGTTGTAGGTTATGCAAGTTCTAAACTTTGGAAAGATGGAAAAGAATAAATTTTTAGTTTTGGCTTTGCTTCTTTTTGCCTTTGGCAATTCAAAGGCGCAAGTAATCAATAATATAGCAGACTCAAACAGAGTTTGTTTGTTCGATGTGCTTGGAAACAAGCAGTATGATGCTAATTCTGAAAAGATTTCCATTGTTACTGCTTTGGAAGAAGCTACGCAGTTGATAGAAGGCACAGAAGCTAACAAACGTACCGCTCTTGTTGTTTATACAATTTCAGATTCTAACGGCAAGAGAGACGTAAAACGGAAAGTGTTGGATGAGGAAAAATGGCAGAATGATTCTTTTATGCAGGAGCATAAAAAGAATGTTGCCAATTTGATAGGGACTCCTTTAACACTTACTTTCGTATCTCGTAATTCTAATAAAAAAGGATGCTATCCTTGTAAAAAATCAATCGTTGATGACTCTACGATTTATACAATCAATGAGTTTAATGAGAAAATGGGTGATTATCATGTCCTCAGTTTTAAGTTAAACTTTACTGGAATTACAGAAGAATTGCATTTTGCTTCCCGAGCTTCAAAGTTGTACCTAAATGACTTAAAGCAAGTAAATACAACATGGATGATAAATGCCTATGTTGGGAAGAAATCCTATGGCTGCAATGTTTTGAAGGAAAAACTAAGCATACTCAATGTTTATTATGTAACTCCAAAAGAAGCTAAAAGTATATATAAGTCTAAGGACTTGACTTTGACAAAAATACTTAGGAAATAGTATGTGAATTCAATAAGCAAGTGCAAGATTACAAAATCTTATCCCGAACTGGGGTAAAACGGCTCACCCGATAAACCAGGGGGATTAAGCATATAGCTTTGTAAGTCTGAAAAGAAAGAACTTTATATCCGTTACTCCCCTTAAAGCAGCTCTAAACGCCTTAATTTTAGCATTGAATGACTCTGCAAAAGCATTAGTTGCCCTATTAACAAAGAAGTTCAAAACTTCATCATAATGCTCGTAAAGCGTGGCGGCAATAACATTGAAACTCTTAAAGCCAGAGTCGTCCACTTTGTTATACCAGCGTGCAAGCGAGAGTCTTGCAGCATCTTTGACGGTATTCTTGGAAAATATCATTCTTAATGAATGCGTAAGCGAAT
>OIYH01001343.1_pt1 | contig 14406 bp, 7 predicted proteins | sample 1587911 | NCBI WGS metagenome assembly OIYH01 (sample SAMN03283252) | human gut metagenome | biome: human-associated habitat; material: feces | host: Homo sapiens | place: USA | collected 2013
GCCGTGCCGCAGCCGCCGGAGCGGTGCTTAAGCCGTAAGGCGGGAATTATGCGGTATTGCCTTAGCACAAAGCAGCCCGTGAGCACTGTCGCTCACGGGCTGCTTTTTATTGCTGCACCTGTAATGTCCGATGCAGCAGCATTTTTAAATTCTCCGGCAGGCCGCTCTGTATCCCGCACTCCGCGGTAAAGCACAGCCCGATCAGGCCGCCGACAACGGCGGAAAAGATCGCGGTGCAGCAGTATTCCAGACTCACCGCGGGGTCGATCTCCCCCGCAGCCTGCAGGCGTATGAGCAGCGTGCGCATGATGTCCCGCAGCTCGTTCACACAGGCGGGCACGGACTCGCACTTTCCCGGCGTGCCCAGCGCCTGGGCAATCATCTTATAATCGCCCATCCGGTTGGCAGCAATGTCCTGCAAATAGGCTACCGCCCGCTCCTCCAGCCCGGCCAGCGTGCAGCAGTCGGCAAACAGGACGCGGATGCGTTCGTTTTCCCGGGCAAAGCAGTATTCGGCCAGGCCCTGCAGGATCTCCTCCTTTGAGGAAAAATAGCCGTACACCGTACCTTTTCCAATGCCTGCCGTGTCAGCCAGCTGCTGGATGGTCATAGCGGCGGGGCTGACGCCCCGGGCGATCAGCTGCAGGGCAGCCTCGTAGACGGCAGCCTTGCGGGCTGCATGGTTATCCATTGTCATGGTCGGCCTCCTTTTTCTCCCCGTCGTTTTCCTCCGGCGCACGGGCCGCGCGGCTCAGATCCGGGCGGCGCGGCGCGGATGCAGCCTCGGCGGCGCGGCGGGCGGCGAACTCTGCCGCAAATTCGGCCGCATCGTCGGGCAGGTCGTCCAGACCGTCATCACCGACGTCAATATTGACCGGTGGCCTGCGGTAGAACAGGTCATACAGCACAGGCACGACGAACAGCGTCATCAGCGTGGCGTAGCTCAGACCGCCGATGATGACAATGGCCATGCCGGTGCTCATCTCGCTGGCCATGTCGGTGCCGAACAGCATCGTGACCATCGCCAGCACCGTCGTCAGCGTCGTCATCAGGATCGGGCGCATACGGGTGCGGCCCGTCGCCACAAGGGCGTCGGTGCGCTCCAGTCCGCCGATGCGCAGCTGGTTGGCGTAGTCCACAAACACAATGCCGTTGTTGACGACGACGCCCATCAGGACCAGGAATCCCATCAGCGAGATCAGCGACAACTGCTCACCGGCAGCCATCAGGCCGAGCATACCGCCGGTGAAGGCCAGCGGGATCGTGAACAGAACAATGAACGGCGACAGCAGGCTCTGGAACTGCGCCACCATGACAAAATAGACAAAAGCCAATGCCAGTGCAAGCATTTTTGCCATCTGGCTCAGCATCTCGGTGACCTGGGTCGTCTCACCGGCCAGCTCGGCGGTCACGCCGTCGGGCAGGTCCAGTGCGGCCAGCTGCGGCTCCAGCTCGCGGGAGAGCAGCGTCGTGTTGTAGCCGTCGGCGGTCTCACTCTTCACGGCCAGCTTGCGGGAGCCGTTCTCGCGGGCAATCGTCGTATAGCCCGCCGTCGTGGTGCGGGTCGCGAACTCACCGAGGGTGTGCGTCTCCTTTACGCTGCTGCCGTTCTCATCGGTGGTCGTCGTCTCGAACTCCATATTGAAAATATCGTCCAGCGTCGGCGTGTCGGTCTTATCGACGATGACGACGCTGTAGCTGTCGCCGCCCGCCTTCAGCGTCGTGGCGGTGGTGTCCGTCGTCAGCTTGGCGGCGATCTGCTGGTAGACCTGCGCGACGGTCAGACCCATCCGCATAGCCTTGTCCTTGTCAATCGTGATGTTGATCTCGGCGTCGCCGGCGTCCTGGCCGTCGGTGACGTTTTGGATACCGTCGATGCCCTCCATCAGCGCCATGACCTGCTTGCCCGCGGCAGTCAGGTCATTGAGGTCGCTGCCGTAGAGGTCCACCTCGATGCCGGAGCCGGACAGCGCACTCATGTCCATCATGCCATTGGAGTTCACTTCAATTTCGCAGTTTAGATCTGCTGTTTTGCCGTAGATCTCCTGCTCCACGACCTTGGCCTTGGGTGCCTTGTCACCCAGCAGGACGTAATAGGTAAACGTGGTGTTGTCGGCGGCGGCATTGCTGCCGGCCATGGCGACCATGTCGTTGGAACCGCCCGACATCGCGCCGACGGTATCGACGCCGTCCACGGTCATGACCGCGTCCATGACGCTGTCTGCCGTGGCGAAGGCTTCTTCCTTAGCCGTATCGTCAGGCACATTGACCGTAATGGTCAGCTGGTTGCTGCTCATGTCGGGGATCATGACGATGCCCATGGTGGCGACGCGCCAGACCGACACCCCCAGCAGCGCAATGGCCAGCGCCAGCGGCACAGCCTTGCGGCGCAGGCAGAAGCGCAGCAGCTTTTCATAGCCGTTCAGCACCTTGTCGAACAGCGGGTGCTTGATGTCCTTCTGCTTTTTCAGCACGGTGGAGCCCGCGCAGGGCACAACGGTCAGCGCCACAACAAGGGACGCCAGCAGACTGAAGGTGATGGTCCAGGCCATGTCGCTGAGAAGCTCGCGCACCATGCCGGTAGTGAACACCAGCGGCAGAAAAACGCAGATCGTCGTCAGGGTGGAGGACACGATGGACCCGGCCACCTGACGCGCGCCCTGCACCGACGCGCGGGCAGCGGGCACGCCGCGGCCCCGCAGACGGTAGATGTTTTCAATGACGACAACCGAGTTGTCGACCAGCATGCCGACGCCCAGCGCCAGGCCGGACAGCGACAGGATATTGAAGGTAATGCCGGTGAAATACATCAGCACAATGGCAAACAGCACGCTCAACGGCATACTGATGGCCACGACGATGGTCGGGCGCAGGTCCTTCAAAAACAGCGCCAGTACGATGATGGCCAGCACTGCGCCCTCGATCAGGTTGGACAGCACGCTGTTGACGATGAGCTTGATATAGTCGCCCTGGTCCATGATGGGCGTCAGGTGCAGGCCCTCGTTTTCGGCCATCATCGTTTCCATCGCCGCGCTGCTGGCGTCGGAGACCGTCGAGGTAGACGCCGTCGAGCTCTTGTACAGCGACAGCAGCACGGCGCGGTTCTTGTCCACCTTGGCGTAGGCGTCGTCGGCGTTGTCGGTCATTTCGACCTCAGCCACATCGGACAGGCGCACGTCGCCGATGCCGTCGATATTGCAGAGCACCATGCTTTTCAGCTCGTCCGCGTCGGCAAAGGCATCACCGACCTTGACGATGTAGCGGTTATCGTCGCCGTCGCCGCCCTCGATATAGCCCGCGGGCATCGAGAAGTTCTGCGCATAAATGAGCTGCTGCAGCGTCGTCATGTTCAGCAGCTGGTTCAGATTCGCGCTTTTCAGCGCCTCCTCGCGGGCGGACTCGTATTCCTCCTGCGCGGCCTCGAGCTGGGTCTTGCCGGCCTCAAGCTGGGTCTTGCCGCTGGAGACCTGGAACTCGCCCAGCTGCAGCTGGGCCTCGGTGCCGCTCAGCAGCAGCTGGACGGCCATATCGGCCATGGCGGGGTCTACCGCCTCGTCGCCAAGGCTTGCCAGCATTTTTTGCAGCTTGTCGCGCTGTTCGTTCAGCTGGGTCAGCATTTCCTGCGCTTTGGTCAGCTGGTCGCGCAGGGCGGCGGCGGTGTCGTTCAGCGTCTGCTGCAACGGCTGCATACCGTCGTTCAGCGCAGTCTCGGCCTCCTGCCGCGCAGTCAGCAGCGTCGTGGCGTTCTGCAGGGCGACCTTCGTCGTGGAGAGCGTTGACAGATTGCCGCTCAGCTCACTGACGCGGGCGCGGCGGGCGGCGTTGCCGTCGATGACGGCCTGGTCCTGCGCCTGCTCGGCGCGCTTGGCGTCGATCTGCGCCTGTAAATCGGCCCGTTCGGTCTCGTCCTCGGTGTTGTTGAGGGAGTCCTGCAACGACGCGATCTCCGCCTCCAGCGCCTGAATGCGGGCGCTCATGGCCGCATACTGGGCATCTAAGTAGGCCGCAGTCTGCTCCACCGTCATATTCTGCTCCAACAGCCCCTCGTCTGCGGCGCGCTGGCGGATGGCCGCATCCGCGCGGTCGATCGAGTTGATCATCGCGCCCATCTTGTTCAGGTCGCTCTTGGCTTCGGCCAGGTTGGCCGGGAGCGCGTCGGCGTTATACTGCGGGTCGTAGGCGGCCAGCACCGTCTTGCAGCTGGCAAACAGTGCATCGTCGATGGGCAGCGTGACCTCGGGCAGCGTCGTGTTTGTATTTTTGGCGTCCTCCAGCTTGCGGTTTGCCTCGTCCAGGTCGGTCTGCAGGCTGGCGATCTTCTTTTCCAGCTCGGGGATCTGCTTATCCAGCTCGGTGATGGCATCCCGCAGCTGGGTCGTCACGTCGGCCTTCTGGCTGTTCAGCTGGGCCTTGCCTGCGTCCAGCTGGGCCTGGGCGGCGTCCAGTTCCTTCATGCCATCGTTGATTTTTTTCTTGTTGGCATCCAGCTCTTTTTTGGCATCGGCCAGGCGGTCACTGACCTTGACCAGCAGCTTGTCGTTGACAGCGTCGATCTTTTCCTGGTCGAGCGTGATCTGCACCGACTTTTCCACCAGGCCCGTCGTGGACACACTGGCCACGCCGTCCACGCGCTCGAGCTGGGGCAGCACGTTTTCGCTGACATAGTCGGACAGCTCGTAAATATCCATGCCGTCGTAGTCCACGGCAATGTACTGCGTCGCCATCATGTCCGGGCTGATCTCCATCAGCGTCGGCGTGGACGCCATGTCGGGCAGCGCGTCGCCGAGCTGGTTCACGGCGGTGCTGGCCTTGACCATGGCGCTGTCCATGTCGGTGTCGTCCTGGTATTCCAGAAAGAGCAGGCTGTAGTTCTCATTGCTCTGGCTCGTCACGTTCTTGACGCCGTTCAGCGTCGAAAGTGCATTTTCCAGCGGCTTAGTCACGTCGGCCTCGACCTGCTCGGGGCTGGCGCCGGGGTAGGTCGTGATGACCATCAGGTAGGGCAGGTTCATGGCGGGCAGCAGGTCCGTCTGGATGCCGGTCAGGCTGACAAAGCCCAGCACCAGTACCAGAATGACCGCCACCAGAATGGTAAATGGCTTTTTAACGCTGTATTTCGGCATGGAAGTGTTCCCTTTCTTTTCCGACCAACCGGTCGGTCGGATTTATTATAGCACCCTGACCGCCGGTTGTAAAGGGCTGCACGTCCAGTGCGCCATGGAGCTGCTAAGGGCATCGGCATCCGCCCGATGGCCTACGGCCAGGCGCTGACCCTGATTGCCCTGTGCGAAGCCCTGCACTGAAATTTGCATCCTAAGGCAACAAAAGCTCGTTGAAACTTATCGTTTCAACGAGCTTTTTCCGGTTTTGTGGTGTTGTGTGCCAAGGTTCAGAACGGATTTTTTCCCATGCGTACACGGGAAGTAGATCACCATCTGCACGCCGCCGTTGACGATGGTGATGCGCACGAACGCCGCCAGAAACAGCGTGATGGCAAGCGCCGCAAAATAGCCCATACCTCCATAGCTCACCTCATGCTTGCGCAGGCACGGTCAGCTCCGCGCTGTATTCGCCGTCGGAAGCAGCAATCGTCATGGCGTCGCCATCCCCCATGCGGACGATGGCAAGTGCCTCGCCGTAGTAGGTATCGGTTTCGCTGTCCAGATAGCTGTGCTTGTTGAAGGGGCAGGCACTGCCCAGCCCCACCAATGTGCCGCCGCGCACCTGTACCTGAATATTGCCGCGCGCCAGCGGCTTGGTGATGCCATTTTCATCGGTGTAGCGCAGACGGATGTAGCACAGATGTCCCGGTTTTACAGTAGGTTCTTCGGCGTCCAGCGTCAGGCGGGTCGTGCTGCCGGCACTTTGCAGCTTGCAGCGACCAATTTCGTGATCGGCAGCGTCATAGCTGACGGCTTCCAGTGTGCCGCTCTCGTAGGGAATGCTGAACCTCGCCAAGCAATCGTTTTTCAGCGTTTTACTGCCCACCGTGTGACCATTCAGCACCAGCTCCACGCGGGCGGCGCGGGCGTAGACCTCCACGTTGGCCTTGCGCCCCTCGCAGCCGGTCCAGCTCCAGCTGGGCATGGCATTCGTCATCTTCCACGCGCTGGGGCTGTGGCGGTCTCCGGTATGGTTGACCGGGCAGACGGCGATATAGGGACCGTCGTCAGCCTCCAGCGCCACGCAGGTATAGAGGGCTTCGCCCAGCGGCTTGCCGGTCAGGTCGATGCGTCCCGAACCCGCCGACACCCAGCCCGGACCGCCGTCGAACGTTTCGGCGTAGTCGGCGTACTCCCACGAGCCGACCATGACTTCGCCCAGGTAGTCCATGCCCGCCCAGACAAAGTCACCCACCAGACGCGGCTCCTGTTTGGCCAGCTCGCGGAATTTATAAGCATCGTTGCAGAAGGTCTCGCTGCCCAAAATCAACCGCTGCGGGTACTTTTTCAGGTCGTGCTTATAGCGGTAGATGCCGTAGTTGTAGCCCGCAATGTCCATGTTGGCAAAGGCGTCACGGGTCTTGACGTCGCAGCCGTGCAGGGTCGCGCCGCGCTTCATGAACTCATCGCCCAGCAGCCCCGCCAGATTGTTGAAGAACTGACTGCCGACCGCCTTTTTCTTGGCGGCCTTCTCGCCGCGCTGTTTGGCTTTTTCGGCACGCCCGGCTTCTTTTTTTGCCTTTTCGTCGCTGTACACGCCGAAGCCGATGGAGCTTAAAAAGTTGAAGAAGATGTTCACGCCGCAGGTCACCGGGCGGGAATCGTCCAGCCCGTGCAGGAAGTCGGTCATCTCCTTCGTCAGGGCGATGCCGCGCTTCTGGGCAGTCTCGCTGACCTCGTTGCCGGTGGAGTAGAGCACGACGCAGGGGTGGTTGTAGTCTTTTTCCACCATGTCGGTCAGATCCTGACGCCACCACTCATTGAAATAATCCACGTAGTCATGCTCGGTTTTGTGGATGTACCAATGGTCGATGTACTCGTCCATGACAAGCATACCCTGGCGGTCGCACTCGGTCAGCAGCGCCTTGGAGCAGGGGTTGTGCGCTGAGCGAATGGCATTGTAGCCGTTCGCTTTCAGCAGGCGTACCTTGCGTGCCACGGCATCGGGGTCACAAACTGCGCCCAACAGACCATTATCGTGGTGGATGCACGCGCCCTGGATGATGTACCGCTTGCCGTTGAGCAGGAAACCGTCCGTGCCCCACTCGACCTTGCGAACACCGAACGTCTCGGTCACCACATCATCGGCAAAGCTGACGCGGCAGGTGTACAGGTTGGGCGTTTCGGGCGTCCAGAGGCGGGCGTTATCAAGGGTCAGGGTAAATATGGCCTCGCCGTCGCTCTCCTGCTGCATGGTAGGCAGGTCGTCCACCATCAGGCGTACCGTGCCGGGGGCGGTGGTCTTTACGCGCACCTCCACGACGGCGGGGTCAAGCGACAGCGTGCGTATCTTCACGCCGTTCAGTGCAATATGCGGACCTTGGGCCGTCCAAAGCTGCACCGGGCGGTAGATGCCCGCACCGGAATACCACCGGCTGTTGGGCTGGTCGGCGTTGCGGGCAATGACACGCAGCTCGTTCTCGCCTGCGTGCAGATACGGCGCACAATCAACATAAAAGTTGGTGTAGCCGTAGGGGCGGAACGCTGCCTTTTGACCGTTGAGCCAGACCTCGGCATTATGGTAGACGCCCTCAAACTCCAGAATGTGGGTGTCTGCCAGCTCGTTTTCCGGCACAGTCAGGGTGCACCGGTATTCGTAGTCATATCCCTCGTACCAGCCGGTGTTGGTGCCGCCCGCGCTCAGGGCGGTGCGGGGCTCGGCCAGCATGGCATCATGGGGCAGGGTCACCGTTTTGCCGGGTGCGGTATCGCCCAGATGGCGGCAGGTCCAGCCGGTGAGAAGGGATGTTGCTTTCATACAAGATCCTCGCTTTCAAGGTTATCCATAGCAAAAAACGCAGACGACTTTCCTTTTCTGTTGTCTGCACTATATCACAATGTACAGCAAAAAGAGGATTCACTACGTGAACGGTCGTTTTTCCCACGCAAGCCGCCTGCGGCATTGGCAAAATAGACAATCGTATCATGCGCTTTATGCGCAGGTTGCTTAAAGCAAAAAACAGCCCACCAAAATGGGCTCAGACTGTCGAAAAACTCCTGTAGGGGCGAGCATTGCTCGCCCGTGCCCGTATGCCTTGTAAGAAAGCCATCTCGGAAAGCACGTTGCTGCGCCAAGCTGGCGGGCGACCAATGGTCGCCCCTACATTCTCTATATGGCAAAGCCGATGTTTTTCGACACGCTGAGCCCATCAAAATGGGCTGTCCGGGTTATTTCTGCTTGATGGGAAACAGCACCTTTAATGTGAACTGGTTCTCCTGGGTGGTGATCTCGGCGGTGCCGCCGTATTTTTCGGCGGTGTCGTAGATGCTCTTTAGACCGTAGCCGTGGTAGCGGGCGTCGGACTTGGTCGTTTTTGGCAGGTTGCCGTCCGCTTGGAAGGCACCGTCGTAGGTGTTTTCGACCCGGACCCACAAAAAGCTCTTTTGGCGTGCCACCACCAGATGGATGAGCCGCTGCTCGCTGTCGGGCAGCTTTTCTACACTCTCGATGGCGTTGTCCAGCGCATTGCCGAACAGCGAACACAGGTCCATCGTATCCATAAAATCCAGCGCCGCACCGTCTGCCACGCAGGTCAGCGTAATGCCGTGCTGCTGGCAGTACAGGCTTTTGCTGGTCAGGATCGTGTCCAGCACCTCGTTACCGGTCTTGTTCTGCGCCTCATAGCTGCGGATTTCCTGCTCCATCGCGTCGAGGTAGTGGGCCTTTTCCTCTGAGGTCTCGCTGCGCAGCACGGCGATCTGGTGCTTGAGGTCGTGATATTTTTTATTGATAAGGTCAATGCTGTCCTGCGCCGAGCGGTACTGTGCGTACTGCGCCTGCAAGACGTTCTGCAAAGCGTCGCGCTCCTTTTTGCGGCGGTACTCCACCAGCTGCATGTGGTGCGCAAACAGAATGGCCATGCCGCCCAGGTCTACCAGCGTGCGGATGTTGTAAATTTCCGCCGTCATTTTGCCGGAAAACGGCGTGTCCGGGCTGACATAGCTCAGGTTGCTGGCGGCATAGACCGCCACACCGATGAACAGCGTGCTGAGAAATTCCTTTTTGTGGACGTGCAGAGGCGAGGCAATATCGTTATAATTGCGTTCCAGCGCGAACACCACGCCATACACTGCGGCATAGACGACTGCCAAAATGCACACACGCACACCAACGCCCGGTGTACCCTGCCGCCCTGCCATATAGTAGTAAAGCTGCCATTCCAGCGAGGCGGCCAGTTCCCCCAAAATAAACGCGCGGACGCAGTAATACCCCGCGCTCCGGGCGGGCACGTCGGCCTGCATTCGGATGTACAGATACATGATCAAGATGGACACCGCAATGCAGGGCAGAAACCAGAATTGCGGCACCTGCCCCGTTGCCTGCATAAAGACGCCGAGCAGCAGCAAAAACACCGCGTGGATCGTATACCGCCGCCAGCCTGCTGTACGTTTGGGCAGGAAGAACAGATATAAAAGGCAGGCCAGCCAGTCCGCCAGCGCGGTATACAGGCGGGGGATGTTGCCCAGAACTTCCGTTTCCATCAGATGGTTTCCCCCATGTAGTGGTTGAGCGCCGCCAAAAATGCCTTGCGCTTGGCGCGGCTGATCTGCACCCGCTCACCGTTGACGATGGCGTCCTCGTCCCGGATGCCGTCCACGTGCTCCAAATTGACAAGGTACGCCTTGCTGCTGCGGAAGAAATTCTCCGGCGGCAGCTTCTGCTCCACATCGCGCATAGAGCCGGTGGAATGCACCTTGCCCTGCTTGGTGTGGAACAGCAGGTCGTGGTCGCAAATTTCTACATAATAAATGTCGGAGACATCGAGCTTCTGCACACCGCCCGCGCAGGGTACCGTGAGGAAATGCTTCTGGCGGCGTCCCAGCAGCTCCCGCACATGGTTCATCCGCTGGCAGAAAGCGTAATAACTCAGCGGCTTTAAGATATAGTCCAGCGCCTGCACCGCGTACCCCTTGATGGCATACTGCGGCGAGTTGGTGATGAAGATGATAAGCACCTCCGGGTCGGCGCGGCGGATCTCCTCGGCTGCTGACATACCATCCAGGAAGGTCATCTCGATGTCCATCAAAATCAGGTCATAGCCGCCCTTATAGCCCAGCGCGATCTCGTCGCCATCCGAAAAATGCGTGATTTGAAAATGGCAGTTTTTCTCCTGCTGGTATTTTTCCAGATACGAGTCCAGCACTGCCCGATCCTGCGCGCTGTCCTCGACTACTGCGATGTGGTTCACGATGTGTTCTCCTTTTGGGGGCAAACAAATGGGTTTATGTGCCGACTGCTATGCCGCTTGCCTTTCATGGCTATAGGCTCTATCTGATAAGTATTATACAGATTCTTTTCCGAATTTTCAATAAATCATGGTTCTGCTTATCCGCCTTGATTGCCCACGCTTTGGGCGGGAAGATGTTTTACATAGCATAGCGTTTGATTACCCACAAACACATTTCCGGGGTGTCTCATCGAGGAATGCGGACACCCGTCTCACAGGGTTTTCACGCAGGGAAAGCCCGCACAAATAACTAAGGCAACACCGCACAATTCCCGCCTAACGGCTCAAGCACCGCTCCGGCGGCTGCGGCACTTAGAATTATGCGGTATTGCCCTGGAACCAAAAAAGCCCCGGCCTTTTAGATGGGTGGTCATAAAACAGTAACCCACGAAAATTACTGATATATGGCATCTGTCTGGCAGGGTTGGAAAACATAAACCAGGCATTATTGAGATAAAAATCTTGATGATGCCTGGTTTTCTTGTATGTGACAAACCGCTTTTCCGACAATCCAGATGTTACACTATGTATCGACTGTAAGCAGGCACGAAAGGCAAAAGCGAAGGAATGGTTGAGAACTGCCGGTAAGGTTGTGGGCGTCGCAGCTGTCACTGTAGGTGCAGTGTATGTAGCTTCTCAATCTTCCGGATACGATGATAATACAGATTACAAATACATCCCAGATGGAGATGATGGTATGAGATGCGCAAATTGCGGCAACACTGACGAAAATACTCTGTAGGATAAGGTCGATACCACATATTGCTCTAAGTGTGCACATCGAACATCAGTGGATACCGGCGAAGACGACGTAGTGGAATGCCCATATTGTCACAGAATGCGAGACAGAAAAGCAATATACTGCCGTTGGTGCAACGATTCAGCATGGGAACCAAGCACCCAAGACGAATTTGAGGAAATCGATAAAATTCTGAAAGATATTGGCTATTAAGTTCGTCTACGGAAATAGATGTGAAGGAGTTTTTTATGGGTACATTTGGATATTATCTCATATAAAAAGCTTTGGAAGCTTCTGATCGATTTGGATATAAAAAAGAAGGATTTGCAGCAAGCTGCTGGAGTAAGTTCTGCACTGATTGCGAAAATGGGGCGCAACGAAAATGTATCAACAGATTCACTTGTGAAAATCTGTACAGCCCTGAACTGTGATATAGGCGATATTATTGAGATCGTTCCAACAGTGCGGGGCTTTTTTGCGCCCTTCCCGGGGGGACGGGGCATTGCCTGGTCTCCTCTTTTCGCTGCCGCTCTCTGGTTCCGTTCCTGTCATTCAGAGGAGCGGAGCAACGAAGAATCTTTCCTCCTGGGGTCGCAAGATCCCTCGACAAGCTCGGGATGACACGGGGCGCTCGGAATGAAAGGGGACGGGGGGACGCAGGCAGGAACGTCACCGAGACCGGAGATGCACGACATGGTCAGCACTGTGCACGAGATAAAACCCGCTTGGCGGGGGGCATGGAAAAACGCCCGGACCGAAGTCCGGGCGTTTGCTGATGCAGGGATTCAGTTGGCGGCGTAGAACTCCACGACAGGATGATAACCGTACCAAGTGTAGTCCAGATCCAGGGTCTGGCCGCTGATGTAGTCATTCTCGCTGACAATGGCGTTCTGACGGGGGCAGGACCACGTACCGGCGGGAACTTTCACAGCAGTGAAGTAGTTCCAGGCGTTCACGGTCTGCTCGCTAACCAGCTGACCGTTGCCATCGATAAACTTCACAGTGAAAGCGTCGGGATACACGGCCTCGCTGGTCAGGTCGAAGTTCAGAACAGGGTTCTTCTCATACCAGACATAGCCGTCCAGGTCCTGACCGGTGATCATCTGGCCGCCTGCCAGAGTGACGCCATCAGCAGCCCAGTTCACGCTGGTGCCGTCCACCATGGGAACAGTGAAGAAACTCATAAAATTCTTGGGGTTCAGAACGGCGGAGCCTGCCTCGACGCCGTTGGGCAGACGGAAGTTCAGAGTGAAGGACTTGGGGAGAACAGCGTCGGCCACAAAAACAACGTCCTTGTCCATGCCAAAGTCTTCCGCGACCACCGTATCGCCGGTGGTGACTTCCATCTTCAGAGCCTCACAGTACCAGGTCTCAACATCGCAGTAGGTGGGAACATCGACGCTACTCACATAGCTGACTTTATTCTGGGCGATCACAGTGCCATCCTTCAGCTGGAAGCTGACGTCATAAACTTTGGGATAGCCGGCAGCGAAGGCTGCCATGGGGAACAGACCCAGGGCCAGCACCAGGGTCATCAGCAGCGACAGTACGCGGGTATGTTTTTTCATTTGAAAATCCTCCTTTGATAATAACAGATACCCCCGCTCCTGCAGAGTTTCGGCAAAGCAACCGAAATAAGTACAGATAACGGGCTTGTTTTTATATTAACACTACAATTTGGAAAAGTCAAGGGAAAGTTGGAAAAGTCAAGGGAAAGTTGGAAAAGTCAAGGGAAAGGAAAAGCGCCTGGGCCGAATCTGTAAGAAAGATGTATGATGGCAAGGGATGTGTAATCTTGGGAAGTAAGATTACAACCGGTGAAGTGAATCAGGAATTCACCAAACAGGAAAAGGTAATATCCCTCTTCAAATTTATTGAAGAGCTGAATAAATTTAAGTGAAAAGTGGTGCTCACGGTAACGACCCTCACCACTGGATCATCGACCCGGAGGCCGCACAGGTGATCAAGAGGATCTTTACCATGTGCATGGAGGGCCGTGGCCCGTCCCAGATTGCCAATCAGCTGCGAGCGGATCAGGTGCTGACACCTACCACTTACAAGAAGCAGCAGGGACAGAAAACGACTCACCCTCTGCCGGAAAATCCCTGTAAATGGTCTGACAGCTCTGTGGTCAAAATTCTGGAACGCCGGGAGTACACCGGCTGCACGGTGAATTTCAAGACCTTCACCAATTCCATCCGGGACAAAAAACAGAGGGGAAACCCGCTGGAAAATCAGGCCGTGTTCCCGGACACCCATGAGCGCATCATCGAGGACGATGTGTTTGAAAAGGTGCAGGAGATCCGCCAGCAGCGCCACCGCATGACCCGCAGCGGAAGAACCAGCATGTTCTCCGGTTTGGTGTATTGCGCCGACTGCGGCGCAAAGATGTATTACGGTGCCACCAACAACTACAAGCCTCAGAATGCTTTCTTCGATTGTTCCCTCCACTGGAAGGACAAGGAGAAGTGCGGCACACACTACATCCGAGAGTCTGTTCTGGAGCGTCTGGTGCTGCACCACATCCAGATGGTAACGAATCATATCCTGCACCATAAGGACTACTTCGTGTCCGTCATGGGCCAGCAAATGCGGCTGGAGAGCAGCGAGAAGATTCAGATCCATCGCAAGAAGCTGGAGCGCAATCAGAAGCGGATTGCAGAACTGAAGCGGCTGTTCATCAAGACCTATGAGGACAACGCCGCAGGACGGCTCAGCGACGAGCGGTTCGACATGATGAGCCAGAGCTATGAGGCGGAACAGAAGCAGCTGGAAGCGGAAACGCAGACTTTGCAACAAGAAATTGAAGTACAGGAACGACAGCATGAGAACATCGAGCTTTTCATCCAGAAGGCCGACAAGTATGTAGGCATCGAGAAGCTGACGCCCTACGCCCTGCGAGAGCTGATTCAGGGCATCTATGTGGAGGCCCCGGACAAGTCCACCGGCAAGCGCCGCCAGACCATCCACATCAAGTATGACGGCATTGGCTTCATCCCTCTGGATGTGCTCATGAACGGAAAAACGGCGTGACCGAAGTCACGCCGCTTCCCAAGAACACGTAGTTCACATGACATTTTGAATTTTACTGTTTTACGGCCACCGTGCTTTCTGGCCGAGGCTTGATGGTTGCGGAGCAGAATGTGATCTGTTCGCTTCCGCTGACAGGGAGGGCAATCCGCTTAGGGTTCCACCCGCACCGTCAGGCGGGAGGCGTGCAATCCACCGTGGTATACCCGGTTATGGGCCACCACGGTCCGGGCGGAAGCAAAACCTT